>Ga0065711_1002192_pt1 | contig 38772 bp, 20 predicted proteins | sample Hoacrofraction12_FD_59098 | JGI IMG/M metagenome (GOLD analysis project Ga0065711, IMG submission 59098) | Hoatzin crop microbial communities from Cojedes, Venezuela - Epithelial fraction 12 v2 (version 2) | ecosystem: Host-associated > Birds > Digestive system > Esophagus > Crop | place...
AGTGTGTATTAAGCAAAATTCCTGAAAGCCAGTCTTCTGCACCAAAGAATCTTTTGTTTTGGGCAAAAAAGGGCCAGGGCTGTCCCACAGAAACCCATCTTCTGTGTTGTTCTTTTTCCCACTCCCTCCCAAACCATGCAGTTGCTCTCATTGCAGTGTACCTGACTAGCAGCGCCTGCGACTCATCAGGCTGCGCTTATCCCAGCAGCACAGAAGGGGTTTGACATTGGTCTCACACATCCGTTCCCTCTGAGGCTTGGGAAAGCGTCTCCTTTACTAGGGTGACAATATTGATGCTCCTTTTTATGATCAGTTGCAGTGCGTATGCTTTTTCCCTAGTCATCTTTATAGGCCTAAGAGAGAATCTAGGCTAGAGTAGTTTTTTTAGTGGTTAAGCCCTTGTTTCTTTGCAAAGTATGTTACTAGCAAAGATTAATCTTTGGTATTTTGTATAAGCATGGATTAATAGGAGTTGTTTGTCTTTTTTCCTCAAGGTATGGGAAGGACTCAACGTGGTTAAAACTGGGAGAGTAATGCTAGGGGAGACCAACCCTGCAGACTCTAAGCCTGGCACCATCCGTGGTGACTTGTGCATTCAAGTAGGAAGGTTTGTGCTCAGTTTGTTGTTAACAGAGATTGGAAACTCAGTGTTGTTAATCTTTTACTCTAGAAAGTCAAAACTGTTGGTAGTTACCCTAGTCTGATGGTATTGTATTTGCAGGTCACAGTCCGTAACTGCTGCTTAAGAAAATGGCTTGGTACAAAAGTGACTTTTTTTGAAACAGAGCTCCTCATCAGAGCTTCATGTAAGATCAGGGGCAGTTGTAGTCAAGTAGCTGCAGGCACCCTGCTAGGCTTAATTAGCTCTTGTAGCAGGGGTATTTGAATACTGTACACCTGAAGCAGTAGTCTTGCAGCTGTAGATGCTTCCTCCAAGTTTTTGCATATGGAGACCTGCGAGGTTGCTCAAAGTGTATCTTTATGCAGAAGAGTGCGTTTGTCTCCTTCCCCAGAAACATCATTCACGGCAGCGACTCCGTGGAAAGCGCGCAGAAGGAGATCAGCCTGTGGTTCAAACCTGCAGAGCTCATCGACTTCAAATCTTGTGCACACGACTGGATCTATGAGTGAAATGGGTTTCCACCATGAATCGTGCCTTCGTAACGCATCATCTCATTCCAGCTATTGACCTGGGAGCAATTATCACCACGGTTATCTTGGTCATTCTCAGCACTGTCCAATAAATGGATGATACAAACTGATTTGTTGTGGTGCATTCGGTGTAAGACAGACTGCCGTGTTCAGATCGTCACATAAGCCATTTTACTCAGTTGTTCAATGTTTTCCTCTTGTGGAAGGAACAGTTAATATGAACTGCCATGTACAGGCATATCAGACTAAAGATTCAGTGACTTGTTCATTGCAAAGTTGCTTTGAAGGCTACCAAAACACATGACAGTTGCAGAGCGAGTTGAAGGGATGCTTGAGCTACTTCCAGCACAGCAGAACTGAGCTAGAATGAAAACAGGACACTATGACAAAATCTCCCTCCCTACACAACTGTTAAGGGTGAAATACGAGACCAAGTGCACAGCTTGCTCTCTAGTGAATGCTTACCTAATGCCACTTTCTTACATTAAAAACCTTACCTGGTGCTCACAGCCTCATACGTGTGCTCAGACCCCTGTACCCAGTCACTTGAAACATTCACGGTTTTACAAATCGTGCATTTTTTTTGATCTGCATTCCCTTAGGAGAGAGACAAGCTGGAATGCATTTATGTATGTGCCAAGGAGTGCCTTTAAAGCAAACAACCACTATTCAGAAAAAGACTTTTTATCATTTTTATTTTGTGTAAAAAAGGCAAATTTAGTGAATTATTCTCATCTTGTACACAAAGTTATAATTTTAATGCTTTTCACATCCATGCTGAAAATCTGCAGTCTCGTAAAAATGAAAGTAACATTAATTTCTCCAAAAGCATTTTTTCACTTAGTTATGTACATTGCGTGAGAAAGCTTTAAACACTCTCTCATTGACCACACAAATTACCAAGAAAATAAAAGATTAAATTTGTACAGATATTGATCTATATATCAAATACATACAGAAATGATGTAAAAACCCTATTTGTTTAATTCCCGCCCCCACATTTTCCCAAGGGCCAAAGCTGATGCCTTTTTTGTATAAATGGCTGTGGCTTTGTTTTAAATACGAAAATTAAAAGGAAGAAAAATTCAGTTTAAATCACAGTTTTTTAAAATCCCTTCCCAATAAAGGATTGTTACCAAATATATTAGCACCATCGTACAAATATTGACGGGAGAGGGTATTCACATCACATAAAACAACAATAAAAAAACAAACACACACTGAAACCCGTGTTAGTATCCGTAGAACAAGGAACTCATAACTGCTTTAGCTTTCCTCAGATGCAGCACGGAAAAGGTTAAAGAGTTGTATTTAAAATAACATAAAAATCATAGATCAGCAGAAAGATTTTGAGCAATAAAAGAAGGGCAGCTGCAAAGTGAAGTACGTAACTTGTGCTACCTTATGGTTATAAAAACCTGCTACGCCAAATATTGAAATTAGTTTGACCCCATGGAAGGTTTCAGATGTTCAACACTTTGCTGCTCTTTTAGCCAAGTAACATGGCTTCGAGTACAACAAAGACATAAAAATACCTCGAGCCACGTTACCAAGGAATGCTTTACAGATACAGTGCAGCCTGTACTACAGGTACCCCAGCTGACGGCCCAGTCTCTGGGGAGACCGCTCTAAATACCTGTAGAATTTTGCTCAGGTTTTCCTTAAACCTCTCCTCAGCAAGTGACTTCAGTTGGTTCCTCCTGTGGCTTGCTTAGGACAGACATCACTTGACAATTACAGTTAGGTATATTTTGAATTCAGAACACGAAGCTCCTAACTGAAGTCACGTGTGTGTCTGAGAACACAAGGCAACTCACATACTTTAGTGTTTAATGAATATTTTTTAAAGAACATTATAAAGACTGACAGACTTCAAATCCGATCCTTGTATTTTTCCAACACAGGAAGCGTGTTCAACTTCAGTGCGAATTTTCCCTCTGGACATTTGAAGACCAGCACTCAGAGTCAGGTATGACTGGGAAACCAAGTTCTGAGTCTGGGCGATGCACAGAAGCCCAAGGTTTCACGACTTGGCAATGTACTTTGCTCATTACCAGCCCAAATTTTCACATTATGGAACACAAATTAATGTAACAGTTTTTCTACTGAAGTCAGAAGCTACTAATGAGAGAAGAAAGCAAGATTGTGCCAACCTTCTTCCAGCTGACTGGGTCAAACTGCAAGTTGTCACATTCAAAAATAAATTAAAAAATAAATCAATAGTGATGTACTTACCAGACCAAATCAATGCTTGCAGAGCTTGATGTTACAGCAGGTTAAATGGAGAACACAGGGGAAAAAAAAAAATAATCAAGGTTCAAAGTGTCGCTACAATGGTCTCTAATCCTACTCCAATCCAGGCTGTTCAAACAAACATGACGGCAGGTCAGATTCTGAGAGAAGGTATTTGAAGTCTACCAAGCCTGACAAAGTCCTTTTTATGGCTATTTTAGAGAGCTACAATGTCTTTACCACCTGAAACTAAAGATACTTATAACCTGATAACCAGATTATGTCAATGTAAGAAGCTGTTGTTAGAAAGGGTCATTATTTCAGAAATTTTACCAGTAAGGGAGAAAAGAATTCCAGACATTCCTACACTATACAGGACATTTTTCACTTCCAGTAGTAAACACAAAACTTTACATAATTAACCCCTCTTGCATAGAATGAGGTAAACCTGTGCATATTACCAATACTATGTACCCAAAGTTAGAGCAATATTTTAGAAAATAATCAAATTGCTGGTTTTCAACCTTCTATGCAATTTTTTGTTGTAAGCTCAAACAATATACAAAAACGGTCTCCTAGGGCTCTGTGGGTTGATGTCCTTTAAGCATTTCTTAGGCTGTAGGAACACGGGCATTAATCATTTTAATTTTTTTTAAGCCCTAATTTATGGTCAAGAGTCAGATGATCACTGTACTGCTCAGAAGGGAACCTGCTAAGACCCAGAAGCACTTACAGAACACATGCAGTTAATTCCTGAGAGTTTAGTTAATGAACCTTACTGGTAAAAGCTAAAGCTCTTGATGGACGTTTTTCCAGTCACAGCTCTGCAGGGCTGATTAAGCATTTTACTCATCAACTCCATGAATGACATCACTTACAAAAATGTACAAAGTTTAAAAATATGGAAAGATAAAATCCAAATTATTAAGAGCTCGTGCTGAAATATTTTGCATTTTACTGGTAGTCATTTTCACCCTTTTACATGACTTTTGCCTTTAAACAATCTGGACACTTAAGCAGAGGCAGCTAATGGGATACTTGAAGTGAGACAAAAGGATCCCAGGCAACAAGCAAACCCAGTTTATGAATTATATACTAGACAGTATATGGTTTATATACTGGTCTCAAGTCTCAACTTCTGTATTACACTATCACAGCACAAAAGGAATATTGCAGGCTGTGCAGAACTGAACTCTTTTTTTAATCCACAGCGTATGACTCCTTTCAGCTCACCTGAAACCACGTGGAAAATTGGTTTTGAATGTTCACAAGTAAGTATTTCAGATGGTAAGGAAACACCTAGGTCTTTCTGAATGGAAAAAAAATAATCAGAAGAATACTCAGAAGTTCCTTCCCACTACCAAGGGAGGCTGAGTTACTGTCCGTCTACGTTTCTTTAGTCTGAATTCATAGCTAGAACTGATTTTCCAAATGAGGGAATTTTCTAAAGTTCCAGTTTGGCATCGGGCTCTGTAAACATTTGCTGAAGAATTCCAAGACTACAGACATTCATGCACAGACAAGAGCTTTATAGTCCCAATCCAATGCCCACTGCAGTCAATGGAGACAAGGCTACTGATACTAATGGGCACTGAATCAGACCCTAAGGAACTTCTTTCTTCTTAAAAAAACCTCTTATATTTAAAAAAAAAGTATTTTAAACTAAATAAAAACATCTTGAGAAGTTAAAATCTTCCTCAGGCGATGGCTCCATTGCAATTGGGGCTACTCACTGAGTAGAGCTTTACAGGACTATCTTCCACACACAATTTATGCCTCTAAATTAAGGCTTAAATGCCTTATTTTCACAATAAAAAAAAACCCAGAGGCGTGACCAGTGCAGTTCACAAGAGTCTAAACGTCTCCCAACTTGTACCAAAAAGGTTCATTTGTTATGACAGTTCATATGTATTTGCAACTATATCTTCCTCCAACCGCTTCCCACAATCATGCTAATTAAACTTTAATCTTACCAAAAAATTAGAATTTCAGTTCTTGTTAACAATGCACAATAAATCTGAACTTGAAAATATTACAAAATTCTTTCAAAAGCTTCAAATACAACACAAAAGTGTCCATTCTCGTTTTTAATAAATTGAAAAATCTTTTTCACTAAAATAGTTTCCCCGCCCTTCCAAAAAATTCTGAACTGAGTCTAACTCATCTACAGTTAGCAAAGTGCCCCAGGTACAGTCACCTGAACTGTACCATCAAAGTGGGAACAAAACCAGTCAGTCTCGGAGAAAGGCTCTTTTCCTATCACCAATACTCTGCCCCTCACTTTTCTGAGCTGCCTTATGGTTCTTGTTTGATGTAGTAACTGGCAGATCCATTGCTCTCCTGATCAGACGCTCCTTGAAGGAAGCTATACTCTTCTCCATCTAGTAACTCCTCCTTCAGCTGCAATGGAGTCACTAAAAATAAAAGACGAACATTAAAGATCTATAAAACTCAAAGCAAGCACAACTTTTCCTTAAATTTACTTAATACTATTTAAATTGGGAGCAGACCCCAGATTTCTCATTTTCTTATATTCTGCATTTTAGTGACTCTTCTTCGAACACTCAATATCCCACAAAAAGTAGATGCTTTCTGACCGTAAACTGAACCTTAAGTTATGCTCTAATATTAAACACATTTGAAAAAATTACTTACAATACTATATTCTCTACCAGGTTTTCTCATGCATTTACTATTTTAAAACACTGGTTTAAGAAGGTAACTGAACACGTTAATAGCAGTAATGACTGTTGCTCAGAACAACACTTATTTTACTGTTCACTTCCTCTTTAGTCTTTACGTAAGGAAAAATAAGATTAACTGTCAGCCATTTACAATCTATGAATCACATTACTTAGCCAAATTACTGTAAACGGTCTATATGAGACAAGAAAAAACATTGATAGGATTTCTCAATACATCATTAAAATTTTAAGATCTCAGAAGGTAAGTGTCATTCAAGCAAAACATTTTTGTAGCTTTAATCTTCTCTCTTCACTCTTTTGTAAAAAGAAAATAGAAATGAGATCTAAGACATGAAAAAAAAGTTATGAATAGCAATAATGTCATGATTACTTTTCCAGTTTCATTAATGAATAGTGATAATTATCAAAATATGAGCACAATGAAAAGAACACAGGAAAACATGTCAAGACTTTCGTTAAAGGTGCAGTACCCACATTAAAGGGTTGATTATACAAAAATCAATGGTTCTCTGTGACCAAATGAATGAGGAGAACATCAAAGCTTGTAGCTACTGAATACAAAGTTTATATGCATATCAATGTATCTTGAAATGCAGAAATGTGCAGTGAAAGCAAAAATAGCCTCCATAACCTGTTGCTACTAGTAGCCTTGCAATAACTTACAAGCCATTTGATTATTCTTTTATTATTTTTCTGTCATCTTCCATGTTGAAACAAACTCTTGTGCTGAATAAAAATAAAATTTAAAAATTAAGATATTAAAAAAATGTTAAAAAGTTGCAGCATAACGCAAATTCTCCTCACTTCCTTCTTTAATAGATGCCTCCTCCCACTTACATGCACCACAATCCCTTTTCCCTGCATTATGCCCAACTATGATCAAGAATCTTGATCTGTGGAGGACAACAAAAGTGCCGGCTAAACGGTAAGACGTAATTGGTTACTTGGATGTGCTGCTAATACCTTAAGCAAAGGCTACACAGAGGGCAGGGATACAATCTGAAACCCTCCAGGCATGTTCTTTCTTCTCTGCCCACCGCATTTGTGGAATACTTCTGCAGGTACAAGAGTAATAACAGTCTCCATAACTTGGCTTGCGTCTGGCTAATCTGAACCTAAATCCTTACATTTAGATATTTAATGATACTTTACTTCATTTGTCCCTATACAGCTTTTAACTACAATTCTCTTAGGAAAAGCTTAGCTACAGCTATGCAAAAGTCACTTGAAAAAAGAATAATAATAAAGCCAATGGAAGTCATCTGGCTAATTATCTTGAAAATAAAAGGGATGCAGATGCACAAAGTACTCCCTTTTTAAACAGTCTCGGTGATCTCCCTGAAGACAAAGACTGTGTCTGATGCAATGCCATTCAAATCCCCAACACATCAATACTGAATGGAGCAACATGGTCCAGAATACGTGCAGAAGTGGGGTGAGTCTCTCAGAACAGTCTCCTTCTCTGACAGGCTGGCTATAGGCTCTTTTGAAAAGTGAAGCTGTCCAACAGGTGCATTTCAGTGCCTGAAAGATCATTTCATATGACTCAAAGATGCAAAGTACTCATGTATGCTGAAGAAGCACGACTCCGCTAAAGAGCAAAACCATTCATACTATACAAGGTGAAGAAGTACTGAAACCTCCTCCTGTGCTTATGACAGCACAAACTGGGAAAGAGTGGTTCAATGAGCCTTACTGAGACCTCCAATAGACAAGAGGTTTTACAGCAGATGCCTGTCTACTAATCTTCCACTACTTCCATTTAAAGCCCTATAAGCATCTCTTGCAGCGTGCCTACATCCTGGCTACTGCTACTAAAACGTGTACGATGCTGAGAAATATGCATGCAATTAATAAGTTCTGGTCAATCTCAGATATGTTCTTAGCTTATTATATATTATCAGGGTTACACCCTTCTGTTCCCCAGACTTAAAGAGTGTGGTCTTGCTGATTTCAACTTAAGTTTAAACACTTTGGACAACGACAAGGCTACATCACAAATAAAACTAATTTTGTCCAGCCTCTCCAAAATTCAGAACTTTGAAAAGTTCCCACAAAATGATCGTAGAAAGCATCGGGTGCCAGAAGCCAGAGAAACTCAGGTGTTTTGCAGGAACTCAGAGCTCTAATGACACAGAAAACTCAGACTGTGTGTGTCCGTGCACTACATAAATGCACTTTAGGTGTAGATCTGCAGCAACAGAAGAAGAAAAGCTGTGCACAAACACACACTCCAGAACACTCTCTCCTAAGCAGGGCTTCTCTTTTGCATCAAAGACTCTTTTAAAAAACAGGCACGTACACATGAGTACCAAGCTGAAGCAAAAATAAAGGAGTTCTTGAGAGGTGTGCAGAAGAGAGTCAAGGTTTGTCCTCGAGGTCTAAAGGCAGCAAGCAGGTCACCGTGTCCCCTTCTGTGAATGCATAACACAGGGACAAGAGAAGCTGTTCTGGACCTGTTCCGCAGTCCATGAAAAGTGCCAACACAGCAGCCTGCTCAGACTAAAGGGAGTGTAAATCAAGCAAATCTGAAGCTAACTATCAACCTGGCAACTGTCCTGCAGGGAGAGCATAATCCAGTTTGTCTGAAAAATCACATTGCTACGACATATTTGTTAGAAATAATTTGTTTATCTGCTACATTACATTGCCATACATATTAGGAAAAGGGAAGAGAAAAAACTACCAGACCCTTGCAGCAGACTTCTATAATTGAAGATTGGTTATATTACATAAACCATCCTTAAATAAGCACAAAATTTTAATCTACTTGCTCAATATTACTGATAAATGAATTTTGAAGAGTTTTTCTCTGCTCACTCATACAGATGCACAATTATACTGTTGATACTTAAACCAAACCCAGGTTTTACAACAAAAATGGGGAAAAGATCAAATTCTAAAAGAACAAACTATTTTCAAATATATTTTCTATATTAGCAGTCCACAACATTTCTAATAATGCTTGTGTTCTGAAGATCTTTTCCCAGGTAACTGCCTTTTTCTAACACAAAGGCAAAAAAATCACTCCTTATTTACTGTGTACAGCTACTTTCTCTGCAAAAGGTAATTCACACTAACTTCCTGCTTACATCAAATATTCCCAAGTCTACATTACCATTCAGTTTTAGAGTGCACTTTTGTATTCTGAAACCCTGCAGAGATCCTATGTGCCTTTTTGCTTCAGTAACCCACAGTGTGGCATCCTATCAAGTTCTAAAACAGTCACAATCCTTCTCCATGATTAATTCAGTGTCATGGTGCATTGGTGAGAATGAAAAGCTTTCTAACAGAAAAAAATAAAACCAACCAAAATTTAAAGGGAAAAAGAAAATGAAAGGTTTGATGAGTCAGCATATTACATGCTAGACCATGCTCCGTTCCCCACCCTGTCCGTCACATCCCTCTGCAGTAACAGACTGATGTGGCCAGTTACCTGTTTGGAGGCTGGGACTGAACTCTCGGCCAGTCCTGGGAGGCTGGAAGGCCTCCGGGGCTGTCTGTGCTGGAAGGGTTCGATATGGAGGAGGAGTCAACTCGCCATCACCAGAGAAGCTCCTCCGCACCTCACCTGCCATGGGTGGGCTGGACAAACTGACAGGTTTCTTCCCAACTGGTATCTTCCTCTCTAAACATCAAGTCAAACTAAAATAAACACTTGGGTTAAAGTGCATTAGGTAACTCAGAGTGTTCACTAAGAAATGGCTCTGCTTCGTATTCGCTGATTCTGGAAAACAAGGGCCTGTACAATGGCACCATTCGGTTATTATTGGGAATACCGATCTCAACAACCACACTTTAGTTACTGAATTCTAGAGACTGGCTGGTAGGACTTTAAGTGCAGTGCTTAAAAACATGATCCACTTATTTCGTACTCTATCAATGAAATACAAACGCTGTAACTTGCTTCTGCTGCAGCTACGCTGCACAGTCAATATACAATCCTCTGGTTGGACGTCCAAGACATATGGGGGCTCCGTTTGGAACTGCAGTTGTTTCAGCGTGTGAGCCTAACAGAGATAGAAAGGATGGTTCTGGGGAAATAGTCCGGCCTAGACAAGTTTATCACCTCCAGAAACCTAGTTTAAAAATATATAGTCTTAATTTCTTTAGAATGGTGCTTCCCATTTCTACAGTGCCTTACAAACATCAATGAGCATTTTGGTGTTTAGAAAAAGTATCTTCTAAAATGCCCTCAAATTATTAAACATTGCATTCATGAAAAAAATGTTACGAAAACATTTCCCATGCAAATTATTAACATGTTCCTCCTTTATCACTAAGATGTTCCCATTTTGTCTCTGAGGAAACTTCTCTACAATGAGGTATGCAAGCACTATAACACATCTCTACTGCTTTCAGCTATATCAAAATTATGGTTGCCAATGCCTAAGTATTCTCAGTACTGTCAGATAAAGACAACATGACAAAAGCCTAGCTCTGAAGAGAAAAAGTAACTAGACTATGCATATGCTAAAGATACTGATCACCATGCTTAAACATTCTTCTTACAAGATGACTTCAGGAGGAGCCTTATAGAAAGATAACACCATAATTACGTGTGGTCTACAGAACTGAGCTTTTACAATGTTGAGGTCACATTATAATTTCAATAACCTTATTCCAATATATACATCTACTAGAAAGCAGACTATATGAGCAGATGCTGCATATTACATCAATGAATTGTCTAGGCAAACTGGTAAGTTACCCTTCAAGTATTCACCTGCACAGCTCTCTGACCAGTAGGAACCCAGGACAAAATCCTACCCACTTGAAATAAACACTACTGGAAACAAATTTGGAAGTGATTCCGGAGTATTCACAAAAGCACTCACAAAACTTATGCATGCAATTAGAAATTACCAAGGAATACAGTAACTATCCAGCAAAAATAGAAGCTACATGCAACTTGATCTTCCTTCCTCGGAACAAAAAGCAAGTGGCAACGATGGACACGGTGCTGGCTGAGAACGCAATGACAAAGCAGAAGTCCTAAGGCATAATTTCAAACAGTCCACCTGGTATTTTGCATGCACACAGAACACATTACAGTTATAAAACATTCTAACTAAAAAGCAGAAAACCAAAAAAGGTAAAATAAACGTATCTTTACAATCCAAATGCTAGTGAACGGGTTCACTGTTGACACGATGAGCTCCTTGCATAGCAACATGCTAAATCTAAGAAAAAATTGAACGCTAGACCAGGTAGGATGCTAATTTCTACTCCCTTTTGGACAGTCTCCTTATTTAAAATAGGCCAAAGACATTGTTACAGCTTAAAGAAATTCCATGCTCTGTGTATCAGCAATCACACCAAAACAAACTCTCTGGGCATTCCCAACAGTTAACGGTAACAAATGATGCTTAAAAGAAATCCTAGGAACACCTGTATTACGATCAGCCTCTACACAAAAGGGGTACCAACCTGACATTTAATTTTTCTGTCTTCATTACTAAATGTGTGCTCATTAACTACTTGTAAGTCACAATGGCATAGGGGAAAATTAACATTATGCTGCCCATCGTAGATTTTCAAGAACGGAAAAAAGCACAGCTGTATTCTCAGCTCCAAATTTACTTGTTTTTGTGGATTAAAAAATTCTCCTGAACCAAGAACTCTTAAAATCTTCTCTTGTATTCCTTTGCTGTCGAGAAGTTAAACATTACGGCTGGATGCGATGCTTGTTAGATTGCTCCCACTCAGTGTTAGGTGAATGTTAATCCAGCTGGTTGCACTAGTTTCTGTCGTGGCACACTAGAACAGGAATCTGACTTTCTTGCCTTTTACCACGATCCCATTAGGGCAGAGTTCACCATGTAGTCACTTCTACTTCACACCGAATACACGCTACTCGCTTCTCAACGGACTCAGTGAGGAGGTAAAAATACTGCATTAGAAATCTGCATCATTCTGCACAGCAGAATGACTCAAAGACATTCTGGAGTATGTTGTGAGTACATATGAGGGAAAATACGTGGAAGTAACGCCTCTCTGTGCTAAAAATAATCTACTTTTAAGACATACGCAGAGTTTCTTGTTAATCAGCTGTGGTTACTTTACCAAGAAAGCTTTACTACTCTGTCACATAAGTTTTCTGACTGAAATCTTTTCAAAATAAGACTTTATTTTTATTTACAAATGCTGAACAATAAAAGGCTACAGAAAACATTTTCTTAGTATTATTTCCTGTGACTCATAACCTCTGTTGCCATAACCTACTAAGAATAAACATGTAGGAGGCAGCCAACTATGACTTCTCATGACCTTGTTCTCTCATCTCCTTTTGATGATTAAGTAGATTTCTTAGCATTGAGTGAACAGTCCAGAAAAGAAATCCATGAGAAATCCTCCCTCGTTTCTATAACCCACATTTACTTCAGGTTAGTGAGAAATGAAGAACAAATTCCACTCGAACAAGTCTCCTTCCTCTGGCACTAGATAAGGGGAATTTCCTTTCCACTGTTTGTGTCACACTTGCATTAAGAGAGACATCAAGAAACTTTTGCAGAGGTATTAGGTGGGAGGAGAGGGATAAGGTAAGGAGCAGGATGGTCTAGCATAGCTTGCTAAACAAAATCTGCTCAGACAGTCCAGAATTATCCAAGAACAGGTCCCACAAAAGGCAATTAGCAATATAGCCATCTCTCCCTAGCTTAAGGCAACAGCACTCACAACTTTCTCTAGATATTCTCAGATCAGCAGTTCTTCTGTACCCGAATTCTGTTTAAAAAATACTGCTGCAAGATTCTGAACAGGACGTGGATTTTACGTTTATTTCCTCAAACAGCAGAAAGCAGAAACAGTGCAATGTTTGAGACACCTGACAAGAGGTTGTAACAACTTCTAAAAATAATCATACAAAAGTTTTATCTGCATACAGCTTCCCACAGATGTCTCATCTAAAAAATTGGCAATTAAGTCACTTTTTTTGTGTTAAAAAGGAACCAGCTAGATGGTAATTCAAATGTTCTGCATCGCATTCTTCCTGATCCAAGTAGCTTGGTTCTTATTCCTACACCTGTGTTACAGAGAGCAGAGTTAAAACTGTGTTGATACCTGAGTACTTTATATAAGGCAGTATACCTATACAGTTGATGTATTGTTTAACTAAAACGATGCCTGAATACCGAAAACATTCTCAGTTTTCCACCTGCAATTCATATAGATTATTATTAGCTACACCAACCCTCTTGCAAGTTATAAAAAATGGTTATCCTCAATGAAAAAGTTCCTTTTATGGCATACTGCACCTTTAAGCATAACACCCGTTTACACACAAACATTTCCAAGTAAAACAGGGACTTAGGGAGAGACCACAAACTTTTTAAACAACAGGAAAAAAGCAAACACTACTTTGTCACCCACTTTTCTTATGTCCTTTGTACTGTTGCGATTTAGCTTTTTTCTTCTGTTTTGATGAACTTGACTGGCTATCTCTGGATGCTGCAAAATATTAAGAATTCAAAATTAAAGTTTAGTATTTTGGAAAAACACTTCAGTGTGTCAAAGCTACTACACCGCTAGGGAATTTCTCCTTAGTGACTGAAGGCAGAATACCTTTATCGTGGGAAAAGCCTCCCATTGAGCTACCTCCAGTAACTACTACTATCCTCCCATTAAACAACTAACAGTTCCCAATTATTATTGTATAACTTGACCTGACAGGATAAGTCTTGATGCACTAAAAATACAGCCTTCTCACATAAATACCTCTGCACATGAATAGCTACGCACATGCTGAGTTCCATCAAATTCGGTATGTAAAGCACATATATTTGCAATCTTAAAGCTATATAAATTCTCCGTGATATTATCCAGAACTGACTAGTAACAGGCTTCTTCCCTGGATCAAATAAGCATCTCCTGGCATTAAATATATAAGTAGCCACAGAAATGCCCAGAAGTACTTTAAAAGTCAAGATGGAAAAGATTAGAACTGTGTACTTCTAAGCATCAGCAAGAATTTGTTCTATTTTTGTTATACCTGGTGATTTAACTTGAAACGGATGAAGTTAGGAAAAATCATCACTCATGAACAAGGGCCAGTAAGCAACTGTTAGCTTATTCATAAAACAGGAACTTACATTGTGGTGCTGGAGGCTGCAGCTGATATCCAGTTAGCTGACACCATCCCACTGGATAGAGGTCTGGGGACTCACAATCCACCCACTGATCATATTCATCTTCCCACCCATCAAAGTGTATCCTCAAAAGACGATGGATAATGCGAGTTACTGTGGCCACACATACCAGGCGAGGTTCCATCAGATCAACAGCCTCCAGTTTCATTCCAACATGAAACCCGTGGTTTGGGACTTCCTGAAAAGCAAACACAAACAAGGCAAACATCAGTAAACAAACTTGTGAACTGAGATAGCTTAAGCACAGCGTTGAAGCGAATACCTCAGTCAACTTAATGTACGAAAACACAAAATAAAAGTATCATTTATAAAGTTTCATGTACCCCTGTATTTAACACTTCAGAAATATTCAAGCTTAATATAGAACCATAGAATGGTTTAGGTTGGAAGGCACCTTATAAATCATCTTGTCCAACCCCCCTGCCACGGAAAGGGACACCTTCCACCAGCCCAGGCTGCTCAAAGCCCCGTCCAGCCTGGCCTTGGACACTGCCAGGGAGGGGACAGCTTATCTGGGCAGCCTGGGCCAGGGCCTCACCACCCTCGTGGTGAAGAATTTCTTCCTTATACCTAATCTAAATCTACCCTCTTTCAGGGGCAGGGTACTCAAATGATTCTTCTTTCTGAAAGTCTCTGTTAGCTTTTCAAAAAAGTGTTTAATGAAATGGGTCAATACCACAGACTATGCAGACAGAAACTTAAGATAACACTAATTACAGTTTAAATACAGATGTATAATGTTTATTACCTTATTGAAGAGCTTTACAGGTGCTGCTATTGAGTCAGTTTCCCTGAGGTAGTCAAACCATTTAAAAGGGAGTTTTGCATAACCTGTGAATTTTAAACAACATTTTCATACATCAACTGTAAACTTCATGCACAGGAACACAACAAAAATAGTATATTGGCACTGTGTTACGGCTAAAAAGACAACAAAAGTAAAACATTAATATCAGAAACTTCCAATCTCTGAGCTTTGGTCTAAGGGACAAGACAGTCATCTGGACACTGCCCATTTGCAACAAGTAAGATAATGAACCTCTGGATAATATAGAAAGTGTCATTTAATGTTAAGATTAATCGTTCATACTTGAAGCTTTCTGTCCACGTAGATCCTTGATCCCTACAATGCCCCACACAATTGACCCAGAACAGACTGAACAATTAAGCACATCCAGTGTCTTTCCTGTGGGGAAAGAGCTCTGCTTTTGAAACACTTGAATTGTTAGGAACAGAGTGATAAGAACCAGCATGGATATTTTAAAACGTAAATAAAGCTAAAAATAGCAATAATACGTAAAATTACAGGTGTTTCCCCCCCATCTTAAAAGCTATTATAAAGGGAAGAAAATAATCTCTCAAATATATGTAGCTTTTGTTCATCTACTGAATATGCATAAACATGCAGGACTATTTTTTAATTTGGGCAACTTCTACAACCACTTAAGCCAATAATTCTCAAATTCTAGCTGGAGCAACAACAGCTTGAAAGCTTTCTCTTTGCTAGTATGCAGTGTTACACATTCTGAAAAAACCTGCAGCCTAGTGGGTGTGGCATGAGGAGCTATGGGAAACAGTTGGATCTCATCTAAGTGGAGGCACAGAGCTCCCACCGAGTCACAGCTCAGCAGTGCAGGGCCAGGCTCATCAGGTAGCTAATATCCACAGCCCAAAATGCAAGGCCATTCTTCAAAGTGTCTAAGCATCTTCATCTTCTACTGACTGCAGCAAGAGATTAAGATGTTTGGAAGGAATGAGCTTATAAAGTTCAGTGATTTCACAGTAACCTATTTAGGTTATCCACACTGCTAAATGTAATTTGGAAAAGAGTATTCATGTTAGGTACGCAGTATCTGCATGAACAGATGTAGCTGGGTAGTTAACAATCAATAAGGGTAGTAATGTATCAGCTTTGCATATTAATGCTTTTCTTAATGCACAGTTCCTCTGACTAGACCAATATATTTGTACGCAAGCCCCTTAATTAACTTCTCACCTCACACACACTAGAGACACGTGCACATGGTCCTTCTTAGAACAGTCAGAATTAAGAAACTGTCCATTTTCAAGCTCATAATTTGGAAAGTAAAATACACCTCATAAAGGCCAAGAGGCTTTGATCTTGTTAAATATGTTAATATGCATTGCATTCTGTATTTTACTCCTGTTAATTCCTCTTTCAAATGACTTTTAGATTATTGCATGTGTGATTTATAATTGTCTCAGTGGATGTCAGAGGACTTACAGAAAACTGCAATAAAAGGGAAAATACACAGGCAGAGAAAGAATAAGGTTGCCACCATACAAGAAACACATAAGTATGATAAACATACTAACAACAAAATCCACATACTATTGTGTATGTAATGTTTGAAGGGTAAAGAGGAAAAAGTTTCATTATAGAAGGAAGAGCTATTCTGTATTGTCAGTTTAACGGATTTATGTCTAAATTGATTGATAGGTATTGATATGCATGCTTTCCTCTCTCACAAGAACTCTTCCTACTGCAAGAGACTTTTGCAGGATGTATTTTTGAGGGGTGATTATGGCCATGAATTTCTAGGCAATAAATTCATTAAGTGAGCTGACTGAAAAATAATAGTACATCTGTCCACCTGCACTTTCCACATGTTCAAAGATGACAGATTACTTATTAGTGTACAATAATGAAAATGACATGGAATTATTTTCTTCATGTTGCATTACACTTTCTTTGTAGTTATTACCTAGAAAAATAATTCAACACATACAAGTAGAAGCCTGCAAGAATGAGAATGAAGGAAAAAACCGAAATCCATAGAACACCATTATTATCTGCTGTTATGCAGCTAGTTACAATCCCCTTTACAAATTGCTAGAACAAGACAACAAAAAGGAAAAATGAAGGCAATAGTCTTCTGCACGCATATCTGCTAGAGGACAGACAGCTTTTTCTCACGGAAGGGATTATGCAGCATAAACCTCTAATGGCTACTTCCTTGAAGCTTAAGTTTGTTCATATTCTTAAAAAATCTTAACTGGTATTGTTGTGAATTAGCCTAAGTCTGAGATTCTTTACAAAGTTCATTAATCCTTTTGGTAGCCAGGACTTCCCAAGCAACGACATATTCTGAACAGTCCTTTTCTGTGACTAGCATACTTCCCACTCACTTAATGGATATACTATTCAGCTCATGGCTATCCTCAACTCCTGACAGCAAAAGCAAATTATTTCAGCCAGAGAATTAATCAGATGTTCAATTTGACTTTTTCCTCAAAGAAAAGTTTATCATCTCTGTTTTAGGCTACTTTGAAGTTACGCTGTTGTATTTGTTTCAGACTTGAGCAAGTCCTAAAAAGTGACATGAATTTTGTAGACTGAGTTAAGAAACAAAGCATATGGCACATACAATATCACTGAAAAATATTCAAAATACAATGTGGTCAGAATGCTATATGTACCTCTGGGTGGAGTTAGTTCAATCATGTTAATTTCACAGAAACCAACAGGGAAAATAGAAGGGGAAGTGGCATGGTAACAAAACCAATCAGACCCATCTGCTGCTTCTGAGCCATCAATCCCAATCATAAGATAGCCATCTGCTAAAACCTTTGTAAAGAAAAACAAAATTTTACATTAAATACCTTTAACTCTGTGATAAGGCTAGCAAGAAAGCATGCCATGTTTCAAGAGTGAAAAGTAACTCAGTAACAATGGAAGTACACTTAGAAGGACATTCAAATATAACAAAATAAAAAACATACCTGTCTCCACGACTGTGTTTACTACTGGCAAATGTACCTCTGTTAACTGCAAAGTTATGAGATGAACATTTCCTTTTTTCTGATCTCTAGTTCATTTTTCTTGTGAACATCAGTTCTACTTCTAAAGCTTTATAATTCAGTCTACCCTTTAGCTTGCAAGGATATTCTGTACACCATCAATAAGAAAAAACCACTCAAAATCATAACCACACTCCTCATTGGTAAGGTTATGCAATTCCGCTAAGGTACTTTGTACATTTTTTTCCCTCTTTTAAAACAGATTTCAGATGGATGGGATCCCTTTCAATCAAGCTGGGAAAAAAGTGCATCCTTAAAATGTCTTCACAGACTTCTGCAAGTAAGCAAGCAAGATGAGGCTTCTTTTTGAACAGTTGCAAAACATATGGTGTAATTAGCAGAAGATTGTCCTGCAAAGTAACCTCACAAACATGTTATATTCTAATTAAAGGTAAGGCTGGATTTCCAGAGATTAAAATAAAAATAAAAAAATTTACTTGAGTATATTCTTTTTCATAGCAGTTGTATATTAAAAAAATCAATGGACATATTCCCTAACCATTCACTATGTGAATCAACTGCATTTATTTTGGTTTTGAGCTTGTTGTTTCAAACCTGAATAAAGGTAAACGAAAAAAGTATTCCCATCTACCTTCCCAAAATACACATTTGTTTTCTTACCTTTCTAATAGTTGCCACGCATATTGCTGAGAGGTTTAAAGGGTCTATAGCTTCCAATTTCATTCCTTCTTTAAACCATTCTCCAGCTGCGTCAACCTCTTTTACCTAAAGAATCACATAACAGCACCAGAAACTAAGACTCTAATAAGCCTGGAACAAAATATAACCCCACACCGTCAAAGCAACAGACTGAAATACCTGTTCTATCACCTCTGCTTATGTCAAGGAGGCCAAATTAGGTAAGTGTTTGACTAAAAAAATAAAAGCAATGCTTGTGCTGGGCATATTTCCAGCACTCTGTAGAGTTTCAGGTCTGTTTTACACACACCAGGAACTGAAGTCCTCAATCAACCCTGAGAAAACAGTGCTCTTGCTAGCAAACTCACCTTCATAAATAAGTGTGGGGGTGCATCAAAGTGTCCATCCTGTTTCTTTGTAATATCTACAAAGAATAAGACTACGTATTATTCAGAAGTTTCGTTAATAGAGTGGACAATATGGTTTTTTTTAATATGTTAACTAGTACAATGCAATCACACAGAATCACAGAATAGTAGGGGTTGGCAGGGACCTCTGTGGGTCATCTAGTCCAACCCTCCTGCCGAAGCAGGGTCACCTACAGCAGGCTGCACAGGACCTCGTCCAGGCAATCATTGGTATGGGAGGCCCACAGACTATCACAAAATTCTGGAGGACATAATCTATCTGTTTTCCTTATTGCCTTCTACCTGAAATACCTCTACAACACAATCTCATCTATAAAAAATCTAATATTTACAAGACCACTTGATTACATCACAAAATTGATGCAAATATACATAGAAGCTTTTGCAAAGAACTGGCAAGTAAATTACTTCGCACTTTGTTATGATAGGAAATTACAGAATCATAGAATGGTTTGGGTTGGAAGGGACCTTAAAGGAGCAGCTGAGGGAACTGGCATTGATTAGCCTGGAGAAGAGGAGGCTGAGGGGAGACCTTGTCACTCTCTACAACTACCTGAAAGGAAGTTGCAGTGAGGCGAGTGTTGGTCTCTTCTCCCAAGTAACTAGCAACAGGATGAGAGGAAATGGCCTCAAGTTGTGTCAGGGGAGGTTTAGATTGGATATTAGGAAAAAGTTCTTTACTGAGAGAGTGGTCAAGCACTGGACCAGGCTGCCCAGGGAGGTGGTGGGAGTCCCCATCCCTGGAGGCAGATGTTCAAAAAATGTGTAGATGTGGCACTTCAGAACATGGTTTAGCAAGCATGCTGGTGTTGGGGTGACGGCTGGACTTGATCATCTTAGAAGTCTTTTCCAACCTTAATGATTCTATGATTAACAATCATCTGGTTCCAACCCCCCTGCCACAGCCAGGGACACCTTCCACCAGCCCAGGTCGCTCAAAGCCCCGTCCAGCCTGGCCTTGAACCCTGCCAGGGAGGGGGCAGCCACAGCTTCTCTAGGCAGCCTGGGCCAGGGCCTCACCACCCTCATGGGGAAGAATTTCTTCCTTGTATCTAATCTGAATCTGCCCTCTTTTAGTTCAAAGCTATTACCCTTTGTCCTATCACTACATGCCCTTGTACAAAGTCCCTCTCCAGCTTATTATTTATGTATTATTTATATATAAATATAAAACTATATTTTTGTAGAATTATACATAATCATTTTATATACATACCAAGAGCTGGTTTTAGCTAACTGTTGAATACTACTTTCCAAGGAGAGTCCCTGGAACTCTGTTAGAGACATTATTTCTGGGAAGTAGCACTGTTCTTGATTAAAAACCAGATTTATGTTTTTTTGTTTAGAAACCTTAAATATTTCATATTACAAGTATTTTTGTATTTTAGATTACAAGGGCCTTAACTGTGTACCATCTATTAGACTGTCACTAAATCTTCCCTGCCCATCTCCTAGTGCCCCCTAAAATGTGTAAATCTTGCAATATAAAAATATTAGATAGTCCTTAAAACTGCAAGTAAAAAAAAAATCAGTATCTAATAGGATACTTGTCAATGTTCCATTGTACAAAATAGACAAATGTGAAGAAACTAGGAGCCTGCAGAGCAGGACTGTGTAATTCCAGGTATCAGCATGAAAAATGATGTTTACCGTGCTGGAATATTGCAGTTCAAGGTTTTCCTTGACAGTTTGTTAACCACTGTTTACCGTTAAATCTTTCTACATATCGACATACTACTAATCAACTACAAATTTATTTTGGCTTTGCCAATGCTGCAAAATACACTAATTACACTTTTAACTGAAACTCCTGAATGTAATAGAAGTGGTAAATCCCCCGAGCCATGTTAAATAGATCTTTAAAGATCACTATTCAAGCTAGTTTTATTAATCGTACAAAGTGACATCACTGCTCAAGTCAGACTTCTCCATGCCAACACTGCCCACAAAGGCACACAAGCAGCTTACCAGATCTTTTGAATCTGTGTCCTATACTTCGAGACCAACCAATATGATGAATGAGTGGACTGTACATATGGCACCAGAAGTCATCAGTTTTGTCTTCACTTTCTTCATAGACCAATCTTAACCGTCCCCCGATGACACTTTCTACAACTGCCACCCTCGTTCGACACAGGTGTGTTTTGTCAACAACTTCTACTCTCATGGAAGTTTTGAATGGATACTGCATACTCTCAGACACCTTAAAATAACAGGAAAAAAAAAATTCTGTAAGAATATACTTTATTTTTCCTTAGTCATCTGTCTTCTGCTATTAAAGCACAATATCAATGCACTTTTCATTTAACTCACGTACTTCTTAATCGACCTGCAAAAATGACACAAATGATTTCTCTTATATTTCATTGTACGCTGGGAAAAATAAAATGTTTCAGAAAACCAAGTATAACAGATCCTACAATGCTTTAATAGTACCAAGCACAGCCCCTACACACGTTAAAGGAATTTTCCATTGACCTATTGAAAGTTTATTCAGTTGTTAACAATGGATAAAATTACCTTGAAAAACAACTTCAACAAAAATAACCAACCACAAGATGTATTTTTTTTTTTGCTTTGTCATCCACTCAAAACATAGCACTTTAAAAATAGGATTAAAATACTTTCTTATAACAGGCATGGAAAACAAACCTTCAACATAATTAAAGCTAGCGACTCAAACATACTTCACAATATATCAAAAGGAGAACAGAATGGAAAAAGATATTGCCTTGTGACAAAACATTCTGATTAAAAAAAAAAAAAAAATCAGTATCTGACACTTGCCATTTCCATTATGAACTCCCCCAAAGTGCTGAGACCTTGCCAATTTAATTTGGCTTCCAACTAAGACAATTTTTAAATAGAAACAAACAACTGCAGAAAGTTTTTGTTTGTTGGTTGGTTTTTTTGTTGTGTTTTTATTTTTTAAGTATTAGATGCTGTGTAAGACAACAATACAGTAAGTCTCATATTCCTACTAAAAGCTATGTACCATCTTCACAATATGAGTAAGTAAACTTACAGCATACTACACAGGCAGCTGCCACACTTACAGACATGACTACAAGACAGCAAAAAATCTAGCCCAGAGCAGATGAAAAATATTAACATTCAAAAGTCTGTACTTTATTGCATCTAGATATGTGCTATATTAACAAACATTACTCAGTCTCTTGAAATAGTGCATGATAAAAATCATTCCTGAATTAGAAAAATTAATTTTAATTTTTTTTATGTATCACAGGGTAGCTTATTAGCACTTTTTTTTAATTGGGATATTTTAAAATCAAAGTAGACTAACTAGTTTTTAAGGAAATTACTTTCTGCTAGAGGAGACAGTTTCCCAAACACTGACAAGTGTGGACTTTAAATAGAGAACAGATATTTCAAGGAAAACTGTATTTAAGGGGAGAAACTACTGTACCACCTTCACTGTAAGAGAAGCTAATGTGCCACTGTAGAGTACTTCACTTCTTCACATTGTGCTGCAATTTCTTTCATAGTACATCATTGATACTGCATCAGCCTTACCTTCTGAGAAAAGTCAGGAGGAAGTGTTTTGGCACCAGTAAGTCGTTTCACTAGAAAAGCTTTCCAGTTTGTGTATTTGTGTTGGATGGCTGTTGCAAATGAAGGGGAAAAAATAAGCCACTGATTTTTAATTGTGCCCATTAGAGACAATAATAGAGTCTGGAATATGTAAAGAAGAAATCCCAGAATGACTGTTAAAAAGCCTGGATGACAATAATGACAAAAACGTCTTTAAAGAATGAATGCTACCCAAGACTAAGTTTATGAGTATGTCAGGGCAAAGAATTTAATAACAAAGTATAAACAAAATGAGTGCATGTTCACATTGCTCATTAGCTAACTGCTTCTACCTTCATCTTAAGAACTTTAACTCACATCAGAGGGGCTACTCCAAGAAACACTTTTAGCATCAGACAAGTCCTTATTTTTCCAAAAGTTAAAACGCTTTATTGATAACAGTTGAAAGAACTGGTATGGTAAAAAAAACTTCGATATCTGAATCATGAGCAAATTTAGCTTAATAAAGACTTTTACATCAATTAATAAGGCTATTATTTACATACTTCGAGGAGGGACTAGGGGCTTCCCGCTGGTTGCACACCAACCAACCGGATGGATGTCAGACCCACAAACATTGCACCAGAAGTCAAGACTTGAATCATTTTCAAAGCCTTCATATCTCAGCAGAGCATTGTAGCCTGAAAGACAGCAATCCCATTTAAAAAAGAAATAAATTAAACAAGATTATAAAAGATCTACTAATATTTCTTTACCAATCATAATGTATATTACATGGGATTTTCTAGACCAGAGGTTTTTATAGAACATTATTCTTATGGCATATCTGTGCAGGTTATTAATGCACAGAATGGATTACTTTGATAAATGTGCATGTGCTATCATGTAAGTAAAATTTTAATTAGAATTAAAATTCTTGAACTATAAACCTTTAGAAGTTACATATAGGAGGACAGAATCAATTAATTACCCATGGTAGCTGCTTTTTCGTATCTTGGCTATGTGACCTTGAATTTTTAACTTTTAACAAAGAAAAATGATTCATATAATGAAGCTTACTTGCTAGCTATTATACAATTTCCTGTCTCCTCATTCTGCACTGCTCTTACTGTACTCTTAGGCAATATAAAAATACAGGCGTTCCCAAGCTTCACTGAAGACATTGTAAACCAGTATGACACAGTGACAGTGCTAAAACACATTGACACAACTCTGACAACCTAACCTAACCAGTGTCGACATTCTAGTAACCAGGTGACCACTGCCTAAATTATTAGTTCCCTTCACACAGTTCCTTTGATTATTTTAATAATTTCAAGTAGAATATATTCACCTGCTAATTTTACAATTCCAGCTATCCAGAAGACTTTGGTAGGTAGGCTGCAGTCGGTGTTTGGAACCTCCACTCGCACCCCTTCTGAGATATCACCCCAGCATGTCCCCATGGGTGCCTGTCATTTAAGGTGAGGGGGAAAAAGTCACCAGTTCACCACACGAATATTTTTTTTTTTTTTGTTACGTTAGTGTTTTCCAAGCAACTTAAAAAGACAAAACTATCAATACACAGGATAAGACATAAGCATATGTTTAGAAAACAATCATTCTATGAAAACCTAGTTTGTTTTTGATTTGAATCCTATGTGTAGTATTGTAATTGTACACAATTATTATTGTGTATTACCTGTAAAACTACAGGATTCCAAGTTTAAAAATGCGTAAATTACAAGCACAAATTGCATATACCCACAGGTCAGCTTTATCCTACTATGTTTCAACTAGGTGCAAGCTACTGATCTTAGTGAGAACAGTGTAATTCTTCTGCAATTCTACTTCAAGAAAATTATGGTAAATTCATATCTGTACCACAGACATAAAAATATTTACATTCTGTAAATCAGAAATGTTTTGGAAAAAAGGCCGAAAAGTTATTTCTTGAATCACCTGCAAGTGGTCATTCCATCAAGCAAGCACAAAGAACAGAAGGCTGAGTGGCACCTTTTTAATGAATGCCAGAAGAAATGCACAGCCAGATTCCTCACACAACGCCCTGAAGGCTTCGGCTAATGTGTTAGTAATAAAAAGAAATACAAGCTTGATGAACTATTAAGGATCTGGGGAAACTGGAGATAAAAATGACACTCGGTTTGCTATCTCAAGAAGAACGTTTTGTTGAACAGAGCATCATGAAAAGATAGTCAAAGGTGGTGTTGTAGAGATCAGAAATGCACAGCGCTGAAGAATGTAAAACCTTAGAAGTTACTCAACTGAACTTTCATTGGTAACAAAATAAAACGTTATTCAGTCTACATTAAACTAGAGACCACCAAGAAGGGAAAGATTTGGATTTGGGATATTTTACAACAAGTGTCATATAAATTCTAAGGTATTCTGAGAAAAATAAATTCTTATAATTTCAGAGAATATCCAGATATCCCAGGGACAACCGCAGGGATCCTCTGGTCCTGTACCATAGTGGGCAGACAGTATTCTAAGGCTGCGTCTTATCTACAAAGCTCTTTGCAAACACAGAGAATTTAACAGCTCAGTGGGAACAGCCTCTGCCTTCATGTAATTTTGGCTGACAGCCACAAATGGAGACAGTTGGATTAATCCTCAATGATTTGAACTCACGACACTGTTATTTTTATGGCAATCAGCAACAGCCAACTAGCAGCATTAAAAGTCAAACTTATCTTAAAAAGGGATACCCTTCACTAGTAGAAATATTTGAGGATAGGCATGCAAAACTTAAAACTAGTTTTAACTATTAGAGAAAAAAATAAGTTATGGCAAGTATGTCAGTTTCTTATTCTTGAAGCCTGGTCTCTTCATGTTCTGCTATGTCCCATCTACACCAGTCTAGACTGCAGAGCTCTTTTCTGCCATCTGGCAGACAGAGAGAAAAAAACAATTCAAAAGATGAGGACTTATTTTCACACACAAAATACGCAGGTACAGCTTCTTAATCAAGTCCTATTACATATTTGCCATAATCTCTAAATTGATGTGTAGATTTTTGAATTGCGGAAATAAACGTCTCAAACTGCATATTTTAGTAAACCTTGTTGCTCTGTATAGAGACATAGATGAGGCCAAATAATAAAAAATAGCAGTGCTGAATAATTTCATAATCCAGTTGCACTTAATTGAAATATATTTTACTGCCCGCTCAGTTGATTGAGAGAGAAAAGTATACCAAAACACTTCCCGTCACATCAACCAGTAATGGAAGTGTCACAGTTTTTTATTTCTGGAACGTGGATTGGTATAGAAGGAAATAGCAGAAAGTTAAATTTGTCCTTGTCTGTGAAAATATTGGTTCTGCTAGTTCTCCTACACCAATCCGTCTGGCGCACCCTTTATGAGGAGGAAGCCATCCTGCGTAGCATCACTACCGGAATGCCAGATAACATTACTGTCCTGAAGTGACGGTTTACAGTATACCTGGTATACTGCGGCTCTTTTCCTTTTTCACTCATTATGAGTATTCTTAAGGGAGGAAGGCTGGATAAACCAGGGCTGTAACAGCCGTCTTCCTTCAGGTCTTCTCTGTCTTCATCAGATTAATCAATCAATGTTTGCACAGTGCTTTGAAAAACTCAAAAAGCACTATGTAAGTGTTAAGTCTTACTCATCTGCTGGCTGGAAGGGTAAGTCTGGATTGGCATAGTGCGAACTAGCAGAACCATAATTTACAGGTAAGAACAAATTTACCTTTCAGACTCATGACGAAGAGATCCACTTCACATCACTCCCACACAAGGAAGATCTGGTTCATCGCTTCCTGCTCCGGGAGATGACCTGGGAGGGTTTATCTGTGAGCGGCAGCTGCCTTCTCTGAAAGGTAAGTTGCAATCAGGAAGGTCCTGTCTCACGGGAGCTCCTAAAGGCTAAGTATCTCCACAGGCCTAGCTGAGCAAAGATCCTGTGGGTTAAACAGCTGGCTGCTTCTAAAGGTTTTGGATGGCACCAACATTGCCATGATTTCAGACTTGGAACTCGAATCAGGATTTCAAAGCAAAGTGAATCTAACAATTCCTGAAGCGTAAAAATACTATGCTGAAAACATGTGTGGGAACAGAACCCCAACAAAAGGTAATAACAGAGAAGACAATGTGCAAAACGGTTTAAAATAAAAAGTTCACAGCAAAGCACTGCCACCTAGTGCAAAATCCTGGAAATGCTCCCTTAGAGCAAAGTGTGTATTTTAATAACGACAGAAACCAAGAGTGTGAAAGTATTTCAGCTCAGAATGAAATTCAGCTGTAAGAAAGACTGAAAAATTCTTAACTTTAGGAAATGTGCATCTCTCTAGCAACAGAGTGGAAAAGAATAATTACTCTTAATTGTGCATTAAGTTGTACATTAAGTAGTACTGAAAAATGACTCAAAGCACTGAATTTGCTTTCATTTGTAGGAATTATTTGAGCTAATAAAAGTAAATATAGAAAAAAAGTAAAAACTGTTTAGAAGAAAACGAAATTGGACTGCAGGTTAGCAATGAGCACATTGTATGTTACCAAGCTATAACACAATATTAAACCCATTAAATTATGAGTTTTCCTCCTTGCATCAGCTACTGCTGTGTGTCTGATTAAAGCAATTTGACAAGAAGAAGCTGCAATGTGCACAAACTGTAATTCTGGCTTTATCACAGGCTTCCTGTACTACAGAAACCAAAGCAGCTTCTCTACTTCAGTTTACTGAACTATAAAGTGGGCATAGCTGTACTATTGCCAGTGAGTATCATTACTGCTACTCAACACTGAAGTCTGGAATGAAGGTAAAGTACAAAAACCATATTAAGCGCATCAAAAGGCTTTGAAATTAATCCTTCTCATACAGAGAAAGAGATAGAGAGAACTCAAGATTTAAATGTTTTAATTCTAAAATGTAACTGTTTTCAACTGAAGAGGAAATAACTCTCCAGGCAAAAAAAAACCCCACTGACCTGGAAAATTACATCAGACCTGAAATACTGAAGTATGCCAGGTTATTTAAAAAAAAAAACAAACAAAAAACACCAATATGCCAAATCCCACATCTTCTAAGTCCCTTAAATTTTCTTTAATAATGATACCAATATTCCCTATCAAATATCCATACAGATACACCCAGTATAACCAGATATATTATATCTTATATATTTTATCTAACAACAAATTTAAGGGTAGATATGTCATGATTTTACTGTCAACTCAAACCCTTTGTTTTGAACAGAATAAGATTTATACGTTCTACTGTTATAATTCAGTCGCTACAATAGCACAGCCCACGTTAACAAATAATACCTTTGATACATACTTATGAAATTACTTATTATAGCATGTACACAACTGTGAAAGCAAAGTGCAAACATGCTTATTTAAGCATGTGGAATTCAATACAAATTCACAAAGCTATACTAATGCAAGGTTCTGCTCTGGGCAATAGCTACGGGCTCTAAGCATAAAGGGTGCTATTCAGAAAGTGCCAACTGCCAAGAACCCTCAGCTCCTACTGATTTATGAGTTGACAGGTTTCAGCATGAACTCCAGAACTGGACAGAAAATATGTCTCTCTTCCCTGTTCTGGACAACTTCCATGCAACAAAATGTTTGTTTTGATTGCAATTTTCATCCGATAATTTTGAGCAAAATAAAGCTTTTCTAAGAAGATGGAATACTTCAATTTCCCAAACAGAAAATAAAGAAAAGTATGCTAAGAAAACACTTTCTGTCAGGAAGTTTTTAGTTAAGAGACAGAAAGTATGGACGATATTTTAAACAAGATCTAATAATTGCAATTTAATGAACACATTTAAAGACAGATGCTGCTAAATATTTTCCTCACCCCCTAGTTACATTCCATAATGACTGAGGACTCTAATTTTTTGTAATTCTAATACAAAGAAAACCAGTTCCTAACTTCACATTTATAGAAAGTCTTCATTTTCCTCTATTTCTACACTACCTGGCAGCATGACTGACAGGGAGAACGTGACTAAAAACTAGAGAAAAAAAAAACCCAAATCCAAATATGTAACCAAAAGATCAGTTCAACATAATGGAACAAGCCTGACTCAATCAAAAAAGCCTCTTTGTAACTTTTTCTAATGTTTATGACCTGGTTGCTATGATATTCTGCAGTGCATTCCATGATTTTGCACCCTGAATGTGAAAAAAATAACTCACAAGTGTTTAAGACTCCTTCTTTCACTTTCTCCTTGTTTATGCAAACACATTTGATGACAGTAACCGGTAGTGTTCAATGATTTTGAAGGACAGATAAAACCAAAACACCCATCTAAAACGTAGTCATGCTAACACAGGTTACAAAGTAAGTTTCACAGTCCAAGGCCCTGAAACGTATCTGGATATGAATGTTTTGCAAAAATGAATTCAAGAATTAACACAGATTCTCTCTCTCATGCACACACACAAAAGGACAGTGCATACTGAAAAATACTTACGTGTTTAAAACAGGTAACGGGAGCCGCTGTAAAGCTATTGCTATTGATGTAGTTACCCCAGCTGAAACCTTCCACAGGGACTGCTGCTAAGAGAAAGTTATTTTATTTAGGGAGCTGCTAACGAGCCACAAATCTTGCATTACCAAGTACTTCTTTCAGCTCTGTTTATACACCATTACCTGCTTTAGTCTTTGCCTGGTTTTGTAAAGTTGCTTGGTACTGAGCATATGCTGCTAATTTAGCCACTAAAGGTTGTTTTTGTAGAACTTTAGCCTTCTTTGTTGGAGGTTTACCCTAAAACAAAAAAAGCTAAGTAAATACAGTCTTTCCAAACTCCCACCAGGAAATTTCCACAGGTCTGCAGCATATCTCTGGTAGAACAACACACAATAAAAGTTGACTAAGTATATAAAACTACATATAATATTAAATAAACGTAAAAAAACAGTAGCAAAGAATGTCCAAAAGATGACTAGTAAACCAACTTGAACAGCATTATAGGTTCATTGTTCTTTACCTGAAAAAAGGTATCTTTTACAAGCAGGTCAAAAGCAAGAACTTTTAATCTAATTTATACCAATGCAATTTCTTTGCATTTGTTACAATTAATTTCATACAGAATATAATGATCTTTCTTGAATGTTACAAATATATCTTCATGATTAATATTTTAAGTGACCAGACCAAAACCCATTTTGCAAATCTATATAGTTAAGAAAACACTCAAAACCAAAACACAACAATGCTAAATAAAGCTTCACGCTCTCTAAAGACAGAAAGCATCTTGGGTACGACATGCACGGAATTTCAAGTCACTACATATGTAGGCTGACGATTTTTTCCTGATCTTTTTCTTGCAGAAGGGCCACTGCAGCAGAAATTAAATAAGGAGTCAGTACTCTCTGTAATTTGCTCTGCTAAGCAAAGTAATGTGTTCATGACTGACACAGTTCGGAGTTTCGGCTTACAAAATCCCTTGTGAAAGTTTTAATGTGCTAAGAAACTTATCTTAAAACTTCATGCAAGTTTTACAAAGGTATATATTTCACAAACACAGACTATAGTAAGTATATAAAGAAGATGGTGTCTGTACCGCTACCTGAAGCCTGGCCAGAATGCTGGCCTTCTTGGAGTTTGATGAATAGCTTCTAGAGCATGACACACTGCAGAAGCGTTTTGTTTTAGAGTAAAAAGCGTCACGGACACCAACCATCCCACACATCTCGCACGTAGCTAATCAGAGGAGAGAAAAAGCCAAATGTTAAGAGCGTAACAAAGACAGTAAAAGCTCAGGACAAAGACGACGTAAGGAAGGTCCTGTAGGTGGCACCACCAAACAGTTTCTTACGGCTTGATCCCAAAAGGAATTGCACAGAAAAACAACTTAAAAATAAGAAGACCACCACAAACGTCAGTGAAACACTAAGAACCTCAAGTTCATTGGTGAAAGGGTGCCTCCTTTCCGAGCCCTGTTTATTTTATCACTGGCAGAAGTGAATGACTCCGCTAAAGCAGATTTCTGTGATTTCATGGTTCTCAAGGAAACGCCTGCTTTGAATCTGGGCCTGTCAATCGATTTCCTCTAAATACTTAATGCTTCCAACCTGAAATAAAACCAGATCTCTTTACTGAATCATAAATTAGCATACTCAGAGTACCCCAGCCCACCAATATTCTCCTGGATGGAATCATACACTTCAGAGGTTGACAGCATCACCCGCTGAGCTGTTCCATGATGAGTAAGTGACCAGCTCATGCCAATGAGACAATACCAAGATTCTACCCAGAGACAGTTCTACTAATCATTAATGATTTTGGCTAAAATATTTTATCTCTGATGATAAAAGCCATCTTCTCTTTTTTTATTTTTTTCCAGTATACTCTAGCTCACAGCTAGTGGGTAGTGAACAGGTATACTTTGACAGACTCCATAAACTAGCAGTAATGAAGTTTTACTAGTACAGGAAGAAATGTATTTTAATATATTATACACATAATATAAAGGTTAGAGAGAATACATGCCCCAGTGTACAGAGAACACACTGGCATTCTCCTCAAAGCTCAAAGAATAAAAACAATGTACATGAGAACATACACATGCATGTGTATATATATACATAACACTCATTCGATGGGAGGGCGGATGTTCCCATACTATTTCTTTCCTGACAGCAGGATTCAAAAATCTATCTTACTTCAGTTTAACAAAACCCAAACGATTCGTCCCTTCCAAACAAACCAGCCCCAACCCTTCAGCTGTTTTGGTCCATCTTCAATCAGGGCTAACATTCGAGATTGGACCCTCACAACTCACAGCACAGGCTGAAAAACATCAGTATCAAACTCTCTGTACCCATGCACCACATACTTACCCATGCCAGATTTGCCATCTGGGTAAGTATAGACCTGTCCATTGTTCTTTATAATTGGGAGACTGGAAGGCAAAGGAGCAACCTCCTCTTCACTCTCTTCTGAACTGGAGCTGCTGCTGGTGTCCTCGCTACAACTATCATAACCGTCAAACATCCCGAATGAATCACGTCTTTTCCTTTCTGCTCGTGAAGTATGCTCTGTCTAAAAATTAAAAAAAACAAAACCAAAACAAACAACAAAACCCCCAAAGAATAGCAGAGCATTCTGAATGCAAATATTTCAAAGTTGAGCTTAAAAAGTTTCAAAGGTCAAAGTCAGCCTTACTCTATAAGCACAGAGATATAAGCTACATACTGCCAATTTAATTAGTATTAGTAGAGTGAAAACTGGCCTATTTTTGATATTGTGATATACAGGAAGAAAAAGCTATCTCACGATCCGCTGAGAATACATGGTAGCAGTCCATACATTTCTTTTTCTTGGTATCTTCAGAGTTCATTAATCCTGATGTGCTGAATAATGACAGCCACACAGATCTTACATGCAAATGAGCACACTCCAGATGGCTGTAGCCAATTTCACTAAAATTCATTCATTTGAGAAAGCTGGGCAGAGAAAAGGCAGTTCAACCAAGAGGGCACTATTCCACAGAACAGAAATGAGAGTGTATCTCTGCTCTCACTGGCTTGTGGGGTTATCGGTAAATCACTCAGCTGCCCTATGATTCAGTTTCTCACGTGCAAAATAGGAATATCTCTCTACCTCACAGGGATGTTCTTAGGATTAATACATTAACAATTATGAAGAGCTCAGTTACTATGGCAATACAGTCTGTAAAAATGCTAAAAGATAGAAAGGTGACTAATTTGCTACTGTCATATACAAAAACTTGTTACATAATACAGTTTTCCTATAACCAAAAAATCTGAGGTCAAATAGAAGCATATGATTTTGAAGAACACGTAACAGTTCAGCAATTTCCAGCAAAGACATTAAAGAAGTATAAACAACGGATTAACCAATGTCTTTTTTCTGATGCACATTCAACACATACATTTCAATACAGTGACAGTTTTCACTTTATTAGTATCTTGCACAGCTCTGCTGAAACAATACTCCTGCTACACAAGTGAGCTGCCCTCACTAAGCTAAAAATAAAAAATTCCAAAGTATTTCCATTATCCTTAACAGTATCTACTAAGATTGAAAGGAAATAACAGATAAAGAGAAGATAAAGAAAAATTCTACCATGGAAGCACAAGTTGGGAGAATGAAATACAGCCATGAAAACAGAAAAAAAAAAAATTTAAAAAGCCTCTACTTCCTTTTCCAAGAGCTAATTTTATTTAAAAGCCATTGTAGACAGAAAAATAATAATATGTGATCGGACTTTTCCTTCTTAAATCGTATTTAGATTCATAGCTTTAAGATTTCATCACAGTAATTCCCCAAATCCCTTTCCTAAAGAGTATATGCCTGAACATCTTTATTGTTGGATCTTGTCTGAGCCTTTTTCTGCCATGCTCTCCCTTTATTATAATATTCTCTATTCTCCTTTGCAATCTGACTAAATACTATTATGGAAGGATTTCCTTATAGTTAAAAGGCAAAAACTAATCTCCACACTGACCCAATTCTAGCATCCAGTTAAGAAAAAAACCCCAAACAAACCAGTAAGCACAAAATGTTATGCAATAAGGCAAACAAATTTAGCACACTTCAAGCAGGTCTGAAACAAAACAAAACAAAAAAACAGTGTAATGTTAATTATGCACACATTCCTCAGCCAACAATTCAAAATTATATTAAAACCAATCAAAACTTAGGATGGGGCACAACCTGAGATCCTTGAAGGAAGTGGTATCTGCCTGAAGAGGCTAGTGTAACAGTCACAATCATTAGAGGTAACACTGAGTGCTGGCAGAACAAAACCTAGTCCTGACCTGTGCTGGTAACAAGTCCTACCTGCAGACTATTGCTAAAGCTATTAGCCAACAAGATGCAAGAGCAGTTATTTGTTTGTGTGTGCACATGTGTGCAGACTAAGGCAGAAGTTGAGCACAACGTTGCCATGGATACACTGTTCTGTGAACAGTGCCGGTAATTTACAGATCAGAACATGAAGACTAGTCACCTTCCTCAAGATTTCATGAACTCCTTCATGTCTCACAATATTTAACTTTCCTTGACCACAGCCTCCACTAAGAAATAAAATGCAATACCACATCAACCATTCAGTAATGCCTTCTAGTGTTACGGACAGACATTTGTGGTGTTTTGGAGCACACAGGCAGGATCTCCTTCCTCATCCACTCATCATCTGCAAGTTAGCTGATCTGATTTCACAGAGATTAGGGCCTCCCCCACATCAAGGAGAACTTCAGCCCTTCAGCGGAGCCTGCAGTACAAGGCAGTCTCAGGATATCCCTTTTCCATTCCAGACTGGAGAACTGTGGATGCACACGGCAGTTCTGCTTTGCCCAGAGCTTTGCTGGCAGAGGTCTGAAATGCAGTGGCAGCTCAGAAGGAAGAGAGGTGCAGCCCATTCCCAGTCCCTCCAAATCCCAACGCTACAGCAGAGAAACTCTATAGCCAGCACCGCTCCCACCCCAAGGGAAGGTGAAAAAAGCAATGGGAGGCTGAAGGCAAAATGAAGGACGAGTGGCACAGAAGGGAAGACAGGCTGCTCTAGGCAAGTTGAAGCACGGTGCAAGATTACGATTGCAGATACCACAACAGCACAGTTGGCTCTTCTTTTGATTCTTCTTTTGCATCACATACACTTAGAACTTCAATACTGCTGCCAAGCCCTCTTTGCAAAAATATCCACAGTGAGAATGACGTTTTCATTTTCGATATGGAAAGCTGGGCCCTCTGCTAAGAAAATAATTCTTCAGCATTATACAGGTTCCTAAGTAGCAATCATCAAGTTTGTTGAGTATAACCACACTGTCAAAACAAGTCTCATATCACCTTTCCTTTGACTTTATATTTGGCCAAATTGTCCCAGTTCAAGTTATGAGTGATTCAAAACCCCAGCTTTGTTTATTGTTTTAAAATAGTTGTTATAAAACTTTTTTACCCAAGCTTTTACCGGAAGCTGACCAGGTTGGCCAGATAATTTATGTAGGACATTCTCATGTTAATTTATAATCAGGATTGTAATTCTGGGGAAATTACTCTAAATATGTTTTGTGAGACTTGGCAAAGGTACAGTTCTGCAACAGAAAAAATACAAAGTATTTTGTGCACAGAAGGAGGTGGAAGCTAGGGAAGACAATATGCAAATACCTACGCTGGAATTTTGCTAGAGCAGATCAAAACATTTCTATTTTGATAATAAACACCACTAAGATTCTTTTTAACCCATGTTGAAATAGATATTGTAGAAACAAGTGAACAACATGTGGAATCTCTGATAACCCTTCCTGCAGAAGTTGGATGGATTTTGCAAAAGAAGATCTGAAACAGAAAAAAGCTGGGGTACAACTCTGAACTCCAAGGTCAAAACCAGCATCCTTACAAGCAGGAGAATATATGTCTCAGACAGAACCATAACTGAGATAAAGCAGCTGCCTCAGTAGCAGCAGCCGCCTGCAATTCCTGCAGAGCTCTTGCAAGTGATGAGCAGCAGCGTGCCGTATCAGCTGACCAGCAACACCTTGTCTGTCTGACAGAGAAGCACGTAACCACAATAGCTACAAGACCTCTACGAATGGAGGCCTCAAAGAACAGCTTCTTACCCTGCAAGGTGTTCCCACTGAATTTTGAGACACTGTCCCCGAGAATGCAGTCCTTCACTCAAAAAAGCTACCAGAGACTAACGGCAGCAGTAACTAAATCTAGCAGTTACAACCACTGTAAGCCCAATCCGCGTTTCACAATATAGGCATACCAGGGAAAAACGTTTCCTACTCTTAGACGACGAATTTAGCACTGAAAATCATGCTGAGGATATTGTCTTCTCCTCAAAACTGAACCAGATCAGAGTTCTTCGCCTTCTAACAAGTGAGGGAATAGCATCCTGCCTATCTGCAAAATATGCTTTGAGCGGAAGCCTCACTTACTATAAAACGTTGAACCTTGTAGTAGCTGGTTAATACCAGAAGAGCAGTAGCTTAAGTAACTCCACCACTAATAGTGAGTCTAATAGTACATTAAGCAGAAGCAATGCACAAGCAAAAGAACAAGACAAACTTTTAGACGTACTGGCTAAAGCTTATTTTCTTAATGAGATTACTGGTTCCTCACCAGGGAAGATTTTTAGACAGAGCAGTACAAAGTCTAGGGTAAGCGGGACTGGCAAATAAGCCTGTACGACTATTTGCTTGGGGGTTTTCCTGCATACTTTTCCTTATTGAAGGGATGGGTGGAGAAAGGAACTCTTAAGAACTGCTTTCTTATTCTGCCCAACTTCCCATTTTCCTGTTCTTCCCCTCCTCCCTCTGAATACTTGGCACCAACGTATTTTTAAGAAATACTCTTAATTAATTAACCATTACACAAGGCAAACAGTACAATAAAAGAATACAGTTAAGGAAACCGGTTTCCCTAAAAGCAGGAAGGTAATTCTAAACAAATACAAAAAAATCCCTAGTTTCTCATTCTCTTAATGTATAGTCTTATGTATATACAGTTGAATTTGTCAGCACATTATAGCATACAGTTTTTGAGGGCGGGAATGACTCTTTGAGCATAAAAAAACTGGTCACAAAGGGTGAACAATACATGGCCAAAACACAAAATAAAACCATTTAATGTTAAATTAAACATCAAATACTTACTCAGGAGACTGCTTTAGTGTCTTGAAGACTATGCTTAAGTCATGGAAAAATTTACAAGTTCGAAGGTGAAAACTTGCTACAAAAAATACCCCATGATTAAGTAACCAAACTTCTTGCCCCCAAATAAGTGCATCCTGGCCAAAGGAGGATGATCCAGAACAGTCACAGAAATGTTTCAAACTACCCAAAATGGCTGTTACTGCTGAATCAATTTGGTGCTTTAATTCAGAAAGGCAACAATTTAGAGCTCTGAGTACAAGAGCTGCAGCTTAACAAAGGCCTACCAGCACCTATACAGATAGGCATCACTTTCTATATTCAGATCTAACCCCCAGAAACATGGCAGAAGTATGGACAGATGGTATTGGAGGCCAAGGTCAACAATGAGGTCACCACAACCTTCAAGGCAAGGGTCTGTGATAAGACACATTTATTTTAATCACATATTCATAACAGATCATGCATTTCCCATAGTGTACTTCCAAGCTGGTATTAAATTTGATGCACAGCTTTTGTTTTCAGAAGTTCATTAATGTTTTATGCTACATGCTTAGTTTTAGCTCTGGATGTTAGCATTAAGGAAACCAGACGATGGAACCAATTTATTAGAACTCTTCTGCATGTAAGCTGGCCAAAATAATTTACTGTAGTAATACTAGCTTGCCCCCTGTGGAACTGAAGTCTAATTGTGCCCCACAGCATAACAAAAAAGAAAATTCAAACATGGTACCAATTTAAAGTAAACATACTTGCAGCTTTCATTAAAAACAAACAAACAAAAAAACCCCAAAGCTAAACATCTTGGGATTCCTGGAAATCAGAACCAACCAAACTTACTTTTTTTATATAAGCAACTCACCTCTATCTGGAAATGTGCCTTCCACTCTTATTATAAGTAAAATCTCTGCTGGAAAATTACAGAAATGTTTTTTCCTGTCTCTTCATTTGCTATGAATGACAGCATTTTGTCTGAAGCCAGTTTCTGCTGTTTGCCAATGGTTTTGTCCATAGCCTCTTCCCCAGGGGGTTTCACACAAGAGGGGAGACTCTTTCATAAAAAAATATATCAAATTAGCAGGCAATTTTGGAGGGGGTGTGTGATGATTAACATGTGAAATATCTGAGTTTTGAGAAAACTGAAAATCTGTTACAAACTCCATATGTTTCTACAAAGCCCTTACAGGAGTATCTGGAAGAGGCAAATATTTCACTTTAAACACTGTGTTACCATTACAAAAAAAAGCACTTTAAAGGCAAAAATACCAACACCAACCCACAATCAAAGTCTTCAACACCTGAGTTCATTCCATGTGCTCACAGCCAGATTCAGCAAAGTATCACACATGCCCAGAGTGTACTGACTTACCTGAGAAATGAAGATATGCAGTAGAAGTTTGCAGAAGGTATCAAAAGCCTTGCAAAATTAAACCAAATTTCAGAAGGTAAGAGAAAGGAAAGCCAATGGGAGGGAACTTCTGTACATATTTTCATTACCGTCACAGTTGTCTAGCTCTTTAGGGAACCACAATGAAAAAAATTCTTACTTACACTCTACAATCCTTGTGCATGTGCACAAGCCTACACATTCTCAAAACAACACCTAAACTACTCTTGTGGCATAAACAGTAATTTCCACATACGAGAGTACTCTGTAACTTACATTACATGCTTCCTCAAAATGATCCCTAGGCAGATGCAACAAGTAAAGACTACTAACCTACGAAGGCTGATTGCTTTTTTAAAATAATGTATTGTTTTAGTTACCATTTAATGTTCCAGATTAAACTTGCACAGCTTTTTTATTCCATTCCTTACAAGTCGAAATCAGACTGTTATAAATGAAGACAACAAACAAATAAGTAAAGGCAGGTTCTCAAACCTGCAGAATAATCTTAATTTAAAATACAAAAGACTGCCCTGCAGCTTTCTGTTTCAACTGGTTTTAGATGTGAAAAGTCACAAGGGGTGCCACCCACAATCTAAATCGTTATTTTAAGATTAATTACTTTTTCACACGCAGTACTTTCTACCTTCATCAGCATATCCTTTGTAGTAGGATTTTTTTTTTTTTTTTTAAAGCCACACCGGACAGAAATTGCTATGCTTTAAAACATTTCCAGCAACAACCTGAAAGTGAAACTGGTTTCACGGGTTTACCGGTCCTCACATTAAGAGCAAAGTCGCAATATAAACAGTCATAAAAATTCTATAGAGGGGTGAATGGGATGCAAAGAACCCTGAACTTTTGAAGTGCTAACATTAAAAAATATTCTACCGCACTTAAAATGAGCGCGACTGGCAAACCAAACCTTGAAGGTTTTGACTACGAGAGGAAGTTGCTGAAAACCCGAGCACGCCGGGTCGCTCAGTAGGAGACAATCGGAAAGTTTTCACTACCGATCCTGGCTGCCGGCAGGAAGGAGAAGCAGGGAAAGAAGCGAAAAACCCAACAACAACCCACCCCAAGGCAGCCCGGGAAGGCGGGGG
>Ga0065711_1002685_pt1 | contig 38771 bp, 28 predicted proteins | sample Hoacrofraction12_FD_59098 | JGI IMG/M metagenome (GOLD analysis project Ga0065711, IMG submission 59098) | Hoatzin crop microbial communities from Cojedes, Venezuela - Epithelial fraction 12 v2 (version 2) | ecosystem: Host-associated > Birds > Digestive system > Esophagus > Crop | place...
TCTGGAGATATTCAAGACCCGCCTGGACAAGGTCCTCTGCAGCCTGCTGTAGGTGACCCTGCTTCGGCAGTGGGTTGGACTACATGACCCACAGAGGTCCCTTCCAACCCTGAACATTCTGTGATTCTGTGATCTAGTCCAACCCTCCTGCCGAAGCAGCGTCACCTAGAGCAGGTTGCACAGGACCTCATCCAGGCAGGTTTTTAATATTTCCATTCACATTTTTTTACCGAAGTGTCACACACACACATGTGCACACAATATTTCTGTTAACTTTCATAGTTTAGCTATTTTGATGTTTGGATTTCCACTTAGTTGCTTTACACAAAACTATGTCAAAACCATTTATCCATAGCATATAGTTTTTTTTGTCTGCTAAGATAAGATTCAAACCAGTTACTCTCTATTAAATTAAATGTTTGATGCAGTAGAAAAGTATCAGAAAAGGTTGCACTAAAAGTTAAAATTGACGCACCGGCCACCTGTTCAGTTGCCCCTAGCAATTTCATCCCTGTACTTCATACACAGATACTTAAGAGACTGATATTTCTGTAGGATGATTTGGATGAGCTTGCAGCAGGCCTCTATCGGCGGCTCTGTCTGCTATTAGTTAAAACACTGATCCACGAGTATTTACAATATTGCTGTCCTGAGCTACATAGCCCTCTCTTCTGTATTCCTAAGCAGCTAAGAGCTTATTTCACTGTTCTAGTCTCACCAGGTAACAGACATTAAAATTCCTGCTTCTATTCACTACAGTTTCAAGTCTCCCATTTTTTAACCCACATTTCTAATATTGATAATACAGCTTCTAAGGAGCAAAGCCTTTCTTTACATTGTCTATCAACCAATATGTTTCAGAAAATCTGGCATTTTGTTTCCCTTCTTCCTATCTGGATCTCTTGCTTTTCTAGCTCTGTACTAGCCCGCACAGCCCAGGATAATCTCCAAGCAACGGTGAACTACAGTAACAGAAAAATTAAGTGGAACTAGTTTCAGGGCAAGGGTGAGTCAGCAAACAGAAAACAAACTTATGTAAGTATTGCGCAGACTGTGACTGATGGCCTAGGGAAATAAAGACTTCCCATCCCTGCCATTTGAAAACCCAATTAGGTTAATCTCTGTCATGATGTTTGCTCAGCATAGGCAACCTAGTCCAAGGGTAGGAAGTGGATTAGCTGACCTCCTGACATCCATGCTTTCTGTGAATGCCAGTGTCCATGGACTCGTTCGATTAGGAAAGATTGCCAGGGTGTTGCCATGACTTCCACACAACAAATGGGAAATTTATTTTTTAAAACCTCTGCTCAGAGCCTGGAGGTGAATGGTAGCTCTCCACTTCAGCTCATGTAGGTCTGATTCCAGTGATACTGTGCTCTTGCTGTATGGATGAGGATCCTGGGCATAAGAGTTTTGTCTTGATTTTCTAAAGCAACAATTAGGACATACAACTCTGAAAAATGCAAAATTCGAGTGGCTTTGGTAAGAAAATTCTGTTTTCAGAAGTGCCTAAGAAGACATGTAACAAACTACCAACAAACAATGTTCTTCCACTCAAGTTAGTAAAACCTGTGCTTCTTTCAAAGTTTTTCTTGATCATAGCATTGTCTTGCATTCTCCACATTTATTTACATGAACGTGGTTTCCATTGCATGATCTCTTTTATTTGGTGTCAACTTAAATAGGCAAGAAGGACAGGAGAAGGGTGGAAAGGGGAAGCATGGAAGTTCTCCCTTGCCTAAGGAGTAAGAAGGAAGGAACAAGTACACAGTGAGCACTCACGAGTTTACAAGCCACACAGGAAATCAGCCAGCAGGTCCACCATTATGGCCCAGATGTTTCTGGTTGTTCTTGAAGCCACTCTGCTTCCATGCTAAAATCAGAAGAATGGGCATTGTACAGACGGCCAAATAAAACTGCCTTTCTTCCCAGAAGAATTTCTTTCCCTCTAGTAACGACACAAATAATCAACAAGGTCCAGAAGAAAAGGCACTTAAGTCACTTTTCAGAATGAAATGTCACCGTCAATATCATCGAGATCCTGATCGTATTTCATTTGGCACTGCCAGACTTAAGTTTAGGAAAGTGATTTTGGGCAGTAACAAGGGGACAGAAGAGAACATGGGCAAATTCATGCACAGATCTGAGGTTTTTCCTTCTGTAACATAAAGCCACAGAAAAGCTTGCTTAAGTTGAATGGCACAGTGTGGCTTTTGCCCTGCTGGGGGTACCAGCTGTGGTGGGATGTTGGACACAATTAAAATAATTTCTCTTGTTATAAGACAGTACTTCTGACCTCAAAATAGAAACTGCAGATGGTGCCAGCAGAGGTCTTTAGTCCATGCACTTTCTTCAAACAACAATGAACCTAAAAAATGTAATGTCTGTTTCTTCACTTTTTCTGAGGCATGTTGATAGTATTTGCCATCCATATTTGCTGTCAATGAACTAAGCAAAAGCCCAAAATGTCATCCAGCATCCCAGATAAACATGGAAAGAATCTAGAATACTGCTAGGTCAACTATTATTTAGAGGTCACAAAATTAAGCACTCACTGAAATTTTAATAGCAAATGAAACACAGTCACACTATGCACTAAGAACTTGATTTCTACCTTTACTAAGAACCTCACAATGCAAAGTCAAATACAACTGTGTGTGCATACACTGTTAGCTTTAGATAACAGAAGGCACAGAAGGTCACCAGCCATTCTAGCAAGATGCTAAGGGCAGGAAAATTAATAAAAAAACCCAACCACAATATATATACAATTATTCTGAATTTTTCTGCTGAGAAAGGAGACGGTCGATTATTCAGTTCTCAATACTTTACTGGAAAGCTAGTGAGAGATGAAAAGGGGAAAAGGCATTTCTCTCCCAATAGAAATAAGCTAAGGCCAGCAGAGCCGTCTTCAAAATATATCACATCTGACCTGGATATGAGGCACTTACCGTCAAGTGTAGGCAGTCAAATCAGAACGCAAAGAGCGTTAAATGACTGCAAACATAGTTACTTTCTGCCTTGGGCAACTCAGTCTGTGAACACTGTTACCACTTGGCCTGCTTCGGCTACCAGCTGCCTCAAGCAGGGTCTGGTACACGTAGGCCCGTGGCCTGACGTTTTGGCTAAAAGTCACATAGAATTTCCGCCTTTTCTGGGCACCCACAGTTTGAGAAGAAATAGGAGTTTCTCTGACACCTCTGGGCACAGCTCTCAGCAGACCACCAGTTACCTGCCAGCGCAGATCTCCCAACAGGCAATATTTTCATCCACATGTCTTTGGCCCGTGTATCCTACTCCTCTAACCACACACCACTGGGCAAGGCTCTTCTTCCTTAATTCTTTCTTGGCAGACCTGACACCGTTCTTGGGTATTGTAAGCAAAGATGGACTAAATACCAAGAACACAGGAAGCTGTTTCTGAATTGCATGCCTTTTGCGAGTCAGAATTTACATTATAAGATTTGTAATGTAATTGTTGTACTATATTCGTGCTGAATTCATAATTTATTTGGTTTACTTTAAAATTATAAATTTAAGCCCAAATGCTACAAAAGACATATTGACTCACAGGCACTAAGGAAATTTACATACCCAATATTTTTCTCTGTGTAGGGTCTTACAACATCTTAATCACTGTTGCATCTGGGTATCTTCTAGCAACACATTAAGTACCATGACTAACACATGTCCAGTGTTGTTTATTCTTGATCTCAATCTGTTTTGATTTAGTGCAACTTCAGGCTAATATGCCCACAGCTGTGTTTAGGTTAGAGAAAAAAATGTTGGAGCAATACATATTGCTGTTAGAGCAGAAGGCAGTGAGGTCTTCATTAGTGCTCCCATGCCATGACTATGTGTTTCTCAGTCTCAGACAAACCAAGATGGAAAATTTTGTCTCCTACACAGGGAGGCTTGCTCTTGCAGAGGGACTTTCTACTTCTTCTCTGGTGGGAAGATGTTTAGCTTGGTTGTTTAGGCATTTATTTAGATCTCTAAGAACAAGCAACAGTGCACTGGGAGGGCATGAACTGAGATCTCGCATTTAACAATAGTTGATGGAAGACAAACCAGAGAACAGACACAGATATATGTGTTTACAGTACTCTGTGTTGCCTTGGGGGTGTGCACTTTGTATTCTGCACTTCAGGGTATTTCCTATGGGCTGAGGGCTTCACATCCAAGTGCATGGAGTGGGTGTAGTTCAGAGGGAACAGGCAGGTGGGTAAATGTAAAGAAGAGAGAAGAATGCCATGGCTCCATATGCATCACACCAAACTAAGTCACAGTCTCCTATTCTATGGGAGATAAGAGAAAGAGGTACCCATGTCTGCAAATATGCAAAAGGTTAGCGTTGATGAGAAATGTGGGAGCACTCCCATGCCATGACTTGAACTACCCAAATGTAAACTCCTATATATGCACCTCCTGCTCTTGGTCTTAAGCTGCGGAGCATTCCTGGGAATCCTGTGGCTGTGTTTGCATTCATTATATTTTAATTTTTTCCTTTGTTAGTACCCTTGTCCTCGCCAAACAATTCTTATTTCTCTGATCAAATCCTCTGCCTGCATATACATTCTGATAACTTTTCAGCCTTTATACCATGGGCCAGAAAGATATTAAAAGGCTGTGGATGTTTTCAGAAGAGGAGTAGTAGTCCCAGGCACATCACAAGGAGGAGAAGTAACCATGAAGTTAGAAATGTCAGCATAAGATCAGCAGTTGTGGCAGTAAGGACTGCTAGGTGAACCGCAGAGAATAAGAAGAGAACAAGGGCTGGGGACAAGAGTTCTCCAAGGCTTGGGAGGATGTGGGTCCAAACCAGTGCCTGAGAGACAAGCGAGGAAAATGAAGTAGAAGGATAGAAGACTGAGCATGATAAAAATAAAAGAGAGGTGAGGTTACCCGTGAAAGGGGGACAGGGGTGGATGGTGGTGTCAGGTGCTAAGATGACCAGCAGATGGAGAAGGTGGAACAGCTGCCTTCTCCAACGAGCCAAGGGTGTGCATCAGGCCCCGGCAACAACTGAAATTCAAGACCGAACTGACACAGAGGAAACAAATCCCCTCAGTTGTGACCAGGGGCAGGCAGGAATAGGGGGGATAAATTTGTGTGCGTATTTATAGGCTTACATCTCTGTACATGGGAAGGCTTTAGGCTGTATCAGTAGTCACAGCTGTAGCTCTGTTTCTGTAACTAAATGCATTTCATACCCTTCAAAACACACTCCACAGCAGCAAACTGTTATACCGTCATCGCTCTTGACACAGAAAGTCAGTGCCACCATGTGTGCTCCTTGCTTCTCCACATCATCTTCAAAAGAGATGACCAGCTGTCAGGGGGTTGCACAAAAGTACCACCCTCTCTCTGGCAGCAACTAGAATGAAACACAAAAGTTTCCCACCTCTTAAGTGCGGGAAGCACCAGAATTACCCTTTCCCAACAGGAGGCTCTGACTGAATTAATTTTCCACAAACCTGCCACACTGCTAACAATGTAGATCAGATCTTTTTGTATCCCCCCTCCAACATGGCTCTTCCTTCATAGCTCTTCTGGTAAACAGAGGAAAGTGGAGAGCAAAAAATCTTGGTGAACTCTAACAGTCATTGTCCTACCAGATAACCTGTATAATGCAGAGTTTTCAAGATTAGATAGATCACTGCCCTGATACTTTGATGCTTAGCTGCTTTGGGGCTTGACTATCCTTTTTGTTCTTTGATTGTCCAGTACTGGTACAGTGATTCTACTTTTGGAACAGAATTTTCAGGAGCTACATTATCGCTGAAAAAGAATAAGAATAATCTGGCCAGCTTTTGTTCTACATGTTAAATAATGACCCTTTGAATGAGCCATTTAACCTGCCAGATTTTTAAAGAAATTTTCCTTAAGTGATTTTGTAAGAATGATATTGCCATATAGGAAGGTGGTTCTTTGAAAGAAGAAGGCTCACCCAGAATAATACGACCATGGCATTAGTAATTTCTGCATTGGAACACTGGTGAGGAGGTGAGCTGGGTAAGTGCTGTCCACTTCCTCCTGCAGAGCTTTTATTCAGCAGGAGTGACTCTGCACACCCAGTTGTTCAGCTGGACAGATCTGCACATACATTAGAGTGAGAGGACCCAAATATGTAAATAGGAGTAAATAGGACTTTTGGAAATGAAAACAAAAATAGCATCCTACTGGGCTCCCGGTAGGCTCCAAAGCCTGTTCTCTTTCTTCGTACAACCTCTCAGATGAGTCCAAATATGAAAGACATCACTAAGCATCCCTACAGCTCTTACTTGTTCAGAAAGATTTAAGCTGCTGGGAGTCCAGATCAGATACAAAGTGTCACACGTTGTCACTTCTATGTGACCTTGGTGACATTTCAGATAATGTACTTTTATTCTAAAAGTGTGGCAATGTTACAAAAGAAATATGGAAATATAGTTCTCGTTGTCTTTGCCTTGCCACAAGAAGAAAAATCACACATCAACGCAGTGGTGATAGAATATGGCCTAATTCCGTAAACACCTAACTGATGTAAGCCTGCGTTTCAGTTTCTGCTAACTCTGACTTACAGTGCCCAGTAAACAAGTTTAGAGTTTTACTTCAAGATGAGAANTATTACAGGTTATAAAGCAAAATGCTTGAGCTAGGCGCATTCTTATCTCCCTAATGGGACATGATGCTGAAAGCATAATTGGCAAAGCATGTTTAGGGTGGATGTAATTTGTATGAATGACAACGGACCAACACAGAGGGCAGAAAAGTACATGTTCTTCAGCAGACTGCAACTTAAAAACACCCACAACTGAATTTGGTGGCAGCTGAACAATTAGAGAAGAAAGCAGAGAGAGATCTACACTACATTCCTAAGGCCAAAGAATAAATCTCTAGTAGCAGGGGCTCCCAAATTTGTGGCCTGACCAGTGAACGATCACAGCTCCCAACCCTTGGACAGGGAAATTTTAGCTGCCATGGCAACCATTTTTTTCTGGTTAACTGCACTCTGATAAATATTTGATTAAACCCTTTTTATTTATGATCTCTAATATCTAAAAGGTTTCTTTAGTGAGACAGTTAATGTAAAGGTTTTGCTACCTGATCATGCAGCAACTAGCACAGTTAAGCCCTGGCTTGGATGAATGGCAGCACCATTAAATAATAACAATAAATGACAGATGACAGAGAGTCAAAGCAGTAAGGGAGGTGGCAGACGGATGATCTTTCGGTGGTTAGATGGATGGATGAACCTATGTGAATGATAGTTTTTTTATTATTTAATGGCTATTGCACTGAAAAGGTTAATTTCAGGTTTAAGAGAGCTTTTTATTCAGCCTGTGAATCTGAGCACTTTATGTTTTTACTCTTAAAAGAAATTCCAAACTGAACAAGCAATTTCAAATAGAAGAATAAAAATGTTTTATTTAACATAAAAATAATATTTTTCTTTGCTTTTGCTGTTATTCTCCATTTGGATTTTTTTTACACAACTCAGTGAATCCAGAACAAATTCTCTTGCTAGAATTACTTGTTTTCCATAAAAGACTACTGAACATTTTGCAACATATTTCAAGAAAACTATGATCCGAGGAACCTTCAGAAAATTCTTTTTTTAAATTTTATACTTGGCATATCTTAATCCCTGCATATCCCCTTCTCTTTCTTTTCATGCGGACTCAGCAATAGAGATAGTACTCCTCTACATATTCCCACTAAAAAATTTACTTTAGAATTTGTTAGCTAACTTTTAATTTATATTTTATTAGGCCTGAAGCAATCTCTCACTGCATTTCATTTCTCTGGGCCCACACTTAAATTTATCACTAGCTGGCTTTTTATCAACATGCCCTTCTAGCAGGTGATGACTAGCAGGCATCGATTCTCGCCTCCTCTAGGGCTACAGGTTCATGTGTTCTTTTTAAACTGACTCCTAACCAACGTTTCTAAAACTTGTGGTACATGGGGCACATGTTTTTTTCTGTCTTAAAACTGGATGGTTCATGACGGATATCAGTCACTTACCCTGCTGGCTCTATAACTCAGCGGTCCTGCCCTTCAGCTCTGGGGGCCAGCAGCTCTTGCCAGGCTCACGCCTCTTCTTGCACGAAACCTTCTGTGAGCTACTGCCCTGAGTAGGACCAGAAGGCAAACAGACGGACCTGAGCAACTGTGGAGAAAACAGAAGGTAAAATGTCGAACAGGATGATGGGTTTTCAAACCAAGAATGTTATATTTGTTACTGGATTTAGTCAGTATCTGGTTTAAAGATTTCTGCTCTTCTGATCCTATGAAACAGCATTTTTATCTTCTAGAATCAGTGTATTTATGGGCTGAGGATGCAAGTAACTGAAGACTTAAATGAAGCAATATATAATGTGTTTCAACCCTCCTGATTTCATTTATGTTTCTTCTTTGTTGCTGGGATATAAAGCTTTGCTATTTTACAAAGGGTACTCAGAATAGAATTTTTCTAATGAATGTGGTAATGACAATATTTTTTCATAGTTTTTAATACTTGGTTTATTTGCTCTGCACTCTCAAACTTTCTATTTCTCTTTCCTTTAAGGATTTTTCATTTTAAAATTTGGCACAGTATTGGGGTTTCTCCTTTCTTTTGTCTCTTTGAAAGTCAGAGGTCTGCTTTGTTCATGTTCTTTCACATAAAAGGCATTATCAATAACATCTGCACAGGCACTGGAATAATTAACCTTTTCGTTTTTATTATAACCTTTTTATGATTACATAGATGCATTTCTATATTAGTCAGAGGATGCAATCAAAATTCAAAGCATGCACTGCACATATTCTTACACAGACATAGACACAGCCACTTCCCTAAACAGCTGCGCACAACTGTCTCCATCCAGTCGGTCTCCTCTCCTGCCCAGAAATAGATCTGACATGAAATATCACAGCAGACAAAAAGAAAATCTTGAATATTTAAATGTGAATGTATTTTTTTGAAAATTACAAAGAAATAAGAAGCCACTTATCCCTACTCGTCCTCATGTAGAACTTTATTGCCAACTGCCCAATTTTAATGGGTACCACAACATATGTGGGGATGTGCTTTAGAAGAACAGTTTCTCCCTAGCTATGCCATTTTGAACATTAAGTGCACACTTCATGCGCAAGTGCTTTAACCACAGTATGAAAGATGAGCAGCACCAATAACAACTCCAGCAACCATTTTAAAAAAGGAAGCACTACTCAATCAGCAGTTTTGCCTAGGAGACCACTGTGTATGCTGCAGAGCGCTCAGAGTGACGGGGCCCAAAGGGGGGGCACCATACCCGTTCCACGCCCCTCACCTCTCCCACACACTGCCTATGCCACACACTCCTCCTGTGCACGTACACCCACTGACCGAGGCCACACAGCTGCCTCGTGCCTTTACCCATTGGGGTCTAATAGCAAAATGGGAGGTAAATATCAAGAACCAGCTGTCCAAGCTAACAACTTTCTATACTGTCCCCGAAGGGTTTTCCTGGGGTATACCTGGCAGCCCTGCTGGGGTCATGGGCCTGAACCCGTGGCCCAGCCTGCCTAAATGCTGATGTGGGGCAGGACCTTTCTGCCTCCCCACTCTATCCCACAGTGAGCCATGAGCTTCCCTCTATCGCTGGCTTTTGGCAGGCGAAGCCAGGAGAAGGGGCTACTTCAGGCAGTAAGGCCCATCTGCAACAAGACACATTTGCAACCAACAAAAGCCAGTTACCATTGCAGAATTGAGGATAGATGATTTTCATTCTTCTCACAAAGGCCGTGGGCAAGTGTAGACCCTCACAACCAGCACCTAAAGAACAACAATCCTGTACTCTTGTGCTCCCTGTGGGCCTCCCAAGGCAGTGTAACATGGGGACTGTCACTCTCAGACCACCACAGAAAACTTAGAAATTTGGCATTGGGTAGTGGACCTTGACCATCGAGGGTCTGAAAGACTCCACAGCATCACGTGAAACTGTCCCTGCTATACCTTTCATGGAAGATTCCTGAATTAAATGTGCTTTTTTGCCTAAAGCTTTTAACTCCATCCAACTCAGACCAGGAAACTCAGCCAGCTAATGTGGTTAGAACACCACAAAACTATCTAATGAGAAAGCCCCAAGGATAAAACAAGATATCTAAGCTCCCCACAGTGCCTCAAGGCCCGTTCCTATTTTTTACCCTCATTGCAGAAGGAGCTTGCAGTCTGTTGCAGGCACAGCCCCCAGCCAAAACCAGGCTCTGGTATTCTTCCAGGACAAACCATGAATTTTTTTTTCTCAGACACGGGAGAGCAAAGTTTATTTTCTGTCAGAGATGGTGCCTTTCCACATCGCCAGCTCTGGCAGGCTGCGTGCATTTCTAAAAGTCCTGGAAAGTATTTTTCCCTCCCCCAGATCAAGCATGTTAGACCACGGGGATGGCTGCATCTCTGCAGAGGAGCAGCACGACACCCAGCCAACACTGAAAGCCTTGTTTGCTAATGCTGTTCTGCTGGGAATGCCTTTGACAGAGCAACACCACTTCTGTGCTAAGAAACTAAGCAGTGCCAGGGTCACAGTTTTAGGCTGTCTAGGTAACACAGAGTACACTGAATGGTGTTTCCTTCTTGTGTGTCCAGTCTAGCCAGAAACTACGTAGGCGTAAGACAGCTAATGAGTCAGTTGTCTTGTGCCATCTTTTTTCTCTGAAGTGTGTACCACTGCAGTTTGTGGAGAAGGTGAGGGCAGAGCCAAGCTTTGAGGCCTCTGAGATGCAGGCTGGTTAGAGGTGGATGGGAAGAGACAGCGAAGGCCATGAAGAATGGTCGTTTGACTTTCCTCTCTCTCATGTTTCTGTGTACCAGCTTTGGACGGTTCTGGTGCCTACCACGGTGTTTATGCTGAGACACATGCTACTGACTGAAGAAACGAGGGAAGGAGGACCATGTCCAGGCAAACACAATGTGATGTAGCTGTTGCATTAAAAGTGACATCAGCCTAACGGCAGCAGCTAACACACACCGAATAGCTGGCGAGCAGCATGACATCATCACTTAGCTATGCTTCATGAACTGGACAATTTTGCTTTCTATTTTATCTGCTATTGCTTGTGACATTAATGTGCTCGTAATAAGCTGAACTCTTCCTGTTGCATTTGGTTGTACAGGACCTTGTCCTTGAAGGCATTCCCTTGACGGTGTAATAGCACAACAGCCCCTGGAATTGAGACTGGCAGGGGTATGTAGGTGCCTGGGCCCTACATTAATTTAAAAGATCCAATGTAAGTATCCGTGTGACAAAGCCTGTGGGTTTTGCAAACATGAGCAATGATCATTGACGATACTTGCACATTAAGGCAATCCACTTGATTTCACTGCAAAGCAATTGCAAAAAACATGATCAATTTGCTCTTGCAGGATTAGGATCTTAGTACATATCCTTGTGAGCGGCTACAGGACACTTTGTGAGTTGCAATAAACTTCTTAACTGCTATTACTTTATCCTCCACAGGCCCAATCTGTGGCACATTTGTAGCATGCCTGAATTGAGTCCATTAGAGATTTTTCAACAAAATCACCATGACAAAGTTTTAAAGAAGATCAGGCTTTTTAAAGGCATTGTTTTGTCTGCATTTTAAATAGAGAGTAGTACTCTATGGAGAGTAAAGCCTATCAATTTAAAGCACTCTTTACATTTGAAACTGCATGGAAAGCCAGAGATAGAGACTTTAAAGTAGATATCGTCTATGTGAACCCCAAGCCTGAGTTTCCAAATACAGGTCAGGTCAAACATCTTAGCAAATGTGGGGTTTTTTGTTCCATCTGAACCCTGAGGTAATCAAAAGTTTTAAGACTGTCTCCAGAGGAAGGTAAAAGCTCTGCTCCTATTCAAACTATTGAAGAAACAGGGGAACTGCTAGACCTGCTGTTCCTTTTTTGCAGCAAAGAATGGGACTTCTGTTACTTCGAAACATTTGAAAATTAGATTAAAAGATTTTGCAGATGATCCAGTCATTACACATGCAGGAATTTTTAATTTGTAAAACTGGCCTAGTGACAGTGACTCCCTCAAGACCTTGGTAGGAAGAAGCAGTTCCAGTAGCATGGTCACGCTGCAGGCACCTTTTGGAAGCTGAAGGATACAGAGGCACTGAAGCGGTTGCCACAGGAGAAAGAGCCCAAATCTGCATCCAGAAAGTGAACCCTGCACAGATTGCTTCCACACTGTGTGGCAGAAGGTATTGATTTCCTCACTCATGTGGAAATTATAAAGATGTTGTGTCATTTTTGCTTTAATGTCACCCTGAAGAATCTCAAAAAGTTTTGCACGCTGCAGAAGGAGTTTGTGTCCCACTAAGTGCTGATATCAATTATGAGGGGAGAACAATCCAAATGGAAGCTTTTCTACTTTATTGATTTTGAATGATAAAGATAACACAAGCCTAGACTCTCTACATCAGCCTGTGTTTAGGTGGTTCCTCACATCAAAATTGTTTCAGCTTTTTATCCTGTTATACTGGATAACATAAAACATACAAGAACTGAAAGATGAGATTATGTTAGGTGTCTCTGTATCTGACTACATCTCTTACTTACTAGACACCAGGGTCAGGTCTGATGTCTTTTCTGAAATCATGAACCTTTCATTGGTGGCTGTGTGGCTGCCTAGGGCAGTGGCTGAAGTGTGTCTCCATCCCACTTGCTCCGTAACCCACTGGTCACGTAGTCTGCAGGATTCACCTAGGAGCTGAGGGATTTGGATTTACACAAGTCAAGGAATGGGACTTCCACTTCTTTGCTGACCGATTTAATTAATATATTATTCTTCAGAACTGATTGCTGCCTTTTCCCTTTTATTCCTCTTCGCCGTCTTTGCTAAGGAAGCCATGAGCCAGTGATCTGCATCCCAATGTATAATGTATGTACTAAGCACAGAACTGATCCAGGCCTCACGGGAGCACTTCTTGTAGCCCTTAATGGGATGCTTAGTGACTGAGAGAGTTGGGGCTGTTCAGCCTGGAGAAGAGAAGGCTCCAAGGAGACCTCACGGCAGCCTTCCAGTACCTGAAGGGGGGCTACAAGAAAGCTGGAGAGCGACTTTTTACAAGGGCTTGTAGTGATAGGACAAGGGGCAATGGCTTTAAACTGAAAGAGGGTAGATCTAGATCAGATATAAGAAAAAAAGTCTTTACTGTGAGGGTGGTGAGGCACTGGAATAGGTTGCCCAGAGAAGCTGTGGATGCCCCCTCCCTGGAAGGCTGGATGGAGCGTTGGGCAACCTGGTGTAGTGGAAGGTATCCCTGCCCACGGCAAGGGTATTGGAACTAGATGAACTTTAAAGTCCCTTCCAACCCTTCCAACATTCTGTGATTCTATTGTTCTAAATCCAGGAGACAGACAGCATTTTAGACCACCATATGGTACTCTCTATTAAGTTTCACATGTTCCTTAACCCTACAACCTCCTGGTGCTACAATTCCCATTTGTAGTGCTTACCTCCCCACAGTCAATGCATAACAAACTCAGACACCTGCACAGGCACTCCCAACTGGGTGCTGGCTGTAGCACAATCCATGTCCCTTGTTCGATCCAACCCTTCATTTTGAGTTCATACCAGCATAGCATTAATATTTACCTCCTTCTTTGCATATAACTGATCCACATTTTCTTTCTTTGTTCTCTCTTACTTTGTACATATCAACACCTTTTGTCATTTACTTTGAAGTTCTCCGTGAGCTTTGAGTCGGTTTGATTTTTGACATTCCTGATGTTATCCCATTGCATTCTGAACTACAGATAAGTACTTTGGCAGGCTAAAATGGTCTCTGTAACTCACTTTTTCCTATTCATCCAGTAGGTTTGAAGCTGGTTTTTTCCCTGTTGTAGAGCTGCAGGTTACAGACTTCCTCTACATTCAAGTCCCTAAACTTAATGCAGCTGATTTTACTGATAAGTCCTATGAATTCATCATCACTTCTGCTTTCAAAATCAGGGAGCTTAGTTGCAAAACTCCCTTAATTTCTCCTTTTATCTTAAATTGAATCATCTTGTGACCCCTTCAATTAAAGTTTTACCCCAGAACTAGATCTTCCATAAAGCACACATTTCAAAAACAAGTTTAAAATTACATCAGTTCCTGATGTTTAAATTACTGTTCAGAGAAGAACCTGTCATCTCTCAGAGTCGGAAATAATATGCTACAAAAGAAACAGGAAATGCACATACTCAGTACATATCTAGAAAGTCTGTGAGTACAAGGAGGAGTAAAGCAGCTGCTCAGGTAGCTAACATTTTGAGATGACATCCGTCTATGTCTGCCAAGGTTTTACACTACAGATTGGACAGGTAGGAAAGGACTAGTCAAGAAACAGGGCGAGGTGGCACAACAGGAACAACAAAGAACAGAGATAGGGAGCAAAAGAGGCTAATCAAGAACAGACAGAAACCGCAAAGGAATTTGTTGCCAAAGTATCATGTCCTTTTTGAATTCCGAAAAGTTACGTTCCACCACAGTGATTCCAAATTATCAGAGCTATTTACCTTTTAGATACAATTGCCCAGGTTTGTGTTCCTCTGCAAAACTGAGTTAGGTCGTCTTTACCAGCATTACCCAAGCAGGTCATCTTTTGAGGGACTTTGACCTAGATGGCTTCTTGTCTAGCCACATTTTCCTTCCTAATTTTTTACAATATTATGGCATTAGTGATATGCATATCATGTTAGTGATATGGGCTGCCTTCATATTTTCTTTTTCTAAAGCAATATATATCCTCTCAAATGAGTATTTCACTCTTAATTTCTGCTTCGTTGTTTGTATATGCAGTCACATCCTTATCTTAGTTTTATCAGAGCAAAGTACTCAAAGGCAAAGATGCAAATTCCATGCTTTCATTTAAAGAGGATAAAAGACATGTTTTGTAAGTACAACTTTCAAAACATTATCTGTCTATCTGTGTTCAAGAAGCAGTGTTAGTATTCAACACCTGAAGTGGGTAGAAAATATGTAAGTAAATAAAACAGGTGAGTAACATCAGCTTTGTGGAAGGTTTTCACACCAAGGGCAGTTCCACTGACCTCAGTGGAGCTGTGGCCAAATGAGGCTCTGCTCTTGGAGCTGGACTTTGGATGGAGATCTGTGAAGTAGGTGTGTGATGCAGCTGAGCATGGTGGGTAGACAAAGAATTCTACACTTTAAAATGTGTTTTGTCATGCTTCTCTGAATGAGATTTTGTAAGTTTCCAGAGCCGAGGAGGTGGCAATTCAGTAGTTAATCTTCTCTCACAATTGACCTTCTCACTAAACATACAACTCTTGCTTCCATCAAATCCCAAATAGGCCAGTGATTGAAGAAGATTATAAATCATCAACCAAGAGTCAGAGAATGGGTATATACCTGTCAAGAAATGCATTCTCTTGTAAGAATTAGCATGATGAATTGTATTGCATTGGAACAGTGATGAATACCAGGACATAACACTAAATCAAACCATATTTTTTGCAAAGGGCATGTTTTTCACTACTACCAAACTATGCATGCTATTGGTAGGAAACAAGTGACTGTACTGACATCTGATAACAGCTGTGTAAACCAAAGTCCTCTACTTTCTGAGCCCACTGAATATCTGTTGAAAGGCACAGGGAGAAACACTGGAACATTTGGAATGCATGTGTAACATGATAAAGGCTTTGGCATGGCATCACTCAGCTGTAAAATACCTGCTGCAGAAGGTGTTTCCACTTAGTCCCTTCCAAAACTCTGAGAACCATTTGCTTTCTGGAATTTGACCAACTGCAAAAAGAAAATGGCAGCTAAAAAGTTTGGCAGTGCCAAGCAGATACAGAACTTTCAGAAAGATTGTAGCCGCCAGCCCAAATGCAAAAGTATTTTTTTCTATGCTCACTAAATTTGTGTCAACAGTCTTATTTTGCCTGACACCTGTACGCAGTCTCTTTTAGACACTCTTTTAGAGTCCATCCTCAAAAATGAAAAAGCTTCCAGAATGAATTATCTCTTGGCTGTGAGTAAAGAACTCTCGCGTGCGAGATGAACGATGATTGAGACAAGGAAGTGATGTTGGCTCAGACAAGATGAATGTTTTCAAAGCTCATCCCCATGATGCTGCTCCATCAGACTCAAAACTGTAGCCGATCTCCTCAGTCACCCAGGGTGAGGATGGAGGTTTGGTTCAGGATGTCCAGGCAACAGGCTTTTGGAACATAACAGAGTAGCTGTTATTCCCACTATGTGTTAAGCATTCGCTTCAGCCCTAGGCATTGTCCCACTGAGCTACCAATGCACATCCATATTCAGGAGTGGTTCAACACCAGCCAGTGAATGTAACTGATTGCAGAGTCCTCCCATCCCTCACCCTGTCCCCCCCTCCTTTTCTCTTCCCTTCCCTCTCCTCCCTTCTTACTCGGTTTCTGGCCTTGTCATCGGCTTGTCTTTCAGGAGGGAGGAGGTGGGGAGAGGGAGAGGAGAAGGAGCATTCCCTCAGCCCAGGGCCAAGGACCAGATAAGAGGAGGCACAGCTCGTCTCACTTCTACACTGCTCCTGGACCTGTGAGAAGCCAGCTCCACATGGGAGTACAAAGTGTTCATTCCTGCCAAAGCTCAGCCTCTGAACAAAGCGATTATCAGTTCTCAACTGTTTCAGAAAGAACTTCCCAGTGGTGTCATTCCCCATTCCTGTGCCATCCTTGCCTTCCCAAACCAAATGAAATAATAACAATGAACTACAAACACTGACATAATGTATGATGACATATAAATACCATCATCCTGCTAATGAAATTAATTTCATCTCTGAGCCTGCAGACCTCACGCTGCTATAAGAAATGGCAAAGTTTTTCCTCAGACATAACAACTTCTGTTACGAAATTGCAAGATTAATTGCATTAATTCTTGTCCTGAAGTGTTATGGAGTTTGGCTTTTCAGTGTTTCTGAGAACATCTCAGGCAAATATGCAAACATTGCTGGGATATGACCAAGTACAGATACAGAGGCGTAAAAAACACTGTTTACAAGAAAACACTTATTTTGCTCTTGTTGACAAAGTACGTAGCACCACAAAATTAAAGTAGGTCAGCCATTCATTTCCCATCGTAAACTGTGAGACCACGACTATGGCACATTTTCCAAGCGCCATGCAATACATTTGGCTACTTATGTGGAATTAAACAGAGCACAGAATGGGAAAAGAAGTTCAGTAAATGTGAAAAGGTATGTCTGGTATGATTACAAGGTTTAAAATTTTTAGGAAGAATATATTTTAATGTTGAAAGGTCATTGAACTACTTGTTTTCCAGCTGGATTGATTTTGCTCTGCCAAAGCAGCTGTTCGAGTGCAAGATCTTCTTGTCTAAGACGGACTTGTTACTTAATTTCCAAGGACTATTACTTTTACCAAGACTTTTTTTGTATTTATAAAAATTTGATTGCTGTCTTTCATTTAGGACAGTAAATGAGCAAGCCTTTTTTGACATAGGTAGCATCAAGTATAATTTTCTCTTAACAGACTCATTTGTAAAATAGCACATGGAGATTACTCAGTTTCCATTTCTGGAAAATAATGCTTTCAGAAAGTGCTCAAGAGACATAGCTGAATATGAGTTTCCAATGCAGTACTGTGGAAAATAAAGTTAATCAGATTATTCTGGATAAAAAATAGAGTTGGTACTGGAACAGGCAATACCAGACTATAACTTTCCATTCTGGTGCCCATAATTTCACAAGAATGTTGAAAAATTGGAAAAGATGCAAAAAAAAGCCCCAGAAAGTGTCTGTAGTTCAAGAAAACACTTAATGCAAGAGACTGAAAGTGCTTAATGTGTTTAGTTTATGAAAACCGTAATTAAAGGTCAATTATGCACTGACTCCAGTATAACATTATTTCACAGAGTACCCCAGGTTGGAAGGGATCTCAGAAGATCACCTGGTCCAACCTGGTCCATTTCCAGAATAACCAATATTAAAAGGCTGTTTAAGAAAGCAAAAGAAGAGGCACTGAATGATGCATTTAAGATACTGAACAGACTGCCCTTGGAGTAAGCTGCTCAGTAGCGCATTCCTGTCTACATCTTTATCCATTAAATCAGAAGCGAATGCCTTCTCCAAAGATAGACTTCAGTCAGACTAGCGTCAGTGAAAAGGGGAAATTGTTGAAATCTATTCCATGTTGTGACATACAGAAAGATGAAAAGATTGTAAGGGTTCCTTCTTGCCGTAAGGTGCCGCAATATCAAGAGCCAGTAATCCATGTGAGAGGCGGCTGGTGAGTGATGAGCAAGATGCAGCACTGCAATTCCGATCCTCTTCAGTGCTTGCCCTGCTGTGAACAGGGAGCTGAGAAGGGCTCAGGTCCCACTGAACACCTTCTTGGCTACTCTCAGTACTGCGTTCATCTGATGGTTTTTACAAGACAGGTGAAGCTGGGCTCACCCCATGGAGGGATGTGATCATGCTTTACCAGCTCCTGACAATTTTGGAAGACATTAATATGGTTAGCAGTTCTCAGTCAGGTGTGGGGGTCATGGATGATGGACTGCCTGGGTATGTTTTTAATTAGCAGCAAGGCTGGATTTAAGCAAAGGGCTGTAGCTGCTAGGCCTAGGTCCAGTTGGATGTTAAGCTAGGAACACACTAGCAAAGAGCCGGGACATATCTCTAGCTCCTCACATATGCTCTCTACCTGGTCCGTTTGGAGGTGTGAGACAGATCTATGTAGTCACCTCACTGCTCCTGGCAAGCTTGATGGCATTGGTTCAGCGGGCTGAGATATTCAGAAAGGCTACCAGAATAATGCTGGCTTTTTTCAGTTTTACAGACTTGGGCTCTGGGCAGTATCAACTGCCCTCAGTCATGGCTCGGTCTAATGCATTGGTACCTGAAAACTGAGGAGGTGGAGGATTTCTTGCGCATTGCAATAAGCTTCCCTTTCAAGGGAAGACTGGACACCAGCCATACCTGAAAGCTGATCCTTATGTGTTGTATGAAACTCCAGGTTTGGGCTTTCTGGCAGGGTAAGCAGTACTGTTAAGATTCAAGAGGGAAAAGCAGAATATATAACCCCAAGAATCCTCTCCTGCTCTAGAGGAAACGGTCAAAGGCAAACACAGCTGGAACAAGAATGGAGTACTTTGGGCTGCTCCCAGAAGAAACCCAAAGAATTTGCAAGAAGAAACTATCTGAATCCTTGTATTAGACCTTGATTAAAGCGATGAAGACGTGTGTCTGGCATGTCATGGATTTGAGATGCTAGTGGTGACAACAAATATGTTAATGACTCTATTGAATATGATTTCTTAGTGACATAGAAGTACTAAGCTCTACCAAATTCTGCTTTCAGGATCATACGAGCACATCACAGGAATTGACACCTGGGTGTATAGGCATAGTTCTGTGGTTTGTGCATCAGCTTCAGGGGAAACCACCTAGCCATTGTTGGTAGAGAGTGTGGTACTAAAGGGCTTGTGTGAGAACAAGAGGTTGATGTTGCTCAAAGGAACTTGCAACTTCAGTATCTCAGTTATTTAAGACAAAAGGAGTACCTACCTGTGCTTTTGAGCAGATATGTTTCTACTGCCTTTAGGGAAAGAAACACTAGCCGTATAGCAAAAGTCATCAGAGCTGCATATGGCCAGATGCCCCACAAATATAGTAATTCAGCAGAGGGGTTGGTTCCTCACCACACCAGAAAGGGCAGTGGGCTGAGTGGAGGCACCCTCTCGAAGGAGGCGGAGAGGTGAATTGGTGCAGGAAGGCAACAAGACTTCTGTCCTTCTTGCCTAAATCCCATGAGAAGTGACACCATCCCAGAGGGCTGGTGCCACATCAGGCTGGTACAGGCAAAGAGATCTGTCTGCCACCCTCCTTAGGAGATAGGCTGAAGAGATGTGGAGACAGTTTTGCAATCTGATTGTGTGTTGTATTTTTAAAGAGCTGTATTATCAGGTGGAATACTGCAAAGGCATGAAAACCTTTTCTGATCTGCAAAACATAGTATTAGGAAAGAAATTCAGTAACTCTTTTTCATTATTAATTTTCATAACATCGTTACTTTATGTCAAAATATTTTATGCAATTTTGATTGCTTTGGCAGAGTTGGACCTTATCTCCAAAATTTACCATATTATTTCAGGTATGTTCTTCATGTTAAGCTTTTTTCTCTCTGTGTCCGTACTCAAGAACATGGCGCAGTACTCAGGAAGGGTTTTTTGCATGTACTTTTAAATATACTCATTCAAAACTACTAACACAAACAGGTAACATGAACTATGCATAGACAGGATTTCTGATTCCTCAGTTCTGCCACGGTTTCTGCCGTTAATGCCCAGACACTTGGATAATGGCTTTTCAGGGCATGGCTCCCCAGAGGGCATCGGGGCACGACCCAGCAGCCAGGGCCCATCCCACCGCCCCAGCGAGGGAGCTGGCAATCTGTGGTGACAGCAACCGGGGTCGCCAGGCAGGTCCATGGCGATGAGACAGGTCCAAGGTCAAGCTGGGAAGTCAAGTCAGCAGGTCAGGGACAGGGTCCGGCTCCGGATCAGCGGTCTGTGGCCCAGCGGTCTGGGCTGCCAGGGATTGGGTGCTGTAGCTCCGGCAAGGGCAAAGCTCTGGAGTGCCAGCCTACAAGCAGATCCCACGGGGTAGGGAGGAACGCTGGCCGTGGCTTCCCCATGGCACCGGGCTGGCTGGGAGCCTCTCCCCACATCTCCAGTGGGAAGGGGGTTGCCCTCTGCTGTGCTGTTTGTAAGCTGGCCCCGAGCCCCAGCAGCCAAACCTCCAGGAGGGGAGGATGCACTCAGGGCCTTTACATGGGTTTTCTCCAGGTTGAGTTCACCTGGATGGCAGACTAATGCTTTTTTTCAGCATTCTGATGTTCTGCTTCAGTGTTTATGTTTATCTGTAGCACTTAGATCACAATATTTCCGTTACTACCCTCTTTCCCTGTTTCCCAGCCTCCTTCCTTCTTCATCTGTGTTGCAATCATTTCACTCTGTATCTGCAATTTTCAAAGCATTGAACTCTTCTGTCCACAGCACGCTGGTGCTTGTGCGTGTCTATTAGTACCGCTTCCAGAAATGCTATCAGCATACTGTAGCACAGGCTACTTCAAATAGTGGCTGGGTTTGGCGAGTTGGCTCTATAAAAAACGTGATATCTTCGTTTAGCCCATTACTTCAGCAATGTCTGTTCAGAAGTTCTCAGCAAAGCACAATGACCTTGAATTTCACCCTGGCTTTCAGCACTGATCAAACATACGACACACTGCCATTTCAACTTCACTGCATTTTAGTGTTTTGCATTTTTTAGTTCTATGTAGATGCAACCATTTTGGCTTTCTGCCACTTACTGCACGTCTAGGCAGAATGTGCCAACAATAACAACATGCTTAATGATAGCAAATGTCTTTAATCCAGATATGTTTGCTAGTGTCCAGTGTCAACAGCATAAACTAAGGATTCTACTGCTAGATCATCCAAAAGTAACTTTTTCAAATCCATCTTTTATCGTTGGTGTTCAGTTAAGGAACATAATGAAAGAGACAAGGTTAATCCTGTCATTTTTCACTCTCCCACCAAACACTGATTTGAATCAGTTGTTCAAAATCCCACCCATTCTTAAGCAAATATTCAAAAAGTGCTCGTGTAAATAATGTGCATAAGTAGTTTGCCCATTAAACATCTAACATGTAATGCTTAAAAATGTAATAAAGCATAACTGGTATCTGTATAGATATTAAATACACACATATGTGAATATACATATTCACATATATTCTTAAACACATGTATACCTAGCTTGTATAAAGTCAGTGTAAATCCTGAATGGGGTTACCTGCTGTATCCATATATTCTCAAAGCAATTCTCCTAGTGATGAGTACATGGAGTTTCTCTTTCTGTTCTACAGCAATAGAACAACTGTACTATTAATAATAGGATTATAACATAGTATGTAATATGAATAATATGATCATATTATTGTATTGTGACTGCAGCGCTCAATAAAAAGCAACAACTTTGTAAGGAGCATAAGACTCTGAATTACCTTCTGTAGCTGTGTGTGTCACCCAGCGCTTTGTGAGTAACAAGGTGTGCAGCAAACATCTCAAACCACAACTGCTTCACACCACCATAACCTGATGTTGTCCTTTTGCTACAGCAAACTGTGAAATTGTCTTTTCCCTCAACTTTCCCATTTCCAGTGATTTAATTTCTCCTTGAAATTCCTTTCTAGGCAGTGCCCCTTCAGCCTTTGCCTGCTACCCTGTTTACCCAGAGTTTCTAGGGTGCGTGGATCAGGAGGAGACAGGAGGATTTGGCACTTGGCTGGAATACGCCCTTCCTAGTTTCAACACCATCTCATACTTCACTGCCAGTTCTCAGGAACTCTTTTTGTGTTTGTGTTCTTGGCCCAGCCATATTGCCATAGAGCTTTGCCCTTGCCTATGTTGAGTAGTGATGTCTCCAGGCTTTTTGATTTCTTCACCACTTTACACAATACTTTTACTTCTCCAACTTCTTCACAAGCCTTGAGTCACTTATTCAGTCTCTGTAATGTCTAGTTTTACTGCTTGTCCAACTTCTCCATGGTTGTTTAGGCCTCTTATAACTTCTTCCACAGTGCTCAGGAGCAATTTGCATTGTCCACCCACTCTGCAGAGGTATGTCATTGGCATTAGTAGTTATTTATCTGTCACATTGTCTCCATGTTACCTCATCTACCTCCTTTGCACATCTCCCCTCTTTCTTATCCAAATGACATCAGGATTGATTTGCATTTAGTCCTTTTTTTTTAATTTTACCATAACTTTCCTAACAACTAATTCAGTTTAGCTAACTGTGTATGTCTTCATGAGGGAAACGTGTTGTCAGCAGCCAGATCTGTATCAGCCAACATACCAGGCTTGGGAACTCTTCCAGCTAGCAGGTTACAACAATTAACGTAGGCTGAAGTAGAAATCGCAAACTGGAGGCTACAGCTTACCTGTATAAACATTCTTTCCCTGCTGTAAAGATGTCAGCTGTGTTTAAAAACTGGCATTGGACTAATTTAAAAAGAGAATATCAGCAGCAATAAATATATCGCACGTTACTGACACAGTGTTCAATTAAACAGAGCCAGCAATATGTCACATGATCAGCTACTGTATTTGTGGAGTTTTGGGAAAATGGTTCAACAAAGAGCTGTAGAAATGTTTTCCCTTTTCCAACTCTGTATTTAAACACTCCTTAAGCTCCCAGCTATTTTCCAACTTCTGTCTGTTCAGTAACAGAAAAAAGAAGTTTTGATATAATGGAAAACGCCATTAACAGGTCAACTTTCAACTTTGCCTTGAACTTCTTAAATGACTGATTAACTTGCTTCCTGACAGATTACAGAAGAAATGAGGGTTGTAAACAGGACTGCTTACTTCTTTCTTATCACTTGAGTATCTGTTTAATTTATTCATCACTCACGAAGGGTGAAGTGCTTGTAACCATGAATTCCGCAGTCAAGCACTACACAAGAATCAGGATAAAGGCCAAGAAACCACTAAGTCCTGCTTAAGCCCTAAAAGTGTAGTCTACAGTTCAAGTGGTGCCCACAGGCACTTTCCACTAAAGTGGCTTGCAGTGTCCCACCAGCATGACACTCATGAGTGAATGTGCACTGGATGGGACCTTCGTACACGATCATCTTAGAGTGAGAAGGGGAAACGACTTAAGAGTTTGTATGGCAGCGTATCTAGAAACAGAAATGTGAAGTCCCTTCCTGGCATGATACTCGTTTAAAAGAATGAAGTCTTACTGAGGAGGCACCACTGCCTTTGGCCCAGGTCACTAAGAAGCAACCAGGCAGCCCTGTCCTGCTGAGCCTGGGTAGCTCCTCACAGGCTATGTTGATAAGGCACACTGCTATGTGTAGCAAAACGCGGAGCAGGGAGGGATGGGACAGTGTTTGTGTCCAGTCACCTTTGCTTTTCCAGCCCACATGAGCAGCTTATCAGGTTTTTTTCTAAGTCAATGAGGAGAACACTCAGGGAAAGTCCAGAATGAAGCCTGAATTTAGCATCAGATGTAAAATGTCTCTGAGCTTCTCTGAACACTCAGTCAACATCACTGACACTGGGCTGGTTTAAAAAAAGAAAAGTTGCCTAATGACATCTCTTCTCAGTCTCCTCAGTGAACTAACACAGCCTTTGACAAATGAACAAACAAAAAACCCGAAACCCCACCATTTTGTATGGCAGAGGTACAACAAAAAAAATGTTTCCTCTCAGGGATCTGCTTCAAAGATGGACCCATTTCTGTATTCTCCTTTATACCCTTTCAAATTCAGTGAAAAGATGTATGGAGGATTACATGAATGTTGACCCTTGGCATAAGGAAAATATGTTACTGCGTTATCTGACAGCAAGGAAAAATTGCTTCCTGTCTGTCTAATGTTGCCCTCATCATTCAAACAACCGGCTCTATTGTAAAGTTGCTCTGTAGCAAAACCGTTTTCCATGGCTGTCAAGCTGACTGCGTTAATAAAAACCTTTCTATTTGCCTTTGATGTGTGGGATGTGAGCCTACTAATTACTCTGAAAAGAAATTCCTTCTTGTAGCATAATTCTCTGGTCTGTGTAATCATACTTTTGGGTGCTACTTCTCAGCGCTGAGCTAAAGGCTGGTTAAAGTGGAAGTACCAGGTGATGGTTCAACGGGATAGTCTCAGTAAAACTCCTCTTGATCTTTACATGGAATGTCAGTGATGTTTTAGTGTCCTTGATTACCCCTCCTTGAGCTCTGAAAAGTCTACAGAAAAACTCCAATGCCGAAGTCCAGTTGGTGTTTATCACAGCTGTAACAGGGAGAAGCAACACTAGAAGCACCCAAAGGGGAAAAAAATAGACTACTCTCATTGTCAAAACTGATGGTGTACACTCAATGTCCAGGGCAACCTCCTGTCACCAAATGGCATACAGTAACACTAAAGAGAAGAGACACGTGCTCCTTCCTCAGAGAGGAGGCCAAAAGGACCAGAGAATGAGGAGAGTCATGAATAAAGCTGGAAGCTGGCATCTCAAAGGAGTGAAGGCCACATGTGTCTGCAAAACCATGTGTTGGTCCCACACCAGTCGTGATAGTATATTCAGGAACCGGAACCAGAATAGCTGCTTCAGTGTGGTGCTGTCAGTGCCTACTACTTTAAAGATGATTTTATTAAATCAGTGATATTCTTCAAGGATTTTTCAAGGCATGAGGTTGCAGGAGCTCAGACAGTGGTGGGACAGATGTTTCTGCACTACGTTCGTTGTGCAGAGCAGACATACCGTAAGAAGCAGTGAATTTTCTATGCTGACCAAAGACGAAGCCTCAGTGGGGGCTACACAAGGTTCGTTCTGCTGACTACTGCAGCTGCATCACTGCTCAGCGACCACTGGCTCTTTCTGCTGTTGCTCTAGATTTGCTGTTCTACAAATACATCCGCAGACACGGCCTCCACGATGTTACTGTCTTAGAGTTGCTTGTATGGTGGCTGGTTATGGCTGAATTAATTTCATAGCCTTTTAAAAATTGATTTTTCAAGTGTTGTGTGATCCTGCTAAAATGTTATGGTAATCTGTTAAATAGCGCTGTACAGTTTGGACTCTGAACTTATTTTGCTAGATGCAGTGGTTGTAAGTTTCCAATTAACTAAAAATTAAGCATTAACTGGAATACCTTAATTGAAAAAATATAAAAATATTTTAATTAATTTTTACAATTAGAAATTAGTAAGTAAGTGCTAGTAATTAGCTCCCATAAAGCTGTACCTTGACTTTCTTTCTCATCATTTGCAATGCCCAGGGCCTTTCTTAAATCAGCCAAGCATGACAATTTCTTTCAGCCACATTAACTTTCTGTAGCAAGTGTTACTGAACTTGTTCAAGTATAATTTGCTTATGTTATGCCTTTTTGCTTACTCACATGACTAAAGCACTTTTCTCTCCATGCAGTGGCATTTCGAAGTCCCTGGGTTACAGAGAAACATGCTAGGAATACAGATAATAGCTTTCATATTTTGTTTCTGTGGGCTGGGAGCTGCTATTGCTGCCACTGCATCGAATGAGTGGAAAGTCACTAGTCGAGCATCATCTGTTATCACTGCAACCTGGGTTTTCCAAGGTCTTTGGATGAACTGTGCCGGCAACGCACTAGGTGCTTTTCACTGCAGACCTCACTTTACTATCTTCAAAGCAGAAGGTAAGTAAGTGTAATTTAACTGGAACATATGGAGAGCTATGTGTATTGCAAGATGTGAGCCTGAGGAGAAAAAGATTATTTTGGCTTGTGCAAGAGATTATGATTAAAGCATTGTGATGAATATAAGTAAAGGATATTGTAGGCAGAAGATCAGAAACGACTTTGTAGGAATGATAGGTATTCCAAGAAAGACAGTAAGCTCTACTCTGTGGTTGGTAATATGCGATAAATATACTGGACAAAGTTCCAGTAAATATGCTATCAGTCACAAACCACTGTTAGCAGAGGGATGGACTAAACTGTCTTCCAGCTCTAATTTCCATGCAAAAATAAGCGTCGTGCTTGCTGGATGGGAAGAGGAGGAAAGATAGCAAGGTCTGTGACAGCTATCAGTACTCTCTTAGTATCTAAGGAAATTAGATAGCAAAGAATCGCGTCCATGAATACTGTGCAAATATTAATGTGCTGGGTATTAAGTGCGCGTGTATATACTTGCTATATCACAGGCTACTATTTTAACTGTAAAGATCAGGGGTGTGCTGTTTCAGAATGTCCATTCTAATGGAAAGTGTTGGATTTGGAAGCCATCAGAGTGTAAAAACAAATGGGGTCTTCTTGCCTTGTATCAGGAACAGATTTTCTCAGAGACAGGGACTAACTAAAAGTCTGCTCCGCGATGTGTTTTCTGCTTTGCTCTGTGTGTAAAGCAGCAAGTGAAGAGGTTTGTTTTCTATCTGCTTTTAAGCCTTGAGACCGTAGGCAAGATAGTGTTTTCAGTGAAACTGTGTGTAAGCACCCATGAGGGCGAGGGCAGAGGGACTGCTTTCTCCTGGAGGTGGGCAGCACACGGGCAAGATGGAGTCGGGCTAGAGTAGGGAAAAATGGATTAAGACACTGGTATTTTAGCGAACCAGAAAAGGAATCCGGGCTAGACAGAACCAGTCTTCCAAAGCTTTTATGAGACCAGAAAGAAGCACAATTCTAAGATATCAACAGCCAGTGGCTGAACAAAATATAAAATGTACTGTTGCATAGTTGTTACCATTTTACATATTCAGGGTCATAGACACACACACAGCTCGCACACACGTGGAAACATGGAAACACAGGGATGTTACAGATCCATACCTTTTCTTGCCTCTCGTGCCCCTGCCATGTCAGACTGCATGCTGGGGCATACAAATCGACTCTTACACAGACAGAGGATTTTGAGATAAAACTCAGCATCATTTTTGATGCTGACGGTTTATCACGCACTGCTCCAAACCATCATAAATCGCACAGGAGGGAAGTGAATGGATAAGAATATTTTCAACTTTTTTAAAGAATGCTGTTCGTCAAAAATTACTTAAAAGGCACAGAAACTCTCACCTACGCTTTAAAAGTTAGTATTAAATCTTTGCAAATAACCATTTATACATTATTTCTGCCGAGATTTAAAGAAAAAGAAACCAACTCTTCTTCTCAGGCGTATATGATCAAATTTGCTGAAAACAACGTACAGTACTTCAGTAACTAGAAACTATCATTACTGCTGTGATTAGTAGTACAAAAGCTGCTTTCAGAATAATCAGCTGTAATCCATTTGCCACTTTGTATTGTTACTATTATTTTGATCAGTGGCAGACTGAAACTTGAATAAACAAAAAACGCGTCATTATGTGTGCATCCTTTAAATATAAACTTAAGCATCTGAGTAAGATTTTGTTTATTTGCTGTTCAGAATAATATGGACAAGAAATTCACAACAAATTAAGGTAGCACGCTCTTGTTAAAGAGTAACAAGCTGCTGTACTGACATTTAGGAAGTCTAATTTTAACCTGCCAGTGCACGCACCAGCAAAGGGTAACGTTACACGTAGCATAAACACTACTGGGAAAGAGTGAGGTATTTTGTTTGGAAAACCTGCTACACATAAACTCCTGGTAATCCAAGGAAAACAAGAGTTCAACAAGGAAAGAGCTTTGCACTCTCTCCGTTGTACGTTGTAAAACAATAAAACACTTAGATTAAAGATGTAATGAACTCTCATCTCTGTCCTCAGAGTTTCAATATGTTATCATTATTAGCATACTGACGCCAGGGTGGACTGGCAATATAACGTTTTCTTCTGCACGTTTATGATTTTATGAAATCTATTTGCAATTTGTCCCATAGCCAAAGATAACTCTGTCACACAATTTCCTCACTCCATTCCACATGTCTTTCTTTGAGCAGGATGGCGCTGCGGTCACAGGCAGTATGCAGGTATTTACCAGCACTGACTTTCAGCTAAAGGACTAGTTGTGACGGTAGAAGCACAGCTGGTTCTTATTGCCAAGGCAAGAAGAGCTCAGCTTCTGCAACCGAGCCCACCTACAGATCTTGAGGGGTTCATGTTTCTGGAAGTCTGGGTCAGCATGACCACACTGCTGACAGTATCCAAGCTGGGCTGTTGCCAAATGTACGTGTGCATTCACATGTACAGCCAGCGTACTCCGCTGCAGTGACTGACACATTCCGATGAAAGATCCTGGAGGAGTATGACATATTTACTGTAGCATGAATAGTAACAGTGTTGTAGCTACAGTCATTTAAGGCAATGCTTGTGGGAAGAAACAATATCTTTTATTAAATCAAGTGCTTTGGGAGAAACATGCAACAATATCGTTCATCAGATCTGACACATATACAGCAAGCTTCAAGCTAAATACTGTCTGGGAACATCGTCTCTTCAGTTAACTTGGTTATGGTTATCAGTGCACCAGATATACTCAGCGAAATTATGTGATCAAAACCAAGGGACCGTTACACACAGGCATAAACTCACACAGTTAATAAGTGCCAGAAATTAAAACTAGCAGAGAGACAATATTGTTTAACAAAACCATTAACCTCTCAGTCCTTATCAGTACGAAAGACCCACGAAGACCCTTCAAAGGGTGAGCCTGGGAACTAAAGCTCCTGACTCCACTGGAGTCAGAGCTGTCGTGGACTCCAGAAGGAGACCGACTTTTTCTGGCATAGTTTCTACCCACCCTGTCTTCTGCCAGCTCCTCAGTACTCCACAGGCAGTAGTTACCTCTTCTCATTCCTCTCATGTTTATCACCCTGAATTCTTACAATCCCAGAATTATCCAGATTTGTCAAGAACTAGCTTTTAGTTGTCTAGCACTGCTTAGACACTTCATTTAAGCATTTTGCTTTCGGTGACACTACAGAGAGCTCTTTTGCGCACATAAAATACAGATGTGTAACTAGCAAACTGAATTGTGCCCACATCCCTTTCCTATGACACTCCCCAGGTTCGTCAGGGCAGCTGCTAGGCTTTCTCAAACCATTAGTTCAGCATTTTGCACACCTAGCCTATGGCACTGTTTCATGACTCCTCTGCACTCCCTGGTTTTCCAAGCCGTGCATTCAGGGAGGTGTACCAGAAAGTGAAAGAAATGTGCTTCCTTGAACGTTTGCTGGTTTGAGCCTCAGAGCTTCTGCTGGCATCACTAAGCCTTGCTAGTGCCTGTTTTGGTGGAGCCAGGTGGGGCAAGCAGTGCTGTCCTGGTGACGGCCAACACGGGAAGGGCAATGCCCAGGCATTCTGGGTCTCATCAGCAGGCAGATTCAGAGCTGCCATTTCACGAAGCCGCTGCTGTAACGCAGCTAAGGGCTGAAAGGGAGCTGGAACAAGGCAGCTACCACTGCAGCACCTGCACCCAGAACACCCGGTCGTAGTCAAACTCCGTCTGAGTTCATTGGGTTGTGGAAAGCAATTCCAGCCATGCTTCGGGGTGACCGAAGCAATTCCAGCCATGCTGGCCCTGGACCCGGGGAAGCGCCGGCTGGGCCCAAGGGTGAACAGCTCGCTCCGGTCCCGGCAGGGCAGTGTGCCTCGGGCCCGGCTGCCCCGGGGTGAGCGGCTTAACTGCACCCAGAGCCACGGCAAAGCAGCGGCAAAGCGCGCTTCTGGGAGCGGCAAATGGCTGGGGCCGTCAGCAGGCGGGGAGGAATCCCTCGGGGGGGGTCTTCAGCCTGGTGGCCTGTGCTGAGGGACCTGCGGGCAGTCACAGGGACAGAGTCACAGGAGTCCAGTATCAAGGCTAAAGGATGACTGTGTCTAAGAACTGTCCTGTAGCAAGCAAACCCTTCTAGGAAAAGTGCTGACTGAAGGGACTGGATTTGTGTTCGACAGACCGAGCCACCCCTCCACTAAGTTTTTCTGCCCAATGAGTACAATATCCATTTGCTGACCTAGAAAAACAGAGCCAAAACAGCGTTGGCAAAGTTGCATCAGTATGAAAGGAAATAGACGCTAGGATCAGTAGTGCAAATTTGGGAATGCTGACCATAAGACATGGCGAGAATTTCTCCCAGAGTTTTATGGCATAATTCCAAAGTACTCAGTAGGAAGAAGGGCCACTGTGCTGGTTTTGGCTGGGTTAGAGTTAATTTTCTTCACAGTAGCTAGTAAGCGGCTATGTTTTGGATTTGTGCTGAAAACAGTGTTGATAACACAGGGATGTTTTAGCTGTTGCTGAGCAGTGCTTACACAGCGTCAAGGCCTTTTCTGCTCCTCACACCGCCCTGCCAGCGAGCAGCCTGGGGGTGCACGGGAAGCTGCAGGGGCACACAGCCGGGACAGCTGACCCCAACTGACCAGAGGGATATTCCATGCCGTATGACATCGTGCTCAGCATATAAAGCGGGAGGAAGCAGAAGGAAAGGGGGGATTTCTGGAGTTAAGGCGTTTGTCTTCCCAAGTAACTGTTACGTGTGATGGAGTCCTGCTCTCCTGGAGACGGCTGAACACCTGCCTGCCGATGGGGTGAGGTGAATGAATTCCTTATTTTGCTTTGCTTGTGTGCGTGGCTTTTGCTTTACCTATTAAACCGTCTTTCAGGCCACAAGTTTTCTCACTTTTAGTCTTCCGATTCTCTCCCCCATCCCACCTGGGGGGAGTGAGCAAGCAGCTGGCTGATGCTCAGTTGCCAGCTGGGGTTAAACCACGACAGTTACTGTTTGGACTGATTGAAATGCTGATTCCAGCACGGGCACTTTTGTGTATGGAGAGAAATAGGATGTTAAATTGTAGCAAACTTCTTTCCAAGCTCATGGTCTCTGTTCTGACACTAGATGGTTAGGTGTGCTCTCCACTCAAACAAGGTAGCCTGAAACACATGTTTGGTCCCTTGAGGAAGCTGGTAATGCACTAGAAGTCATGAGGCGGCGTGACAATGCAGAGCAAATGTTTCTGGAATCTGTTATACATCATATATTATTGTGCATCCTCTCCCCTCCCCCCAGCCCCCAAAAGTGAAAGAAGAAAGTATATTAAACAGTTCAGCCTAGGTAGGAGTCAGTCTGAGAAATAACAAGTCTTATCAGGGTGGTTTCAAGTGAGGGAAGGAATTGGTTCATATGTAGCAGAGCCATTCACAATGCAGAGAGCCATGTCTGACCTAGCAGCCCCTGGCAGAACAGATATGAACTGAAGGAGGGGGCTAACTCCCAAGTATCCAAGAGATTTTCCCCCAGGGAGCTCCAGCAGCAGCTTTGCAGTAGATCCAGAGCAAAAACTAGGGCTTCCATGGCGGTGGTAAGTTCCAGAGCCCAGGATTCTCCCAAGACGCAGGACAACTCTGTGAAACCTGAATTTTTGGATCTCGGAGCTGAAACATAGGTTAGAGATTTTGAAGTCGTTCACAAGGAATCCTGCTGCCAAATTTTGTTTTCTCTTCGAGGTCTTTGTTTCCAAGATTTTAATCTTAAGCTCTGAAAATTCTTGAATCTAAACCACAATGAATCACTATTTACTGCTATTTACTGTGAAGACTGTCTGGCTCTGGCCAATTACTTGAACCAGAACAGTCCGGAGCTATGGGGCAGACTGGAAAGAGGTGTGCCTACTGGGGGCTCTGCAGCCACAAAGATAGCAAATGGAGTCCAAGAATTGCAGGACTAGACTGTGCGGGGCCAGCTGGAAAACACAGAGGGTGGAGGCTTTCATAGCCAGCTGCCAGTTTTGGAGGAGAAGCTGACGGCAGGTTACAAAGGACAGACTCTGACACTGCTTTAAAATCTGCACGATTCCAGGAAAACACAGGGCATTGCAGGCCAGCTCTCCTTTTTAGCTCTTGTTTGCACCTGGCAGTTTGACAGCATCTCTGCAATCCTCTTTTTGTGCTGTAAGCCTTCTGTCTTCCCACCACTTCACAAGGGCAGAGGTTACAGTGCTGAGATCTTTTTCACTTCTGTCAAGACCCGGACAAGAGTTAACGCTTGGTGGAGGGTCCTCCAGAGGTGGTCTTCATTTGCAGACAATCAGCGAGGAAGTCTGGAAGATGCAAAGCACTGCTATTTGCTAGCATGCTTCCCATGTAGCTGGTGCAAGGATGGGAATGCAAAGCTTGTTATTGGGGCATTAATAACAAAGTTCTTTCATCTTCTAATATTTACGCTAGTATAGATTGTTATCTCTGCTTTGCTCTGAGCTTTCTTTGATTACTCCTACATAGCAGCAGAGAGTGTACTGCAAAATGAATAGGGCTCAGCAGTAATTGGTATGCAGCCAATGTCTTAAAATACCTCTGCTGAAACAGGTTTTGTACCCTGGTCTGCCTTGTGAGCACTGAGGTGGGTGAGGGGAGCTTCCCTGTAGCGTGTGCTGAGGAGCCTAGGGCCAATGTACCTCTTCTAATCTTTTTAGCAGCCGCGCTACAACCAGAGCTTCATTCAAAGTTACAGAGATACAATCCATCTCATTTTCCCAAGTCCCTGCAGCAGGAGGGGAGAGGAAACCTGGTAAAAACAGCCATGGTAGGCAGATGGGTGAGAGAAGGGGACTAAAGTACAAAGCATTAAAGCTGATGATTTTGGAATTCACAATGCTGAGATTTAAGATTTTAAATCTTTAGTCTTCTAGCACATATGACATTTCCAGGGAGTGGTGCAAGGGGAAGGAGAGAGGCTGAGCAGCAAATAGCTTGGGACTGCTTATGGGGGAATGAGTGTAGCAAATCATCATGAGATGAGAAACTGCAGAGAAAAAAATATGCGTACATAAAAATCTCTGCTGTAGATACCATGTGGAGTTGGCTGGGCAAGTGTGAATGAAGCGCCAAATTGGCAGAGGAAACAAATCGCGACACAGACAAGAGGGGTATTAAATCCCTTAATACAGGTGTTATTCTGTGTCTCATGGTACTTACACGTAGTTTTGCAATGTCAAGCAAGATGACAGATGACCTCAGCCGTTTATATAGAGCTGCACACATGGGATTTCTCTCCACATCCCACACACATCAAGTCCTGCAGCGTCTGGTTATCCTTATAAACCTTCCCTGGAGTGGGTTCCATGGGGCTCTCTGGTGGTTTAGAGGCCGATTGATGCATCCGCTTGAATGTTTCACAGATTCAAGTGAGATCAAATGCTTGGAGCAGGAGTGTTGCCAGGGGTGTTGCTGAGGGCTTCAGATTCCCACTTTTTCAGGGCGCTGATTCCTTGCCTCAGTGCTGGTGCCAGTACTGTGAGGGACCTCTGGCAGTGCCCAGCAGACGCCTGCAATCCGCTCGATCTTCTCTCTACAGGCTGTACATGGAAGCCCAGGGCTCCTGTGTGGCTTTCCTCTCCAGGGATGCATTTCCTAACACAGGATAGAGCACATCAGTTCAGATGGCTGTGCCTTAAAGCAGGGGTTTGTTATGTACGAGGGCGCTTTCTTTTCCCACTCCATGCCTCTCAGTCCACGGCCTCATTTGCCCTGCACAGCCATGCAGCAGCTCGTGGACCTGCTGGGCAGATGATCTCGGCATGGGGGCGAGCAGCCACGGTGCAGGAGGTGAGGCAGAGGCCTGGAACTGGGCAGCTGAGAAGGGTCCCAAGCTGAATGTATAAGATGGACAGGCCTGGCAGCGGTCTCATGAAAGAAACGCTTCTGATGGCACTTCACTGACAAAGTGAAGAAGCAGTACCTTCCCTTTGATGGTATTCAGGATTTAATAATAGTTTTGTGTCATTAAAATCTTCCTGGATTTTATTACTTTTATTCTTTTAAAACACACATACATTCAAAACGAAATTCAAGTCACAAAGCCAAACATTCAAACCTTCATTAGTTTCACTGTTCCTAGTACACCAGCAAAGTCTTTCTATTCCAAGGGATGCTTTCTATTGGAGAGAAATGAACCAAAAGGCATGAAACCAGGGTCAAAGAAAACAGAACAAAATATTTTAAAAGCAGCCACTTGGTGAGGTAGCACAGATAACCAGCAACACTGAGTAGACATCTACCAGAATCTGTTAGCATAGACCCCACAAACTGGTGTTTAGCTAGCTGAGATCACTCAAGAACAAGGATGGTGGCTGAACAGATGGACCCGTAGAACAAGATGGCCTTATATCTACATCATGCCAGGTGTAGGACTGACAGGGGATGAGTGAATGTGCTGGCCTGGAGAGAAAGCTGGGAAGCCAGATTCTTGTTCTTCCCCTACAATGACATTTTGTGGGATGTTGGGAGACACTGTTGCCTGCCCAAATATTAAAAAATCCAGAACTTAAACATTTACGGTCTTGATTCAGCAAAGCACATATTGAAATTCAGGCACATGCAAAGTCTCCTGAGAACATTTTTTTCACCTCTCACCTTACATACCTTGTACTGGTCACCCCGGCTTTTGTCCTTTAAATTTCTAAGAAAGGATCTGAAACAGTTAAAAAAGCAGAGACATTGAAGACTTCTAAAGACCATGCCTAACAGTCTACCAATGTGATCATTTTACAGTTATGTTTCTTTTTTACTGTGTTAACTTTTCTAAAGAAAAGGTATGCTAGTCTGGAGGTAATTAACCAAGCTCTAGTAAAACACGTCCTCAGGATTAACCTGCTTAAAGACAGAATTTTTAAATCCCACATCTTGAGCTAAGAGTTACGTTGTACTATTGAATAGTTTTCCATAAATCAAGACTTCCATGTGGTAGATTTTAATACTGTACACCATCATCTGGATATGTCATTTAATCTTCTTTTATGAGATTATTTTAGGTTAGACTCCAAAACTTCCCTTCTAGCCCTCCATTCTCCCAAAAGTTAATTACACAGACTCTGCTGGCATTTGAACGAGTGCAATTACATAACCTGACAGTGAAAATGAGAAGCAAAAATGAATACTTGAAGATTCTCGTGAGTTTGCTTTCATAATAATATGTACTGGTTTTCCACCATGTCCAGTCCACCAATTCTTCTACTTGCTGTTATTTTTACATCCAGCAAAGATGTGGGGCTACTTTTCTGCAGATACCGGTCAGACTCAAAGATGTGTCTAGGGCTCATATTCAGGGCCGTGCACACTGATTCATATTTCCAAAGGAAATGAGAGCTCAGAAGTTCTAAATTTCCACTGCAGATGGAAATCCGCCAAAATCTTCTGTTATTTGGAGACTGCCTTTTCCTTCTTCACAAATGAATTTCTAAACAATAACACAGAATGTCACATAAAAGCTTTTCTATTGATACTTCATCCTGTAAGCAGCAAAAGTAGAAACCAAACCCCAGCCACTGAGAAACAGTGAAAGTGACTCACTAACTGTATCTCAGTACGGTGTTTAATTGGGTGACTGGAGAACAGGACTCTGCAGAGGTACAAACAGCTTCTCCACTGCAGGCCCACCATGAGCCCAAGCTGCTGCCCCAGGATGGCATCCCATCCCAAGCAAGCATCACACCACATACCCTCAGTCAGCCACCTTTTGTTAATAACAGAAGTAGTTATCTCACAGAGTGGGGAAAAGAGGTAATTTAATTAACTAAGTAGTCGTTAATGGCATTTGGCTTTTCCACAGTATATTTTCAACAGAAACGTTCCACTTTACGAAACAGAAGATACCACTGTATTCCAGTCAATTTTACTTCAATTTACACCATCTTTCAACATCTTCATGCCACAAGTAGTTTCACTTTGCTCAGTGGCTATTACAAAACCTCCAATATTGTGATTATTTAATATTCTCTCTAGAAGCACAGTGGTTTGCATTTAATCTTCACAGAAATTCAGCATTTTGAAGTGTCACTGACTCTTGTGCCTCTGTGTGCAGCAAGGCTGAGGTCCCCTTTGAGCAGACCTATTTGCCTGGCTTGGTGGAAGGCTTTTGATTCTCATGAACGCATTCCCGTTCAGATCAAAGCTCCCTGCAAAGACATCCTTTCAGGGCAAAAGCCAAAGCTTCTTCAGCTCTCCCGGTGAGCTGGGTCTCATCTTGCTAGGCTGCAAAATCTCTGCATCAGCTGTACTGATGAGGTGGGATTTGTTGAAATCCCAAGGTGATGTGACCTGACCAAAAAACCTCACCAGCTGAGAAGTCACCCAGGGTCATAGTCAGAGCCCTGGACCTCGACTTTTAAAACAAGGCCACCACCACAGCCAGGGACAGGATACAAGTGGAAGGCAGAAGCTTTGTTTTCCTCCCTAGCAGGGATTTGGGTCAATTCCTGCTGAGTCAGAAAGACTCCCTGCCATCCCAGCCAGCTGACAGCAGCCAGGGCTCCTCGCCCCGCAGTCCCCGAGGCTGAGTAAGCACTGCGGGCTGGTGGCTCTGCTCGCTGAGCTCTGCTAGGGACGTCACCGCCCGTGACGCTGCGAGCACCAGCACTTCCCCACAGCGTGGCCCTCCTGCACGTCTCTTGCCAAACCCACAGCCTTCATCATCTTTGCTTTTCTCCCTCAGCCCTTTTCTCCCAGCTGAGACCACCACAGGGCTCCCTCCTCCTGTGTTTCTGGCCCGGCGCTGGAGCTTGACAGCACAGGCTGCAAACAGACCATCGCGTTACCGCTGCCTCTGTGTATGTGTCTGGGAAGGGTACATCCTTCCAGGAGGCACGGGGAGCTCAGCTGAGGTAGAAGGTGGGATAGTCAAAGGCAAAGAAACACTCTGCAGCTGGAAATGTGTGTCCCTGAGGGAGCAGGAGGCCACGCTCGGTAAAGCCACCTTCCCCTAAAGCAAATGAGACGCAGTGTGGTTGGAGATGGTGAAGTGCAGCGCAGGCGCATAGCAGGGAGCGAAGGGGTTGTGTTTCTCCAGCTCTGGGCATCTTGGCCGCTTTCCAGGCTGTGCTACAGGGCTCAGTCTCAGAGGATCACTGGCCAGTTGGGACTCCACAGCTAGGACATCCTGCACGGCCACAGCCATACTTTGGCCTGGGCTTCACAGGGGGTGCAGACATCCCCAACCCACAGCTCCCTCCGAGAGGCCAGGCTCCCCTGCCCTGGCTGGTGGTGGTGGTGGTCCCTCTCGAGGGGCTGTGGTCAGCATGGCTAGGGAGAGAGGTGGGAGGAGAGACGGGCAGCCGAAGCTGGCATCCCTGTCTGCAGGCAAACTCCTGCCCGGACACGCGGCGCAGGGTTGCGGTGGGCTGCGAGGGGGATGGCTGCGTGGGGTGGCGAGCCCTTCCCCTCCCTCCCCTGCCCTTCCCCTCCCTCGCCTCGGCACGCACGGAGCAGAGCGCTGTGTGCGCTAACAGGAACAGGCACAAACATTTCCAGCCAAGGTACTTAGCACAAGTCCGTTTGCCAAACGGCTTCGCTGCCTCCTTTGGTTGAGGTTAAGAGAAATGTTGCTCAAAGGAGAAAACAAGTGGGGATGTTTTCCCCCCTCACCCTTCCTGTCTGCAAAGCCAGGCATCTCTGGTCCGCAGTTCCTTATAAACAAAAGAAGGAGCTTTTGTGGAGCCCGTTGATAAGAGATACTCCACACCACCCCACATCCCGCAGAATTTTATTATTGTGATGATGATGTTTGCAATAATATGCAAATGTTTGAGCACTTCCTAAGGTCACTCTCACTAGCTGCGCAGCATTGTGGTGACTGCTCTCGTTGCTGCAGAGACCTAAGGGCAAGCCCAGGGCAGAGTAAGGTGTGACTGGCTTTCTGGGCCAGCTGATAGGATTTGCACTTAATCAGCAAGATCTGAGCGTGCAAGGCTCAGACTTGCCACGGTGGATGGAGAGTCAGGGAGGTAGGAACAGCTTTCTCTTTCCTGGGAGCGTTTTGCCATGAGACAAAACACCTGCAGCCAAGGAAGGAGAGTCGGGTGTGCAGCAGCTGGGGCACGGGGCTGGCAGAGAGCTCTTGACAAGACACATGGGCCACAGCCACCCAAAATACGCCAGACAGCTTGACAGAAGCAGATCGTTAGGAAAGCAGAAAGTGAGCTTGGGAGGTGCAGGGCTCTGCCTTGACCTAGTGATGACAATTCTGCCACTGCTTTCAGAACAAAAGAAACCGAGCGAAGGCTAACTGCTCAACTGGGAGAAATTAGATAATTTCCAAAAACTTCTAGCATTTCAATCAAAAGAATGAGTTGGAGCCCTTATTTAAGGAATCTGAGTGCTTTCAACCACCTGTTCTTTACAATTTTACCACCTTAAACAGTTTCAAATAAAAATCTGTGTCCAGCAACAGACTTCTACGTTGTGCCTGCTTGCTCACGCAGAATCTCAGAATCACAGAATGGTAGGGGTTGGAAGGGACCTCAGTGGGTCATCTAGTCCAACCCCCCTGCCGAAGCAGGGTCACCTACAGCAGGCTGCACAGGACCTCGTCCAGGCGGGTCTTGAATATCTCC
>Ga0065711_1028870_pt1 | contig 38770 bp, 23 predicted proteins | sample Hoacrofraction12_FD_59098 | JGI IMG/M metagenome (GOLD analysis project Ga0065711, IMG submission 59098) | Hoatzin crop microbial communities from Cojedes, Venezuela - Epithelial fraction 12 v2 (version 2) | ecosystem: Host-associated > Birds > Digestive system > Esophagus > Crop | place...
GAGAAACAGTGGAGACTGGCATGGAATAAGAATACAGAACAGAAGAGGGAAACTGGAAAGAAGGAAAAACCCTGGGAAGGGAATTAGCTTGAAGAGCAAGAGCTCCAGCAGAGACACTGCATTTGTACAGAAGGTTTGCCTGTGAAGGTCAGAGGCAGAACATCTCGGAGCCAGCAAGGCAAGAGAGTTTTTCAGGACCCGTTACTGCACCTGTGTGCTGTTCAAAGCCACCCAGCACAGCACCACAAATAGCAATCCTGTCAAGCCTCAAAACACAGATCTGCCACTGCCCCGTATATGGTGTGATATATCCCTTCCAGGGTGACACTGCAGGCAGTTTTTGTACACCCCAAAGAAGATGTCAGAGAGGTTCTTCAGGAAGAGGGTTTGCTACAACCATACACTACACTGTACAGATTTCACAATGGCCCTGAAGCCACCATTCCTCCAAAGACGTAAAGAAAGCCAGACTTCAAAGCCTCACTCCTCCATAGGGGCAGTAAGTTCTGAGAAAGGGTTTGCTGGGTCCTGGTGAACTCCAGCAGGTGCCAGGAATCTTGTGACCCAGCGCCTTTCCGTTAAAAGTTAAAGAGCTTTTCATGAGACTCTCACTCTGTTCTCATACCTCCTGATCTCTGTCCACAGGGACAAAGGAACATTCAATGACCAGCACTGCTCCGTGTTACAAAGCAGCACGCAACAGCCGGAGATCACCTCCCTTGCTGAGCACAGAACTTTATTGCACCAGAGCTGGCTGGCACCAAGCTCAGTTGGATCCCTTCCAGTCTATGACAGGACAGCTCGAGATATCTCCCACCTCTCCAGCTTCTTGGCTACAAGATGTAAGAATGCTGTCTCCTGATGAAAGCCACATCCTGCTCTGGGGGACTGTCATCTGAAACACAGCTTCAGCTCTCGTGAGAGAAAGCTGTGAAGAAGTGCAGACAAAGGAGTTTGTCCTGACTACACCTTGTACTCCAAGGCTACGCTGGTTCAGGTGTCCCCAGCAGACCTAAGAGAGCTCTCTGCAGATCTGCCAGAAGGGAAGGGCAGGACAGAAAGATGAACGAGAGCTAGCAGGGACCCTCCCGCTGCCAGGATACAGGGCCAAGCCCCAAGTCCATAGGGGAAGATCTTTGCATCTTCTAATGAGGTCTCAGAGGAGATTAGCTGTGACTGCCTTTTGGGAAACACATGAGATAACTTTGCAGGTATCAGACCGGCTGAAATGCCACAGTTTGAAGGCTTTTGAGAGCTCTAAGACCTCAGGTGGGTCTGGACTACAGGGCCCAGTGTCTTTCAAGAGAATTATTTCGGCAGGAAGCTTTGTAAGAAGGCACAAATTGAAAACTCAATGGCATGTCCCAGAGAACTGACTGGTGATCAGAGACCTCACAGCTCTATTAATCAGGTACACTGCAAGAAGTCTGTGTGGAATAATGTGACTGTAAAGTTTCCGTAAACCTCCCAGCAACAGCTCTGGCTCACGTGTATGCTGGGTTCAAAGTGGAAATAATCATCAAGGTGCAGACACTGATTGTTAAACTCCTCAGAAAGAAAACTGCAAAACGCTTTCATGGTGCAGCACAACAAATGACAGGACTCCTTTTTAGGAAGAAAACGCAACTTTGCCCACAGCAGACTTACCAAGTGCAAATAAGAAGAAAAAATTAGTGTAAGGCGGACTGCAAACATCATCACTCAAATCCTTCCTTGGAGATATGGTGTAGTTTAATAGAATTTCTCAAACCCAAGACAGGAAGAGCAGGCAGTCTCCTTTGCAAGGAGATTAGCTAAAACAATGGCTTAATATTTCTTTTGGACTGCTTAAATCCATGCTTCTCTTTAAGAATCCAGAAGGCAAAGTTAAATGCAGATAAGGTCTCTGTCAGCATAGGCAGGACCAGTGAAAAAAAAAGCTTTGAAAGTGTCTCTATTAATTATAAATCACTGAGAAGTGCTCAGCCAGTTAAGGTGGTGCTGATTACAGCTGGTGCAGAGAAACAGCACAGACACCTTTCCTGGCTGCCAGCAGAGCTGTTTGAGTTTATATTGACAAGTTACAGAAAAGGATAAGCCGGGGCCTCTTGGCCACGAACAGTCAAAGTCACAAAGAGGTTTAACAGCCCCTCTGATTTCCTACCATACCCGGTGGGAGTAGACAGTAGCAAGCTCATATAGCAGCTCCAGTCATTGAAGGATGAGATACCATCGTCACACCAAAACTGAGAAAGATCTGAGTCCATCAGGAACAAAAGGAGATAGACTTAGTTCAGCTTGGTCATAAACAGAGACTACCAGCCCACAACTGCTCCTGATCTAAATGAGTGCAACACGTAAAAAGGAGGCATGTTGTCTAAACTTTACAGAAACTTTGAGAATATTCCAAAGGTCACATGAGGAGCTTGTGCAACAGCAGAGAACTAAAACCAAACCTCAGACTCACTCCCAGCCTTAACCCCCAAATCATCCTTTGTCTCCTCTGCAAATCATCCTTTGTCTCCTCTGCAAAGACTCAGCTGAGCGGACCCAAGATCATTCGCAAGCTCTAAATAGGGTATAGAGAATGGAAAATCACTTCCAGCACTGACAATATTGTCCCTATTTAGCTAACAAGTATTGATTTTTTTCCTCAGCCACCTGAATGCAGATGAAAGCAGCACAGATTTGGTTCTTTTGTTTAATTCCCTGAATCCAATCAGTGTTACTGATGCTATCACCAGACTCTGAGGACTAATTACCCATGTGCTATTTAAAGTCAGAGAGGTGCTTACATCTCATTTTATCTGGGACCAGTGGGAACTGTAGGTTATGCATGAAGTTTTAACTCGCCCTCCCTTTTTTTTCTGTTGACAAAGCTCTCCCATGTGAAGGGACAGATCTCTGAAAAAACAAGATGTTCTCAGAGCAAGAGAACAGATGATGCCTTGTTCTCCTACAGATTTATCCCTTTTCTACACAAGTGCTGAAACCCTGCTTCCACTTCTGCCACAGTTCCATCTCTTCATGAAATTCTGGACAAACTATTATCTTCCAAGAATCACCTTGTAGAGCTCTTTCCCTGCCAGTTCAAGCTGAAGGAGCTCAAGTGGTCACACAAACTGCAGCTGAAGTTTTCCACGTGTGACTGAGAAAAACAGAAATCAGTGGGGGAACAATCAGTGTAGATATCAGTTATTCCTTCTCTGTAGGTACACCTTCCCTCTCTTAATTCAGATGCAATGAGCACTCAACCATTTGCCTGCAGTCTCACCAGTTATCCACATCTGTGATGAAGATGAGCCATCTTGACCGAGATAACAAATAAAGATGCTAATTTATCAACTGCCAACATTTTTGCCAGGTTTGCATTAAGCAAAAAGCCCCAGAGTTTGCAGGCAGGAGGGTCACAAGGCATCACTCCAAGCCTCACAGCTGTACAGCTGAAGGCAGGAGCAAACTTTGGAGATTTTTACAATCTTTACAATTCTTTGCCTTTAAAGTCATCCCACTGGAAAATCCATTCTGCCTGCTCACACAAAGCAGAATCTCTTTCGGGGTTTTTGGCTTTAGTTCAGCTCCATTTTTCTGTCGCCAAATTGAAGACATGGAGTCTTGATGTCGAAACTGCAAGTGACAGAGGATTACCAACCAGGCAGGTACGTCTGTACGCCTGCGACACACACATCCAGCGGGTATCCCCCATAGCCTACACAGGCGCACGTACCAGCCGCATTCACTGTCTCTCTGCAAAAATCTTCCCCAAAATCAGGTACAGCAGTACATGCTATCTCTTGAAATGACTGCTAGTCCGTTTCTCACTTCCAGTCAAGGATACAATCACAGACAGGGTCATTCTGTAAGTAAATACATTAAGCCCTCAGAGACAGCTACCGCTGCTGCTGCAGCAGCACGCCTGCATTTCTACAACATCCTTAAACACAAACATGAGCCACAGCAGCAGCACAGAGCCATCTAAATTCTACGCCCGTCGCCACCCTTCTTTCCTACAGTTGTAAATCTATTACCAAACATACTCTCAAGACACAATCTGGGACATGTGCCTGATGCACGTGGTATCAGGCTATAAATAGTCAGATAGAGACAATCATACTAGATATACTGAAGATTATTTGATTAAGCTGGGACTCTGCCCTGCTGAACAGCCTGTGATCAGTAGAGACACCTTGCAGAAGCTGGCTCGGATCAGCACAACCTTCTCCTAGGAGCAGAGAGATGCTGAAAGATTGCACTTATACCCTGTGCCCTTGTAGTCTTTTGTTCTTTTAGCCCACACGACCAAGGTATTTCTAGTAAGCGTAGTACATGGAAAATTTCTGAAAGCAGTAATTGAAGAGTGTAGGGCCTACTAGAAAGTCCAGTAAAGCCTACATGAATTTTCAGCTGTGTTTTTTACTGGTCCCTGTTGGTTTTATTTAGGGATTCAGGAGTAAGCAGATGCTCACCACTTCGTTCAGAAAATACTTGGCTGGCAAGCACCAGTGGGAACCATTTGAGCATTCGCAGCCGGACTTCCTAGCAGGAAGGCAGGCAGCAATAGGAGGTCAAACTACTCTTAACATACATTATTTTCACCTTATCCAATGTCTCTGTACAACCCACAGACACTGCAAAATGTTTAGCATCAGGGGAGCTGCATTACTCTTTCAGAGCTGCCACATCTCACGCACTGGGCATGAAATTGGTGCACATTCCCACAGCAAGAAGGCCACAGGTCCTGCACTGCTGAAGTGACACGCAAAGCATTTCAGACCACGCGAGCCCCAGCCTCAGCAGGGCAGCGCAGAGCAGGAGAGCAAACACTGAACAACGTGTTTAAATACAGACAAATCCAAGCACGTGCACTGAACCCACTCCCATGTATCACACTTGCATGCTCACCTGCTGAGAGGAAACATCGAGAGACAGCAGGCTGGTTTGTATTTGGCACTGTCATGCAGACCCTTACAAACCAGTGTTGCACTTTTCTTCAAATTAGATTTTCCTGAGCACTACAATCTTACTTTGTTGGGATGTGGCAAATTTTGCAACCCACAGGTAACAGTCAGACCCCAAAACTCAAGAAACTAGCTTGGATTCAAGGCAGAAGAGGAGCATTCGGAGCTTTCAAAACCCATGTTTGAAGTCCAGAGCGAAACACTCAGCATGGAGCCGTTCCCTGCTGCAGCTGACAGGGCAGCAAGCTCCCTGCCTGCAAACAAGATAAATTACATATAAACCAAACTACCTGCTGTGAACATCCGAGAGCTGTTGTGACTGGTGCTACCACAGTCATTGTTGGGTTGCTTAGCTCAGCTGAGCTCTTGGCTTGCCGCAGCGGTGACTGCACTGGGACACAGTAAAGACGAGCTGCGGCAGCTTGTGGATCTGTTTTCCATACCCAGCCCAGCCAGGCTGCAGAGACCTCACTCACGCCCTAGGGACAGTTTGACAAGGTGCTGGTTTTGGCAGAAAAGCCAGTTTCAAGTGTTTCCATCCCTTCCCTTCCCTTTCTGAACATTTATTCATGCCCTGCTCTCCCTTCTGACCGCTTCCTCCCTTCATCTACACCACGCTTGTGGGCCTGTTTCGTTAACTGGTTCACCGAACCGACGGGGATTAAAACAGCGCCAAGACCAAGCAGAGAGCTGTTGTTGAGAGACAAGGTCAGGGCAGACGGGCCCTCCAAAGGGATGGAGCAACACAGGCAGCACCACAAAAAGCCCAGGAAGCTTTGAGTTACCCAGGTCATCAAAAAGCCATCTCTGAGGCACTAAGTGATGCTTACACCACATGATGTGGATATTGTGTACTATCCAGGCAAGGCAGAAGTACCACCTCTTGCTTCCCAGCTGGGAGCAGACCTACTTTGAGTACATCTCCTGCCTGAATCCTCCATGAGCCCAGCGACCCGACACTCACATTTGAGCTGCTCTGCAATGCAAAGCTCACGAGGCCCAGCCCTCAGCAAGCCAAGGCTGAACTGTTCTCTGGCTCACAGACAGGTCTTTGAAAGCTCCTTGCATCCAGTTGGCCACGTGCTGCCTTGAAAGCGTAAAATGCAGCTGAAGAGCGGGGGGAAAAAAAAAAATGCTTGGTCCACGTAAGCATTTTATCTGCTTACAAAGGAGGGGAGAAAAGCATTATTACCTGATTAAAATACCTTGAAGACACACGGTCCTTATGAGGCAAGACTCCTCTCCAGCCTCAGGGCCTCCTTATGAACACTGGTAAAGCCAAAGTTGCAGGGAAAACTGTAACTATGCTACGGACAGCACGACGAAACGCCTTGCAAAAGGCACTGGCCTTGTGAAATGGGCTGTGCACGAAGCGGTTTCCCTGCCCACTTCAAGCTCTCCCTCTCTGCACCAAGATGAGCAGAAGACCATTCAGCATGAAAAAAAAAATCAAGAAAGAAAAGCAAAGAATAGCCCGTCACTGTGAGGTCAGGGTCTCTGGTAAGACCAGTGTCCAACTCCACGCGTGAGGAATTTCCTAGAAACACCAACCATGTGGAAAGCCAAACATCTGTTCACTCAGAACACTTCCATTTCTAGGGATAAACCCTTCCCAGAAGAAAAAAGTCCTGTCAGGACACGTCCTACATCATGTCCAAAGTCTAACAGAACTTCAGAGCTCAAATCAAAGGTGACAAAGATCCTACAGCCCGTAAAAGTTATCCTCCCAGCACAAAACTACTTCTACCCATTACCACTTCTGTTTAGCCTGTTGTATGGTATCACCAAGTGCATCTAGCAAAATATAACATGGACTGAACAAAGTGGCAATTAAAACTCCAAAACACTTAAAACCCGGGTTACAACAGGGATTAAAACTGCCTTAGGCAAGTGAAAGTTAATACAAGACCAGTCCTGCCATGTCAGACTAAAGGTCCATCTAGGCAGGAAACCCATCTCCAACAAGGGCCCGCAGTGATGCCTCACAGGAAGCCTAAGACCAGAGATAAACACAGTGGAATACTCTCCCAATTTCGCTGTTCTGTGGCTCAGTGGGTTCCTGGTGGATTTCCAGCAATAGCTTTAAATATTAGATCCCAACCTCCGTTCAGTCCTTCCTTATTGCTACAATAGAAATGTAAAACAGAACTAAAGCTGGAGTTGTTACAGCTTGCATGAAGATGCAGAGAGGACTCTGTGCCACCTTCTCAGCAATGAAGAGGAGTGAAATGGGACCCAGAGGCACCACAACATACTGGAATAACTTAAAGCCACCTAAAGACTTCTCTGAAATCTGTGGGACACAAAGCAGATCCCAGGTACTGCATGTCAGTATGTACGTGGGGAAATCACCTACCTCTGTTGTGCTGAACACGGCTTTGAATGCAGCACTGTATCATGAATCAGAATTTAAATTATTGTTTGACTTGAACCATCCAAAAGCAGCACAGCATCATTGTGATATGGTTCCCTTGCCTTTTCCAAGCTCTGCTAAATAACTAATTCCTCAGCAGAACGCCAGAGATGAAGAATGCAAATATAAGGCACAAAACAGCTAGCCCTAACAGCTTCTTGCAATACAGTATTCAACTTGCTCCTCAGAGAGCAAACAAACTGAGCTTCCAGTTTTACTTCACCCCACACAAAGCAGCATGAGCCATGCCACAGCACTGGCTTCAAACAGCTCCCTTCCAGGCCTGCCTTCTGAATATGTGAGTGCCACCGTGCCCAAAGGTCCTGCTGAACTTTTAGCAGCCCCATCATCCCCATTCATCACACTCACCAGTGAAATCCCAGCTCCGGTAGTGAATCTAAAAGCCAGCAACTGTCCCTTCTTCAGAGCAGGTCATTTTCAGGGCTCTCAGAACACCCAAGAAAGTCTTGAAAACAAGATGCCATCATTCGGAAGGAGGGAGACCATACCCAAAACGGATGCAGCTGGGTTAATCCCAGCTAAATATTAAAGCAAATGACCTTACAGAAGAAACCCAAAGATTCCTCCTCTGGCTGCAGTTTCACCCAACATCACCCACTATCTGCTCCCACCTTCACCTCTACTTGAGAGAAGCGGTCACAGGCCAAGCAATGAGATGGCCATGACAGCCTGATGAGTCACTGTCATTAAGGATCATGCCACAGCTGTCACCCTCTGATGATGAAAGCACCTCTCTCCTCAAGTTACGACTCTGCTGACCACACACGTAGATGTGGGCACGTACAGGCAGGGTTCAAGTCAGAGACAACACCCCTAATCAGACCCAGGTCACCTCTGAGGTGAAGAGAAGCCGCTCACCTGTAAAACGATTTTAAAGCACCAGCTCACCCCACTCTGGACCGTTACAGTGGGGCTCAGAACAAGCCCTGATATAAACAAAAACACCAGCCCCACAAGCTAGCCCCTCTCTCCAGCCCCAGGAAACCCGGCCCTTCTCCCCAGGCTGACACAAACACTCCCGCACACAAGACCTGTTCCTACACCAGTTTCCCTGGGGACTGGAGGAAGGGAAACACTGTGCCCATTTTTAAAAAGGGTAGGAAAGAGGATGCTGGGAACTGCTAACCAGTCAGCCTCACCTCTGTGCCTGGGAAGATCATGGCACAGATCCCCCTAAAAGCTCTGATCAGGCACATGGAGGACAGGGAGGTGATTGGAGACAGCCAGCATGGTTTCACCAAGGGAAAGTCCTGCCTGACCAACCTAACAGCCTTCTGTGATGGAGTGACTAGATCAGTGGACAAGGGAAGAGCTACGGATGTGATCTGTCTGGACTTCTGTAAAGCCTTCAACACCATCCCTCACAACATCCTTCTCTCTACATTGGAGAGAGAGGGATTTGATGGGTGGGCTGTGTGGTGGATAAGGAATTGGTTGGAAGGTGGCAGCCAGAGGGTAGTGGTCAACGGCTCGATGTCCAAATGGATGCCGGTGACAAGTGGTGTCCCTAAGGGATCTGTACTGTGACCGGTGCTGTTTAACATTTTCATCAATGACTTAGACAGTGAGATCAAGTGCACCCTCAGCAAGTTTGCAGATGACACCAAGCTGAGTGGTGCAGTTGACACACCAGAAGGACGGGATGCCATCCAGATGGACCCGGACAAGCTTGAAAATTGGGCCTGTGTGAACCTCACGAGGTTCAGCAAGGTGAAGTGCAATGTCCTGCATCCGGGTCAGGGCAGTCCCCACTATCAATACAGGCTGGGGGATGAAGGGATTGGGAGCAGCCCTGCTGAGAAGGACTTGGGGGTACTGGGGGATGAAAAGCTTGATATGAGCCACCAATGTGTGCTCGCAGCCCAGAAGGCCAACTGTCCTCTGGACTGCATCCCCAGCAGTGTGGGCAGCAGGGCAAGGGAGGGGATTCTGCCCCTCTACTCTGCTCTGGTGAGACCTCACCTGGAGTCCTGCATCCAGCTCTGGAGCCCTCAGTGCAGGAAGGACATGGAGCTGTTGGAGTGGGTCCAGAGTGCGCGCACACACGTGCAATAACAGCAACATTACTGCCTCATATCCTGAGAAAATGAGGTTGAAAGAAGAATTACTGCAACTAGCGTTTGAAATCTGTGGATGAAGAGACAGCAAGAGAACAAGACTCCAAAGAAATTCAGCATGAAAGGGTTAATAAAGGCAAAAATAGTATCTATTAATAACAAAATAAACTTCTGAGGACCAACATCAAGTAGCTTCCACCATCTATAATCCTTGAAGGCATGTGTCAGAATTGGCCTCCATCTTCTTACCATCTGGCAGCAGTGGAACAAGAGGAGGGAAACGGACCGACATAACTGATGGAATATTACTGGTCTTGTAGTAAAAATATTCTCAGGAGAAAAGTTGAAGCTGGCAAGTAAAACAGCATTTTCTGTCCCCTGGAGAAGCCCAAAGCAGCAAGCAATATCAAACTCATTCGGCAACATTCCTTGTTTGAGGTAAGACCGTTTTTTAATGTGTTGCAAACTTCGGCAAGCAAAGCTTGCTTTTAGGGAGAGGTACTGTCTTTCATTAGCCAAATTGATTTATCGTCATTAAATCTGACACTTGAGCACTTCCAGCTACTAAGGGCCAGGGTCATTTTTAAAAAGTAGCATTAACCAGAAGTAGAAGTATCTCCAGCAAACCACAAACGTCTTCCAGTAAAGTGGCTCACTGCAAAGAACAAATTTGGCTGGAGATGTTTCTGTGTTTCAGAATATTGGTCTTCCTTAGTGATTAATCAGTTTATTAAAGGCTTAGTGAAATTTTATTTTTAAATTGAATGCAAATAATTTTCTGGCTTTATTGTGTTCATAATATGTGCAGCTCAGCAAAGCCTATGTCCCATTCCCTAAATTAATAGGTTGTATGCTTTCTTTCTAAGGACAACAAATTGAATTAAACTGTCTGGGTAGCTGTATTCTCTTGAGAATTCTCATTGGGGATTTAATTTGAAATACTGATTTTTTGCAAGTAGCTCTCAACACTTGTGTTAGAAGTTGAAGACAGAAGCTACATTCTGGAGATACAAATTCATCTGTAGACAGTCACAGGCTAATTTGAGTACAATTCTGAAGACCTCTGACAACCCCTGAAGTTTCCTTATAGCTGCCTCAAGTGAGATGACAGACCTATTAACAGGGCTTGTAGTGACAGGACAAGGGGTAAAGGTTTTAAACTAAAAGAGGATAGACTTAGACCCGATATAAGCAAGAAATTTTTTACAATGAGGGTGGTGAAACAGTGGCACAGGTTGCCCAGAGAGGTGGTCAATGCCCCATGCCTGGAAACATTCAAGGTCAGGTTGGACAGGGCTCTGAGCAACTTGATCGAGTTGAAGATGTCCCTGCTCATTGGAGGGAGGTTGGACTAGACAGCCTTGAAAGGTCCTTTCCATAGAATCACAGAATGGTTTGCATTGACTAACAGCATGAAGGACCATTTCTTCTACCAGACACCAGGGCACAGTGCCAGCACCTGCTCTTGAGAACTGACTGCAATTAGAAACCAAGTTAAAAGAAAAAAAAAAAAAACAGAACAGTCTATATACCAGGTAGGAGAGAAACCACCATCTCCAGCATTACGTGGTCATGGTCCTTAAACAATACAAGTGCTGCACAACCACCACAGACATTTCCTTTGTAATAGATTCGCCTGTGCTCTACTAATCCAGAACTGGCCTCTTTAGCAGCTGGCAGTAAAAAGAAAGTGCCAAGTCATCTATTTCCACATTTGGGGATGATGAAAAGCACTTGAAAATGCTCAGCACTTCTGCAATAATTATAACAAGCACAGTACTTGTTTTGGGAAAGTATAATGTATTCTGGTGGCAGAATCACATCAAAGAGGAAGCTTTCAGACACTTCAAGGAGCAGAATATGAAGACATATATAGAGAGATATAATTATCACCATGGTCACAAGTCCCTCTTCTGCAAGGATCATAGGAAGGAGAAGCAGATGAGTGAAGCATAGTGGACATGAAGCTGAGGCTGTAAGTTGGCATAACGTCAGTTCTCATTGCCTGGGTATGGTGCAAACTGGACTGGTACTGCAGGAGTGCCGCTCACTTTGCATGATTTTTCTCCCTGAGGATGCTATAGCTGTTGAAAGAAACCCAGTCTTTCTCTTGGGACAGCGCTCCACAGCTGTCTGCTTCCTCTAAAGGGCTCAAAGCTGGTCATCAGCTCCAGCACAACTAATCACAGTCTTTGCAAAGGTCTCCCTGCGAATCCCTGTTTCCTCCCTCCAACTTCCATTCCGCTGCACACCAGCTGTTTAGGCGTCTGTGCATGTCTGTCTGAATGACGCCTCCACCCCATCACCTAATGGATGTGAGTGCATGTGAGATAAAAAGTCGCTTCTGCAGTTTGCCTCTGTCTACAGCCCCAGGCTGGCCCTTTGCAAGGGAGAGGTGGCTGAAATCAGTAGAAAAATCAAAGGGATTCAGCTAACGTAGCTGCCGGCTAAGCCAGGTTTGGGAGGTTTGGTCAAGTCTTTGTTGTTTAATTGGCAACCAGACTGGGGACTTGCTTTAATCAGTTCAGCCTCATCATCAACAACTGCTCAGAAATCTCAGGCAAAGTAACAAGCAGGATATCCTAGTCACAGATGTAAGGTGGAATTACGTGAAAAATGAATTTTCTTTCAGTTTTGGCAGAATCTAGGAAATAGGAGGATATGGCCTCACTTGGAGGTAAGGGAAAGAAAAAATCCGGTACATATGAAGAAAAAAAAAGTAACACAAAACTAAAATGCATTTGAAAACCTCCCTTGGTATTTTTTTTTGCCTTTTGACTTCCAGTCATTGCTGGACGTGCTCGAGTCCCCTTGGCTCCATCTAGCATGGAAATAAGCAAATCCAGAACAGCAGAGCCAGTGAAGCCTGGCTCTTCAGGATTTCCCACTCCACACTGGCCTCTTGCATCAGTTCTCTGACTTCCAATACAAACCAATTACTCATGGAATTTATAGGTGCTTAATACTAATCATTAAACGTTATTCCAATAAGAATAACTCATAAGGTCAAATAACCCCAAGAACTGCACCTAGCTTGCTTCAAATGGGGCAACAGTTCCAAAAGTTCCTCAGTAAGAACACAGAGAACCACACCAACACACAATCTCAACAGTCTCCCAAGAAACCATGCTAAAAGACGGCAAGCAAATAAATTCTTACAACATTTTTCATCCCCCTGAAACCAGGATTTATTGAAAACACTATGCAGTTTCTCAGATGCATTTTGTCTGCAACATTTCATAGAGTAGCCTGTTATTTTCAGTGAAGAAGATTAAGAACTGAGGTCATTTGCTGAACACTGAGGCTGGCAGCTTTATCTTGTTAGTTAACCACGTAAGTCCTTCGCCTGGCAGGGTGCAAGCATGCTAGTACTAAAAATATTCAGCTGAGATGGGGTAGAGTTATCTTACTTGAAAAAGAGGACAACAGACAGAATAGCTACTTGGACATTCCCATAGACAAAAAGTTCAAGCCAGTCCCTTTCCCCAGCTACTCAAGGAGTTTCTTCAGGGTTTTTTATTCAAGGATTTTTTAATTTGCTTGTTGTCATAAAACTTCAGCCACGGAGAGGATGAGATGACGATGGCACTGTCCCAAGCAGAGTGCTGAGTGTGTTCCTCCTTCCTGCCTGACCGCCAGCTCCGCTGTTGCATGGGATTTACGGCAAGGCGGTGTGTGACTAGCTCAAAGATGAATCACGCCTCTCACCCTCACCTAACGGCTCTCCAAAGGGCAGGAAAGCAAATCCTGCTCCCCAGACTGCTGCCAGCACTCTTCATTAAAATTTGGCAATTTTCCTTTTTCTGGAAGCCTGAGATGCTAGTGCAACGTGCTTGTGAGACCCCCTGCTTGACTCATGTAGTTGGAAGTGTATTTTGCACTGTGACTACTATTAGGAAAAGTCTCTCTGTGCCCACTACCTGTATCTTGCTCCTCCTTCCATAGCAATCCTGGTTTTGCCTCCGGCCACGCAATCTCAGCTCTCCCCTGCTCAGCTCACAGTGTTTAAAATTGCTAGTCTGGAAAGATGAAAGACAGAAAATGAATATTTATGCTTTTTTTCCTCCTTCTGTTTGTTTTCTGCCATTTTAGTGAGTTAAATCAGCACAGCGCTGAGTAAGACGCACTCAGAGCCCGTGCAAAGTAAATTGGGAGCACGTAGCTCAGTTTCTGCAATCCAACTTGCAGTATTTCAGAGCTACAGGACGGAAATGCAGCAAAAGTAGTCTGAGACTTGGGATTTTTAATTTGTTTTTCCCCACAAGAACCTGGTGAGGACAGGAACTGTCTCTTTATGCCTAGATTTTGTGCCTTGGGGACTCTGTAAGCGCCTTGTGGACAAGGAGAATTATGGCTGCAAGCTGGACCCCTCCAAATCCCTTAAAATTTGCCTCTAGACTGTGCTGCCAGCTCCAGCTTCTGCTGTCCAAAAGCCCCTTGGCCCTCAACAGCAAACACAGGCACTGCAAAGCCCATCCTGGCTGGTAATACGATGAGTACAACATTCCCCATCTTTCTTTGCCTTCCACTAGAGCAGCAGAGACCCTAGCGCAGGAGAAGCATTTTGCATTAGAAATGAATGTCAGTGTGCACTCTGGTTCTGCTGAGCCTGACGCGGCCTTCACCGCATCCCACAGCAGGAGCAGTGGTGAAGAAGGGCAGAAGAGGAAGAAGGAGTTCAAACCTGCACACAGAAAATAAAAGAAACCTGTATGCCTTCTGCAGTGACAATTCCTCTTTCATCTTATTCTTCCCCATGGGAAGATCAACAGCATCTTCCAGATCACCTGAAACAATCCTTCTACACAAGCCTCTTCTGCTCCAAAAGTCCACCTGCATCAAAGCAGCCAGAAATCACAGAAGACAGTGCTGGAAGGGACCTTAGGAGTCCTTTATCTTTCACTCAGCCTTAAGGCAGGCTCCACTGTACTTAACATTGCTGACAAAATGCCATCCATGCTGTTCACAAAAAAACTCACCAGCAGTAGATACTCCATGGTCTCCTCCTCAGTCAGTCCCACTGTTCCATACATTTTTCCCTACCAAGTCTTGGGAGACTCTCTGCTGATAAAAAGTCAAATTCCCTTGCATCATCTTAAGCCAAATTACTTCTTCCCCTATCCACAACAGCCCTGGAGAACAGTCTGCTCCTGTCTTTCTCTCACACGTTTGAAACCTCATATGTGTTCCTTGGTGCTCTCACCTGGGCTCAAAAGCCCCATAGGCTGTCTTCCCAGCCCTCTGAACCAGTGAATCCCTTAATACTCCTAGGCAGCAGTGCGAAAAAGTGAGCCTAATGCTCTCCAAACCTTCCCAGCACTCCCCCCCGTGCAAAAGCATTACACCACACGGCTGCTGTGATGCTCTGTCTGCACGGCAGATCACGGGACAGCTTTGCTCGCAACAGCCGCGAGCCACGTAGCTCACTGCACATCACCCACCCCTGGCAGGTGTCACATCTTCCTCTGTGCAGCACAGGAAGGCTGATGGTCACTGTGTCACCACCGGTCCCTAAGGAGAAACTGCTGGGATGTGATCTGCTGGTACAAGGATGCTGAAACAGCCTGGGGTCACCAGGCTGAGACAGTGTCAGGAGGGCTGAAGACAGAGTCTGACTCCGAATGGCAGCACACAGAGACCAGGACTGGCATAAACATCTGGCTGGTCCTGTGACCATGAACACACCAGGCCTGCCTGGGCGCGGGGGGAAGACCCAGCAAAAGGGGAAAGCAGAGAGTGGTGATGTTCAGCTCTGCTGAAACTCCTTCATCAAGTACCCTATAGAATTTCATATGATTACATGATAGCACCATCCCAAAGACAGACAGAAAGTACAACAAGAGCCATTTTTCCTGCATGATTTCTTACATTTCAGTCAGAGCAGGCTCCACCAGCAGAAGGAATAATCATACAAAAGGTGTTAAGAGACAAGTCTGAACCCCTGCCCTGCCCCAGATTCCCTCGGTAACCTTGGGCAAACTACTTAATCCATCCGAGGTGCAATTCCTCATCTATAAGGTCAGGACAACAGAGCTTGCTCCATGGTATATCCTCAGAACATCCCAGAAGGACAGTGAGTCTGAAGTAGCAGAGGCCAGTTTTGATAGATGGGATCTCCACAGCATCAAAAGAGCCACAATGATTACTGGTATCATCACACTGCTAAGATAAACGAGGACCTAATCAGAGGAGAAGAGAAATGACCACTTTGATCGAAGCCAACTCTTCTAGGAGGAAAAGCAAATCAAGATTTTCACTTCCTCATCTCAGCCATCCACCCGTCAATAAATAAGTCTCCTAATTGGGAAGCAGCAGAAGCAACTGCCTTTGACCTTATGCCATAAATTGGCTTTCCAATCAACCAAGCAACAATATTCCCTTCCGAAGCAGAAAATTTCTCAGGGTTTCTCTGCCTCATACTTGTAGCAGCTTAGTCATCAGAACAGACAGGCCTCGGGTAAAGCCATGTACTTCATTAGCATCACAGAACCAGCGGGAGAACTGACAGAAGGAGCTGCTCATTGGCAGTGCCATTTTTGGGCCTGTCATCAGCTGAGACTCTGTCCCTCTGTGGAACCACCAGCACTGCCTCCCCAGATGTCAGTGAGATCCAAGAGGCATATTTCTCATAAAGACACACACCTGGAACCAGTCCAGGCCAGCTGGAACATCTGCTTTATATCCGCATCACTTCAGAGGATCTGTCCACCGGCTTCTTCGCTGCAGAGATGCCAGCAATTAAAAACCTCAAGTTCATGTCTGTGGTTCTACCTGTCTTATCTTGGCTCTCTGATTATCACTGAAATAGTCACAACAAAAATTGGAACAGAGACCTAAACTCCGCTCTCAGTGAAATCATCTGCAGGCTCACAATAAACCATGGGCTTAAGAGCTTTGCTGTACCAAGCTCTAAATAATGGAGGTAGGAAGGGAACAGAGTCCACAGCTACTATAGCACCGTGAAAAGCTAAGTGAGACCTTGCATGAACAACTCAGATAAGAGAGAATCCAAACATAACCGCCTTGACACGTTCTTAATCAAATCATAAAAAATAACCCCACACTGCAGAGCATGACAACACTGCAGGAACACAGGCAAGAGCACAGGAAGCAGAGCGCTGTGAGCGCGGTGCACAAACCCTGCCAAGCCACTTCCACCTGAGCAATCAGTGTCATAAAAGCACCCTGAAACAGACCCTCTCTGCTCATTAAGAGGCAAGAACAGAACAAGCGAAAGAAGCCAGACGTTTTCTAGTCTCGGGTCACAATCCCGTTGATATATTTATCAACCACAGAGGGGAAAAAAAAAAAAAAAGTCGTTGCTCATTTTAGTCTCTCTTTTTGACTGTATCCTGGATGACAAAGTCACAAGTGAAAAAAATGAGGACAGCTACATTTTAGCTCTCAAAGAAAGGCAGAACTGAAGCATCTCTTTCCCTGCCTTTACCCTTCAAGAGCTTCCAAGATACCTTCACCCCACAGAAGTCCAACTTCCCTTCCACCACTGACCAGCAGCTGGTCCACTCTTCCGATGTAAAGCACCTCATCCTTGAGGCTCCTGAGGCACTTCGGATTTGGGAATTGCTCACCCATGGCTCACCCTTCTGAGGTGATGCAAATCAGGCACATGTGGCCAGCTAGGGTAAAGGTGACTTTAAGGTGCAAAGCGGAGGAGAACTTACACAGATGAACCTGCAAGAGGGCCTTCAAGCAGGCAGGCTGTAACCATCTAGGAAGATATGTTATATGGGACAAGGACTTCAGAGGTGACTTTTGCATTCATTAAGATGAAAATGAGATCACCTGGGGAAGTCATGGGACAGGAAAGCAAATTCTGCTGAAGCATCAGCACCTGTGAGGGACATCTTTTTACCAGATCCTCTGGTGGAATGACTTTGCTCTGGGACCAGAAGTCAGGATGCCTTCAAGGCTACAGCATTTCCAAACATGAATGCTTGTGGCAGGGTTTTCAAAGTGGCACTGGGTCAGAATTTCAACAGGGGTTCAAAGGCAGCCTAGCAGGGATTTGCCAGACTCAAACATCAAAAGAATAGTGAAGACAGCTGGCTCCTGTCTCTGAGGACACCCGACTGAGCCATGCTCTGCCATCCCCTGGGCCCAGGCTGCCGTGTACAGACCACCTCAGCACATATAAAGAAGGCATCTCAGTGAATGGGCGGGTGGCACGGTTTGTCCCCACAGATGAGAATAAAGAAAAATGGGAATGAATTCTAAAGGGGAACACTCCTCCCCCTCCACCCCAAAAAAAACCCAAACCCCCAGAAATTTCTTCCCAGCTAGCAAAACAGTATGTCCAAAATACTGGAACAACAGTTCCTCAGTGAGGCGCTTGCAACAATAAATTCAACACACGCAATCCCCTGAGCAAAGAAGCTGCAAGAGCACAGATCCTTGACGGCAAGCATACACATTAGATACAATTCCATCTAGACTGCATTGTGTTTAAGCAAAAGGAGGTCATCTTTATTTCCAACTATGTGGTTTTTTATTATTATGAATATTATTGCTTTTTATTAACAGCATGAGACAAATGAGAAACAAACTCCTGTTTCAATGTGAGTCTTGCACATCACAGGGGATGGCAGCACAAAAGCAAGAGACCAAGTGACTGCCACGGGGCCCAGAGCTAACGGAGATGACTTCAGCCTTTCCCCGTTAGATCTACAAGGGGAGTTAATTAACTGAGGATGGAGCATGGGCCAGGGCACAGAGCAGGGGCCGGGGATTCAGCTGCCCTCAGGCTCTGCTGCTGGCCAGCCTGCACTGGGCAGGCTAAGCATCTGCCCCTTCCCACCCAGTCCAGAGGCTGAGGATCTCCCCTTTCCTCTACGGGAAGAGTTGAAGCCATGTCCCCAGTCTCTATAATAGCAGAGAATTAGCTACATAAAATAATATAGCATCAAAACTTAAATGCAGGGAAAGCCTAGCCGGGAAAAAACCTTCTTACAGCCTCATCACTTAGAAACCCACAACAGTAGAGAGCGGTTATGAAGCATTTAAAAGAACAAACATCCTGGTGGGCTGAGATCAGGAGGAGCCAAAAACCTTGCCTTCACAGGTAATATTTTACAAAGTTATGAGCAGGCAGAACCGTGACTTTGAATGAAACAGCCAACTCAGCTTCCACTTCAGCTCCAGTACTGCCGTGCCAGCATAAATTTTAATAAAATAGCAATACAAATGTAGTCTTTTTACCCCTTGAAATGTTGCTGTGTATAGAACGAGACTCACAGGCCCTTAAATAACAGTCTATTCAAGCATTACAATAAGCTATTTTGCCCGCGTAAGTAGGTACTCTATTCCAGCAACCTGACAGAGATTCAGAGAGCTGCCTTTCCCTATTCTGAGCAATAAAGCCACTCCACATACTGACAAACTGATTTGGCAGGTCTACTACTACGAGTTTTTTTTCTTCCGGCCTGTTAGTCTATGCCCTCGTCACCAAACAACTCACAAATTCAAAGGGCATAAAATTTTTATTTCTTTTTTAAAGGAACAGCTTCTTCCTTGTGTGTTACAGCACTGATTTAAACTGAGATCAATGTAAGAGATCAAAGACAGTGTAAACACACGGGGCTCCTTGCAGACGCCGATGCCCCATAATGCAAACCAGCCCCTAACCAGCAGGGGATACTGAGAAAAATCTTCTTCCTTTGAGGTAGCAATTATCGCGGCGTTTCTTGCATGCTGCTTTGATGAATCCAATCGCAGCCACTTCCAGACACGCAAGGCTGGGCTGGAAGGATTGGCCGACTGGAGCAATTGTCACATTCCTTCATATATAACATTTGTGCAGTGAATTCAGGTACAGACCACAGTCAAAGAGGCTCCGCAAAGATCCTCCATTGCCCTCTACAGCTGTAAGCAAGGTCTATACTATACAGATGCATCTTTATAAACCTATTTAGTTTTATTACCTCTAAATTATAGCACAACCACACTGATTTCACAGTTAAGGTAGGATCTAACATTAAGATTCGTACGATATTTATTTCTAACTTGCCCCAAAAGGCCACTTTCTTCATGAATTTTCACTGTGTGCCTTTCTAACCCAAGTAGAACTTGGCTTGCAATGTCTACCATAAACAAAACAGAGGTGAGATTCCCCTTTGCACAAACACGCTACCCTCCGAGTGCTGTACCTCAAAGGGGTCAACCTGGAAAACCCAGAGCTACTTTATTTACAGCTCCTATGTGAGGGCAAGTATTTGAGAACTTAAAGTCTTGGGGGTTAAAGGAAGAAAACAGCAGAGTTTCCAAACAAAAGTATCGGCTGGTTTTGCTCCCAGCTGACATACTTAATTTGTGGGATTTACATGTGAGATTACTGCAGTAAAACAGTGCTGAGTGACACAAGACAAGCTGGCATCACGCCCATCAGGAATGTGCTGAAAACACAGAGCAAAGGAAAGGAGAAGAGAGCATCAGTGAGCAGAACACGGATAACCTCTCCCCCTCAGATCAGGCACGCCAGTGATTTCCACCCAGAATGGGGAAGTGAGCTACATTACATAAAGGCGCATTTTTTCTGTCTTATCTCATTTTTCCCAGCATCCTTTGGGGTCCTTACAGTACCAGCATCGACTGTAACACAAACAGGAAAAAAGTCTCTCCTGACTTTACCCCAAAATGTGGCAGGGAGGGGAAGCGTTGCAAAGGCAAACAACACTGTAGGGGAAAAAAATTATTAGAAAGCAAATTCCTCAGACAGGAAACTGAAATTATTCAAGCAACACGGCAACTGGAGTCCATCAGCAGGAGGAGCGACAGGACCCTGGAGCTACAAAGGCCACCTGGATCAACCACTGTCCAGGGCAGACAAAGAACGCACCCGTCTTGAACATCCCTACGGCAGAAAGCAGCCCTGGAACCTCCATTTTTTGTGAAGCAGCAGATTGATTTCAGGACAGAGCTGGCTTTTGTGCCGACACCACAAATCCACTTCGGCGACCTGAAGCGGAACAGCTTGTTCTCCCATCCACGTTTTTCACAACCATGGAGCCTCAGGAGCTGTCAAGCTGTCTTGTGACGGATGGCCTTGTGCCCAGCACAGGCTTTCTGGAGGACAGCAGGGGCCATGCTGTTTTCACCTGGAGAAGGGATGATACAGCAGGGGCGGTGCTGGCCCTGCTCCTGCCCAATTCCACCCTGTGCTTCATGTCGGAAAGGCAGGAGCACCCAGACATGCCTCTCTAACTTCGTTATGCCTCTGAAACCAGGAGTCCTTCAAGCAGCTGAATCAGCTCCATGAATTTTAGGGAAGACTACCAATGTGTAGTAGTAGCATAGTAGTCACTGCTTTTAATGTATTCTGCTCCAACATATGTAAAACAACCAAAACATGTGTGGGAATGTGGTTGGCTCTCAGTTTATCTTCTCTTGGTCCAAGACACAAGCAACATAACCAAACAGGTGTTTGTCTAGGCTGATCTGGAAAACCACCGCTCAGAGACCCATCCTTGCAATTCCAGCACTGACCCATCCTTCCTGAAGTGTAAGCTAAACATCTCTTGCTGCAGTCTCAGCACGAATACTTCTTGTCCTTACCTTCAACGAACATAGAGAACAGCTCACTCCCTTTCTCTTAATGTTTTGAAGACACACACCGTACAAGACCTCAGTCTTCTCTGTCCCGTGCTGAACAAGCCCATGCTTTCAGTCTTTGAGGACATAACCACATACTTGACTCAGCCACAGAAGTCATTGCCTGGCTGCTTTCAGAAAGGCACTGGAGTGACCTTGACATGACACAGAAATTGTGATACTGGATCTAGATGACTGGCCCAAATGGTTTAAATTTTACCCTCCAACAGCTGGAATGTGATTCTCATTTTCTGAACAAGGAAAAGATTGCACGTTTTGCTGAGGACAAGCCTTGCCAAAGGCTGCCAAGGTGGGAGGTACACTCTGTCTCCCCCAGATCACTTCTGCTTTTCCCACAACAAAACACCTGATGGAAAGATTTCGTCCAATTTCAGGCCCAGTGTGAGCATGAAGTTTATTCCCACTAACTTGCAGAATGTCTTGGAGCAGCATACATCTTTACGACGAGGCTCCTCCCTTCCCTTACAAGAGCCCTACAAGCTGTCCAGGTGATGCCCACATGGTGCAAAGAGCACGTGGCTCAGCAGAGCAGGACTCACAGCTACGTTCTTCCTCTAGACACAAGCCATCTGTATGCATAGGGCCCATGATTATCAGCTCATCACCCTTGCCTACCTACAGCCCAGGTCTCTCCTCCCCTCCATTGCCAAGGCTGACATCAGAGCCTACAGAGCATGCTGGAACCACAAGAGCTGCCCAGAAAACAGACATGAAGATTTTGACATTAAGGTTTTTTCCACATAGAGAGAAAGCTGAGAGCCTACAGCATTTATCATGACAAAACAGGGAGAAGAAACCTTTTTTTTTGGAGCAGGGAGCTCGTCCTGCACTCCAGAAGCCCAGAGACGGGCCCCATCTCTTCCTTGACAGGATGTTCAACCACTAAAGCAGAAAAGCAGGCTCCCCCTGCTCCCACAGGAGAAAGACAATCTCACCCTACAACAGCCATCATCCCAAAGCTGGGAGCACTCAGCAGGACTTGGAAGACCAACATTTAAACTACACTGACAGAGTAACTGAAGCTGGAACAGACCTGCGTGTACTTGTCCAACCTTCTGCTCAGGCCAGGACCCCACATCACAGCTAGGTCAGGTTGCACAGGGCCTCATCCAGTCAAGTTCTGAACATCTCTAAAGATGGAGATTCCCCAGCTGACACTTATTTCAGCACTAACCTGCTCTAATGGTGGATTCCCGCCTCCCAATATGCAACTGAATTTTCCTTGGTTCAACACACGTCCATTACCTCTTGTCCTTCCGTTGTACAGCTCTGAAAAGAGTCTGACTCCATCTTCTATATAATACATATTTAACTAACTGGAGACCACAACTACATGCTGTGTCCTGGATCCCTGATCACCTACATTTTCTGCAGTCAGGAAATCTCCAACTTCTCTCAAACCAGGGTGCAGAAGGTGCAAAACAGCGCAGTCCAGATATGGCCTCACCAGTGCTGAGACAAAAGAATTAATCACTTTCCCCACTTTGCTGGTTACACTCTACCTAATACAGCCCAGTATGCTATGAGCTTTCAACACCACCAGACCACACACCAACTGAACGTGTTGCTCCCCGGGAACCCTGGGTCCTGCCCTGAAGAGCCACGACCTACCCAGCCTACACACATGCAGCTGGTTCCTCAATCCCAGAGGCAGGATTTTGCATCTGTCCTTGTTGATAATTCCTGAAAATGACAAGTTTTGAGCCCCACACTCCAGCATCACAGCCCTAGCACTTGGTGACTGGTTATTCCTTTGATCAGAGTATCTTCTTTGACCTGCAAGGTATTCCTCATTTGTCAGTTCAGACGAAGCATTCCCACAAGAACACTATCCGTCCAACAAATTGCCATCTTCTGGCATCTGTCAGATGGAAAATTCCCAGCTGGGTGCTTGCTGCCCAGAACATATTGATAAAAATGCATGTCTGATACAGGCTGGAAAAGAAGGTAAAGTAGTAGCATTCAGCCAACAATATGGACATCTTTCAGTGCCAAACCAATACCTCTAAATAGTGATGGATGATAACCAAGTAGAGCCAGCTTCTGATTGTTCTTGCACTCACTAAAGGCACCAGGAGCAATAACAAAAAAAAAAATGGTAATAATTTGAACTTGTCTCAGCCTGTGTGGTCTTTATTATGAAAGTCTATGAAAAGTCTTCATCAGATTGCACCTGCTTTTTCAGCAGCCTTTATCACTCGTGCGATTTCACAGAACTCGCTTCAGTGTATGAAAGCCTCCACTAAAAGACTGAACAAGCCAAACAAGAGGCAAGATTATTTGCACAGCCGATTTAGTTTACCAAGCCCATCTCCTTTGCAGAGTTGGCATGCAGTCTGCACACCGCAGACAAACGAAGGAGTGACGGAGAGCTGTCCTGAGCAACACAGAGAACCAAACAGCAGCAACAAAGAGCCACGGGAGCTACTAACCACATGGAGACCCAGAGGTTTACACACTTCCACGTGCAGACATGGCTGCACTCCCTCGGTCTGAAACTTCTGTCCATTTGAATGATGCAAGTTGCTGTCTGGCCTCTGTGCTCCTTTCTCCTCAATGCAGAGTTAGGTAAGGGCTAAAAAGTTGGTGTTAGCCTGAAGTAAACATGCTCTGATTTGCTTTAGGAAAACCCCAAGGGTAGACCTGTACAGGAGTAACCACTGCAGGGAAGTGTATCAGACTGAGCTGGCACAGAAGAGTGTCGGGTCTGAGGGATACAAGGTACAAACAACTCAGCTATGCTCACCAGCACGGGAGAGGTCCTCAAGTCACTTGAGACTTATCTGAGGGCACCAGAGTCCTTCAGCCCATTAAAACAAGAACGTCCCACACTCCACAGGCGTCAGCACTGTGCCCTTCGTCACGCAATAGAAAGCATCTCAAGCCGAATGGGACATGCATTTGGTCCACTAACCATTAAAAGAAGGAAACTACAAGTCACACTTACAGGGGCAGGACCAGAGCAAAGCCCACTGAATGGATCACTGGGAAACACTGTGACCATCTGGAAAATTATCCACACTTCAGTAAAACATGTAGTAGAATCATCTAAGGATCAAAATGACCAGATGTTCCATGAAGACCTTGGATGGTTGTGCTGTTGCATTGTGTCAACAAGATGGAGATATAAAGTATCAGAAAAAATACCCTTCTTATAAGTAAAATGAGGATTGTGCTCTCACCTGCCCCATTACTACCTCCAAGTAATCAAACATGGATATAATTTTGCTGTTCGTTAAAATGAAACAGCCCAGGAAAAAATAATGGCTTCTGCTCCAACTCAATGTGACTAATCCAGCGATGCACACACCAGGCAATCTACTTCATTACTGTTCTAATAAAAAATTATTTCACGGATTTGTTTTTTTTTCTCCCCTGAGATGCCAGCATATTGGTGATTACTTAGGATTATAGCAGTGCTCATTCCATTAAGTAATCCATTTCACAAGGCATCTATGACTTAGACATGCAGTTCTGCAAAAGGCTTGATGCTGCTGTGTATTTCCTTGGAAATAGGAAGCCCGATGAAAGGGAAGCACAGACTGGGAAGTTCCCCTCGACTCGAATGCCTACACAGTCTTCAGGACTGAGATCTTGGGAGTAATTCTCTGCTGGCGTTGACAGGCAAATTCTGCCAGACTCCATGGAACTGAGTAAGGGGAATTTGCTTTTACCTACACAATTGCCATCCACCAGAAGCACAGTCCTATCATCCAGGTGTGAAGTCCAGCTGTTGTGCCACACACTATGGCAATAAGCAGCTCAGATTTGTATCATCAACAGAAAGGTGAACACTGAAGCAAAAAGATACTACTCTCCTCCTTGCCTTCACTGCAGAGCACAATCAGCCACAACATTCCCACCATCCTGATTCCAGTGCAGATCCTCATGACCAGCACCATCTGCTGAGTGGACACCTGGACACATCAGAGGAAGCAGCTTGGCTATCGCTAGTCAGCCAGAACAGTGCTACAGGTCTGAGGAAAGCAGGCTCCGAAATAAATTCCGGGCCACACAGCAGTATTTATAACCACTGTTTGCTGCTGCTAGTCTCTTCTTTCCATTTCTCCAATGCTCAATACCAAATCAAACTCATCGAGAGAGGTGTTCTTCTTGGATCAACATAGGCTACTGCAGGTCTGAGTCAGCTTCTTCAGAATATAGCCATGAAGTTCCCACCAAAGGGTTGAGCACAGCAATGCTTTTATACTGCATTTTATTTCATTTAATTGCAAGGCAAGAAATCCTCCAAATTCAGTGTTCTAGAAAATGTGCCTGGTTTTTACCAGCTTAATTGGGCAAATCACAAAGATTTGTGTTGACCCTAGCATCTGTTTTACAGCCTATGGGAGATTATTTGCATCCAGCAGTTAAAGAATCTTCCTAAAGAAAGAAAGACTATCTCTGATCAACAAATGTCTTGTTAGCATTCCAGAAGAATCACAAGAACCTCACTGAGGAAGACTGATTATGTAAGGCATTGATTCCAGCCTCGCGTATTTTTTTACTCTATAATAAAGATGTTTGAGAGCAAGAAATCCAGCAGCTGCAGTAATACGATATAAAGAAGTTACTATAACTAGCTGACAATCTGATCCCAAACTTTAATTTTCTTTTTTGCACCTTACAAAAGCTTACTTAAATACTAGGAGGTGAAAAAAGAAAAAATCTACTTAATACACTCCAAATCATTTGACACCAGTATAAAGCAAAATTCAAGGAAGTTAGCTGGGAGAAGATCAAAACAGAACCTTTGCCTGATCAACCAAAATTGACAGCAATACTGTTAAGGACAAAAGCACCACAGAAAACCCAAGCAATAGTCTTAATTTTCTGCTGAATCTTTCAGTTCCGTTTCCTTCCTTTGCCTTCCTTGGAAAGTGCATGTTTTATTTACGATTAGAGGAACTTGCCCCTGAAGGGTATGTCTCGGCAAGCTGATCTTTTAGGGGACAAAGTAAATTTAATATGAACTTTGTCTGCTTTTAACTGCCAGCATGTTAAGCGAGCCCATATATTTATATCAGGTTCTCTTATCCAGTTGCTGTGTCTTGTTTGTAAAGGAAGGAGCAGGCTCTGCTACTAGAATTAGGAATGGCTTACTTTCACTCGATACCTCCTTTCACCATCAAAGACTTCTTAGAGACAAAATAATAATAGAATCCAGAAAGACAGGAAAAGCTTCTTTTACTGATAAACTAAGCCAAAGCTCTGCAAAAGAGCTGAGAAAAAAAACCGTTAAAAATTCATGTACTTGCTTTTGTCCAATTTCATCCTACACAGGATTTCAAGAGACAGGTCACTGTCAAAGGTACACAACAAATTTTTAAAATAACAAACAAACAAAAATAACCCACACAACACCACACACTTCTAACTCTAAAAACACAGCCTCTTCCTGTGGAAGTTGCCAAGCGCTTATAGTTCTTGACTCAGCTGACCTAAAACCCTTTCTAGAAGTTATTCTAGACGTCCTGGAACAACCGCTGGTCAGCTTAGGAACACCGACCTTGAAGGATGCACCCAGACAAGGCACATTCCTGTTCCATCACTGAAGGTGACGCAGCAGCCTTCTCCTCGACCCAGCTTACATGTTATCAATAGGGCAGTGGACATGATCTCTTGAGCAATCTCAGACTTATATTTAGCTCAAAAGTACAGACTTAACGAGTGGGTAGATGGAGAGCTTCACTGGAGGATGGACATTTGATTTAATTAGCACATTTTGCACCTACTGTAGTGGGACACTTCATCACGAAGGGCCATACCTAAATAAGTGTTACAAGGTTTTAACTTCGGTTGCTCCACACCAAAGAGACGAACAGGGAAGGGAGGATGACAGTATTTTGCTCAGTACATCAGCTCATTTGTTTCTTGCCTCCAGCAGATGAAAGCAATCCTAGTGTCGGCAGATGACTAAGTACTTCAAGGGGGGGGGGAAGCCAAGGATAAGTCCTATGAAGCTGGCCTTTCTGGAGCTAATCAAATCTTATTTGTTCTGATTTGATCCTTATTATACTTTGCAAGGAAGATTTTCCTTAGGCCATCTAAAAAAATTCCTTTTTCTTTTTTTATTGTTGTGCTGTTTGTAGGAAGAGAATACATTTACGTAGAAAGAGCAAACTATCTCCAGATTTTCCAGCAACCCTGAGACGCTGTTTTCACAGAAAATCCTCTAAAAAGAAAAGAGAGCAGGACTGAGAACACCTGCTCATGCCCTAAAGGCAAATTTTTGTTTAGTTCTTCCCTTGACTGTTCGTTCATCTCATTAGAGAACTCTTACCACTTGCAAATTATATGAAGTCCCTGGCAGGACAATCATGTTGACTCAAAAGCTTCAGTATGCAAGGTAATTCTCTAAGTAACCCTCTAGCTCCTTGCATCAGACTTTACCTCCAACTTTCTCATCTTTATCACATCAGGCTTAAGTTCTCCTGGCTCTATCAGGACTAAGTTTACACTTGGGTGTCACAAAACGGCCCAGAAAGACAAAATCGTAATGCTCATGAGAAGCTACTGAAAGTTTCTTGTGGTTGCTTCTGAAGAGCAAAGAAAGCCCAGGTTTTGCATACCGCTTCAGTCCCAGCAGCAAGAAGGCAACTCTTCCCCCCGAGGACTACAGATGTTGTAAGACTCCACCAGCATGGAGCTCCAATTTAATACACTGGGGCATTTGGCAGCTCTCACACAAGCAAATCAAAAGCAGTTCTTCCATCGTGTAGGTGTTCCCACATTACACGACTCAGAGGTCACATCTAAGGCACTGAAAGATGACAGCTCAAACTATCTCATCTCGGGACAGGGCACAAATACTTGTGGAATAAGGAGTAACACAAGTAAAGAAAATACTCCAAGTGTGAAGAATGAAGTCACTGTGAAGGGCAAACAGAGGAAAAACTGCTTCATTCTGAATCCTGCTATTCTGGATGCAAGTATGTGCTCACACAAGGTCCAGTGCAAAAGCCAAGCCTACAGAATATGTTCTTGATACAGCTGCATCTCTTCTGCCTTGCTGCCCAACTCTCTAGGCAGAAAGAAGCATGTGAAAATTAGAAAAAAAACCACCACAACACAAATACACTACCTCTCAACAACACCGGTGATATTGCTGGAAACCCACAGTGCTAGGCACTAATTAAACACTGCTCGTTAATCAGTTATTTATAAAAAGCAGCTGTTCTGCAACACAGACACAGAAATGTTGGAGACATTCAAAGGTCCCTTCCCACCAACTTCTTCCTCAAAGCGGTACCGAGGCCAATATTAGATCAGGTCAGCCAGGGCTTTATCCAGCTGAATCTTGAAACCTAAGGATGGAGTTTCCCTGGGACAGCGCACTCCAGTACAGCACTTCCCTCTAGGGAAAATTCCCAAACTGAACCCCCCAAGCTGCAACTTGAAGGCCACTGTCCCTCATCCTATCATTCGTATTACACTGAAGAGTTTGCCTCTATCACCTTTGCAACACCCTGTCAAACCACTGTTACATTTCCCTCCAGCTGGACCAGCAAGACACAAGGAACAATTTCAGAGGTTCTCAAAAGATGAGATTACAGCTTCTAGCTACTGCAAAGGTCAGTACCAACGCAACGCCAGTCAAACAGAACAAGACCAAGGAGCACTGGGTTTCTTTTCAGGTTGCTTAGCTTTGCATGAGTGCTGAGTGACGAGGGCAGATTTTGAAGGTCTCAGTAGCAGTTTGTACCATGATCAGGAAGGAAAGCACAGAACCCCTGCAGCAAAAGATTTCAGCAGGCAAAATTCAAGGATCCCACTACTATTCACGTGCACAGACGCACAGTGAATGGTGGAGCCAAAGGACCTCAAAACAGGCCAAAGCCAAAGTTTGGCTGACCACACAGAAACTCTAAAACACACTCTCTAAAAGGAAAAGTCACAGTTCACAGCAGACTCGACGCAGTTCTTGTAGATGTTTTTCAGCCGTCATACCTGGGGCAGGGCAACACCATGGAGTTAATGAAGATTCGAAGCTTGGCAGCGCGGATTAAGGAAACAAGATGTGAGAGGTGGTCCTACTCCTATCCCTGCTGATGACAGGGTTGTGACTGTGCCCCATCCTCCTTCCTAGTCTCACCCTATTTACTGTGCCTCAACAGAGTGGAGGCTCTTTTTGTATACAGACATCGTCTCTCGCTCTGTGTGTGTGCATAGTACCATGAGGCCCCAGCTCCAACTAGAGTCTTCAGGCACTTCAATAAAACAAATAACAATTTATTACTGCAACAATGAAACATCTCCAAGACTCCATGAAAAGCACCAAGCACCAGGTATTTTTCGTTCAGTACGTTACTGGCACCACATGAAGTGCAAACTTCTTTTCCTCTCTCTTAAAATGAATATTTCTTAGGCTTTGAAGCATGAAATAAGTAAGCCCCACGGAGAATGGTATTTTTAGCTTCCAGGATCACATGATGTGCCAATGGCTTCTGTCAGGATCATCAGTCTTGCAAATTTAAATTGATTGAAGTAATAAGAGTGCTTGGCAAACATGCCAAGTTGAAACGTATAAAAAGCCAAAACTTCCAATTAGACAGCATGAAGTAAATGCAGTCCTCTTTATAAAACTGCTAAACAATTCCTATTAGGAGTGCTGGAAAAAAGCTTACTGTGCTGCAAAAGTAGAAAGCATTTTTAGTTTTATTTTTTAATGCTATCGTAACCAGTTAATTGTTTTGTCATCTCTAGCCTTTCTTTCCAAATGTTTATACAAATCAGTCTCACCCGTGTTATGAACTAATTAATTCAGTATCGCATAATAATTTCTACTACAAACAAACAGCTGGATACTTGGAGTTATCTTTGCATTATTCTCATCCTGGATGGATGTGTAATGCAGTATACAAAATAGGCAAAAATATATGATGAAAGACTCTTACAAGCTTGGATTTATACTGATCAAAGACAGAACAGACAGAGAAAAACTTCGGAAATCCTCCTCAGTTTTGGTGTGGTGTACTGTTGTTTTGGTTTTTTTCATTGTGATCAGACATCAGAACAAAAACCCAATGGACAGAGATTTTCCATTCTCTTGGCCAGCTGTCCATCACCATTCTGACTTTAGCGGGGAGGTCCACAGCGGCTGAGCAGCCACCATCACACATACACAAACGTCCCTTCTGCAAACACTAGAGAGGATTCAGGGCAAGAAAAGCGAAAGTGACTGAGGCTGACAGAACTTGTATTGGTCAAGGTCAATGAAATTACAATTCAATATCAGATGACCTCCATAGTTTTCTAGGATTTTACATTTCTTTCTGTTTTAATGATTTCAGGCTCTGGATATGATGTACTGGTTGAAACACATAAGATAAGTCTGGGAAAAAAAAAACAAACAAACAACACATAGGCCGGATTTTCTTAATTGCACCAGGATAAATCTCCAGCAATTCCAGTAAAGTCTGGGGTAAAACAGGTGGAAAGATCTCCCCTGACTGCCACTATTACTCTTGAATTACACTGGTAAAGGTAATCAGAATTTCTCACCAAGGCTGGTCGCTTTTTCTTTTTAGAATATGAAAAATCAAAACTGCATTGAGAGCTACAGCCTGTCAACTACAGCACATAATTACAGTCAAATCTAATTGCTAAAAGCAGACATCTTATGGACAAGCTCCACAGACATGAGCTTGAGCTAGGACACACTGCAAGGATAAGGTGTTAGAACAAGCCTGTACACTGCAAAGCAGTTGGCATTTGCTCACATGACTAAAAATAATTGTACTCCCTTTTTCATCGATTGGCATCCATAAATATTCACTTTGAGCCTGAAATGACTTTGCCCTAAGCAGGACCTGACCAATTTATGTCCAAACATGGGAGGCCTGGAGCTAGGCACAGTGTCCGAGTTCACAGCGAGCTCGAGGCATAAACCTTCATGATCCTTTGCTAAGATCCAGACACTCTGAGGGCAGTTACAGCCAGGGACTGCACCGACTGTCCAAGGACTTCTCACAGCTTAAAGAAAATCAACTGATTTCTATGCTATAGTTTTAACACACATGCATTAAAATTACATTACATATATGTCTTGTTTTAGATATTGATTATTAGACTATATAATAATGTATATTTGTATATAATGTAATACAGAAGTAAAGGGGGTCAGATTAGGCAACCTTAACTGTCCCTTCTGCCCTTAAAACATCTATCGGTCACAAGGCTTTAAGAACACATACACAGAACCAGCTGATCTAGCTGCCAGGCAAACTCAGCCAAAGGAGTCTGACCAGATAAGCAGCTCCCTGCTTCAAACGTTGCCAAAATCTAAGGATGTCACTGGTGGTAGCAGACAACCAAAGCCCACAATCCACAGCGAGCAGATGGCCTCTGGAGGAATTATTGGACAAATGTGGCTGCCTGTGATACTGCTGGCTGAAACTTAACAACTTTGGAGGTCCTTCTCAGTCTGCATTTCTGCCAGAAAATATCCAGTGCTGGTAGGATTGCTTTTCTCTGATGGTACCATGGATACCTGCAGCAGGCGAGTACCAAAAGTGGTAAAGGTTGAGCAGAGTTTACACCAAAGGCATGTGAAACTTCGACTTTCACGTTTCACCTCAGTGGACCACAAAGCACATACAAGAAGGAGACCTCTGGAGCCGAAATACTGGAGAGCAGAGCATTCCTTAAGAAGCTGTCCTCACGCAAATTCAGCAAGATCTACGAGGATCAGTGACATCGAGGAGGCCCCACTACATGATCATTTCAGGGGCTATCAAAACCTCTTCTGCACTGAGCCTTCCAGCCAGACACAGCTGGAAATTCAGACGCGTTAGATCTGGGTGGACAAGATTTGGACAGACTAGTAGGGAAATTCCACAGAGTAGAAAATATAGAAGGGTTATTTATTTGTTTATTTATCATCGTTTCTTTAATGTATGGCAGACTAATGAGAGGAGTAAAATCATTAATAGCTGTCCATAGAGGTGGAAGAGAGCACAGCATCTTCCATTTCCTCTTACCAGCCATCCCAGGAGGTTCACCTGTAAATCCACATGAATTCTAAGGGCTATTCTAACTTCCGTGTTACATTTCAGTCACTCAACCCCACCCCAGCAAACAGTTACACTGATTTGATTTTATTATGCTCTTCTTAAGCAAATCTACAACAAAAAGTCAGGCTGTTGGGATAGCAGACTATACTTTTGTTCAAAGGCAATTTCAGTTTGAAGCGGCTGCTAAAACCGACCTCTGTTTCTGGAGTATCTGGGTATCCAAGGGGCTGGGCAGGACTCCGATCCTGGATGCATCAGTATAAACCTGAAATAAAATCCTATGCTGTAATGGAGTTATTCATAAGCAATTAGCTCAGACTGAACCCAAGCTCACAAATGGCCACATTTCACATCTTGGAGAGGAACGTGACAGCTTTAACAAGGAAGTATTAAAAAAAGCATTTTCAACTTGAGCAAACTCTGTGTATTCTGCATTTAAAAACTACCCCAACTGTCCACAGGAGCTTATGTGCCAGATGCTGAAAATCTGTTCTATAAATAGACTCCAGCAGTCTTCTGAAAAGCGTCGAGACACAAGAATAGTCAAACACAGACAGAGCACCTAAATATTCAAGTGATCTAATTTTGATCTCACTCACACAAGGTATACACTGGTGTAATGCCTATTTTTTTTTTAACAGAGAGAGGATTCATCTAGATGCAAGATTACCACTCCATATTTATTTCTATTTTTAAGACTTGTGATTAATTATTAATGTTACATGGCATGTTTAAGATAAGAACATATTGCTGCTCTAGCAAAACTACTAGAGTAGGCTTTCTTGCTTTTCCACATAAAAGAAAATAACAAAGACACATTCTCTAATTTCACACAACAGTCCTGTCTTCCTGTGATCACTAAATTAACAGTGCTGCTATCACTTTGAAATGATATATAACATTTAAGATTATTAGTCAGCTGTTTGCTTTTCTACTAAAAACTTAAACAAACATACTCCACAAAGCAACAGACAAAACCTGAACATAACCCAAGAGATCTGCTCTCCCAGTTTGATTCTTTCTAGTGCTCAGGTTAGGATCTGCAGAAATTATCACTGAAGAAGGTAAAAGAAACAATTACAGGTGTAGTGCTGATAGAGGAGTACCTGCAAATAAGTACAAGCCAAAATTAACTCACTTTATGCACCAGTAAGTACAGTCTATTTGCAAGCAGATTTAAAGGAGACAAAATGCTGCAATGGGAGAACAACACTGAGGGCTGACTTCTGCAGCCCTGACTCAAGGCAACATTCCCATTAATTTCAATAGCTTTGCCCGAGTCAGACTCCAGCTCTAGAACTCTAATTACAGCTGAGTAACCAACCCACAAACAACTCTGCCAGCAAATCAGCACCTCTCTCTAGTCATGCAAGAGAGCAAGATTTTTCTTTTCATTACCTTCTTCTCCATTCCCCATGACCCCCCAAGTGCTCTGTGCCCATCAGCTCCAGCCATCAGGAAAGTCACAAAGGGCTTGTCACCGACATGCAAAGCTCAAGCTTTAGGGCTCAAGCTAACACAAAAACTAGATGGTTCTGGAGAAGACAGTCAGCGAGCAGCTGACTTCAGGCAGCTTCTGCACACAATGCAAAATGAGACTGGGGAACTCATTGCCGGAGGCTGTCAGAGAGGAAAGAAGCAAAAAAGTTTGAAGTTCTGGTTCTGAAAGTGGCTGACGGCCCGACGTTGGAAGGGCATGACAGAAAAGGATCACTTCATTCACGTCCTGTTTCATTTACTACAGCAACTCCTACCAGCTCTGACATATGAGGATCCCATGCTAAACGAGCTTCTGGTCCAAATGTGGACGATTTTGTGATCTGCCTTACTAGATTAGGAGTCCAGTTACTCAGAAGTATTTCTCAGATGCCAGTTCCAGGAGCCACGCTAGCTTTAAATAGATAATTTTCTAGCTTTTAAATTTTTTTTTTGTAACAAAAAAAATGGCTGACACTTTGACCAAAAAATCTCACATGCACCACACACTGCTACAGTCTCCAAAGGCACAGGGACAGTAGTTTTAAGACAGATCAGTTGTCATCCCCCTTTGAGTTGTATGAGGATTTTGATGCTTAAACAAAAGTTAGGCCACCAGGACTACACCACTTCAAATGAGACATACAAAGCACTAGGGAAGAGAAAAAAAAAATCTTTAAAATATTAGTGAGAGTCACACTAAGAAGACACTGATGTTTACGAGCTAAATAAATGATTTTCTGGAATTTTCAGAAACCAATCTGGTCATGACCCATCCAGCTGAGGTTTAGTATGTGGCAAGTCATGAAGAGTTGCTGGGCCCTTTCTCCTGGGTGTCTATAGGGAGACCCTTCCAGAGGCCATTTCTAGTGAGCTTGGGCTAGAGACTCTCCTACCCAAGGTGGGAACATGGCAGATCTGCCAGCAGCCTGCTCTAACCTTACCCCAGCCACCGTTCTCTGTTCAGAAGACGCCCTTTACAACCTATTTATAGATATTCAGATTTTTCAGCCATGGGCTAGATACTCATTTTGAATTCCAGCCCCTTTACTCTTCAGACCTCCCATGGATATAGCTGCAACTCTTGGTCCAACTGAGGAGCCTTTTCATGCAGTGATGAAGTGGGAGATGTTTGGCTGGTGGACACATCTGCTATTTTAACAGATATTCTTGACTTCTCAAGGCCACAGGTCAAAAGGCAGTAGGCTAGATGGCCTAGACTGGCCAGTCTCAAATAATCTGCTAAACAACCCCACAATGTATTAGTTTATTGGAACCATTAAATACATTTCTTCTGGTATTTAAACAGTTTCTGCTTCACCACTCATTTGGCCTCCTACAATTTGTTATGTAGGTGAATTTTTCAACCTGTGCAACGGTCAGGGTGATGTCTACAACACACTTAAATCTAACTCAAAACGGTACGTGAACCTTTGCTTGTCGTATAGCATACCTAACAATGTCACCATCTGTGAACAATATGTTGAGACAACTTCACTTGCAAACGCTGGCAAAATACTGGAGAGAAAGATCACAAAATAACTTGCAAAGTTCATTTCAAAGTCGCTGATAACTTTGCCAACAATTTTGCCTCATTGTCTGCCCAGCTCTGGCCTTGATCATCTCATAAACCGAGAGGAAAATTAGAAATTCATCTTGGCATATAAATTTTAAGTTTTTAATAGAGTAATGAAATACTGTATCTTAAATGTGCCTCAGCAGCCACTGTTCTGTGGAATAGTAAATCCTGAAGAGAAACGAGGTGGCACCAAACCAAGGTCTGTCTGGAACTTATGTATCTAGAGGGATGCGTTTCGTATCAACGATTTGAGCTGGCATGTCCAGGAAAATAAAAAGCACTGGTCTCAGTCCTGGGACCTTTAATTTAAAAATGCTACAGGGACTATTTACAACTCTAAGTAGGCAAAAGAAATTCTAGAAGAGTGGAAAAGCACAAATCTGAATAAAAAAAGAAATATGAGCAGCTGGGTATAACAGGTAGCCTGTCCTCTCTTCCCATACCTGACCAAATAATCAAACGGGCTACATGAAGGAAAACCAGGAGAATGACAGTCAGAGGTTTGTCAAGGCTAAATCCCATCAGACTAATGTCATTTCTTTATGACAGAGTAACAGGTTTGTGAACAGCAAAGGACAGGAGACATTACAGATCTCCATGCCAGTATGGCTGCTGATACTGCCCAGCATGGGAAGACACAGAAACAATTTCACGGGGTGGAAAAGTGCTCAGGAGCCAAACCTGGGGTTGCTATCAGCGGCTCACTGTCCAACAGAAGGATGCTAAGTGAGGGTCCTTTTAACATTCATTATTTTCATAATAGGGAGCTTAATCATTATGAATAAAATGATATTAAACAGGAAGGCTACAAGTACATTGGAGGAAGAACTGGAAAGATTTGAACCACGTGAAGAAATCGCCTGGAAAAATAATTATTTGCGAAAGTGAAAGGTTATTCCCACCTAAGTGGAGAATCAGCTGTAGAGACACAGTCCAGGGAATAGCTGCAGTTTTCTAGATAAGGACTGAGAGTTTACAGAAAAATGCAAGCTGAAGCTGCATCTCCTGTTATACTGCTGCCAAAAACTCCAACACAGAAGTGATACGGACAATCCATTGTACACTAAGGACATGAAGCAATATTTCTCTGCTAGGCTGCGCTGGTGAGACCTCAAGTGAAGACCTGTGTCCAGTCTGAGGAACCGGATTTTAAGAAAGGTGTAGGCTCACTGGACAGTCTAGAGGCAAAAGAAGATATGCAATTTTCCAGGAAAAGTATGACTACAGAGAATGAGTGGAAGAATTTGGTTTGTTTAGTAAAGATGAAGGAAAACAAGGAAAAAGGTCCTGAGATCTACAGGATATTGCTGCAGAGGAAGAGACCAGTCACAAGGTGACTACAACAAGTACTGGGTCTGAACTACACCAAGAAAGATTTAGCCATGAGGGAATAACAGTGAGTGAAGCACTGGAACAGACTGCCTGGAAGGATGGGCAATGTCCACCACTGATGTTTTAAAAATGGATTGAAAATGTATTTGTTAAGAATGATACAGGTGACCCTGCTCATTAAACACTAGTTATTTCTCCATACCTCTGCCAGTTCTGCGATCCTCCTATTGGAAGATCACTGCTCAACCTACAGAGCTCACCAACAAAATTTTTAAAAAATGGCCAAATCCCAAACATTGTAATAAGACAAAACTTCCCAGTTCTGGAATCTGGATCAATGGCAAGAATGTCAAAGGGCATGTCAGGTTCTGCCACTCTTCGCCATGTAACTTCATTTGAGGAAGAAATCATTATTCAGCCTGGGTAACATTCTACTTGATAAAGAAGATCATAGCAGACTGACTAGCAATTTGGATGCCTGTCCATGATTTTGCAAAGTTCTAGGCCTCCCTTTGTGGTTTTACACTTGCATCCGACCTCCACAATTACTTTAAAATGTTCTGCTGTAATTGAATAATCAGAGGCAATTATGGAAGGTCAGAGAAAGAGCAGCCATAATATCTTCTGTTAGCTCCTGATAGTACATGACGTGGAGCTTTATTAATGTGTTTGGAACACATCCCCTAGCCCACTTCAGAATTGCCAGCACTCCCTGGGGGATGGCACTGAAGGGATCCACAGCTTTCAAATCTTTCTTCAAAAAGATAAAGATGATGGCTTTCAAAGAAGTCAAAGGGAATCAGAAACCTTCTCCCAAAAAAATCACATGGGATCATGAATAGCTGTAACAACAGGTGCTGTGCCAGGATTAAGGCATCCTTTTACCAGCCCAGAGGTGCAAAGGTCAGCCTTGGTCCAGATTTGCACCAGAGGCTGCACTCCCAATTAATCCAGCTCTGAGCAGGTCCTTGTACACTCAGACCAAGTGTTGAAAAGCAGCTGGACATAATATCAGCCACTTCATAACCTTATGTACTGAAGATTATAGGCACTGCTAGGCTTTAACTTCACTCATCCAACAGGGCATAAAGTTTGGGTGAACCATCACCATGGCGAAAATCTCCAAAATTGGTTGAAGAGGGGAACTCAGAACGTCCTTCTCTGCTCATCTCAACACATCAATTCCAGGCACATGCTAGTTCTAATTTATGGGCTGGTTGCCCTTCTCCTCTGATCTGCTCCAAAAACACAAGATCTTACTTCCCCTGCTTCTTGCACTTCATGCTCTGATGGAGCAGACATAGATGCCTTTGCATCTCCACCACTTGATCTTTCAGAGGACAGAGGGCTAAGCTTCTCATACTGAGCCACACTTCACATCAAGGGTACATTTATAACAAATACATAGAGTGTGAATAAGTTGTTAATTATGTCTGTAACAATCAAAATCAAAAGATCACCAAATAATTTATGAAATCTATATTCATCTAGTAATGTGCTTCCAATCACCTGTTTATATCTTTGTGTTTATAGTAAGACTAATCATCCTGACTGTCCTTACGTTGGAAATGTAACATATGTTACATATGATCACAGTTAACATACAACCTTTCTCTTTCTGGCTAGTAACATGGACACGTTTGCAAAATTCAGTGAAGAAACTAGTAAATGCTGACACACCTGCTCCTTAACCTCTTCCTTCTGTATCCTGCTCTCTCAGAGCAGTACTGAAATTATGAGTACATCCACACAGTCTTTTACAGGTAGACATCAGCACGTTGTGGCCCCATTCAAGCCCACCATTCACAACAGGGCTTATTGGGGCTAGCACAGTGCAGAGCTGCCAGGGCACCATGGTTTCTAACTGGGAGTTGCCTGACATCCACAGGGCTCACAGCATCAGCAGAGCAAATTCACCTCTACTCAAAGACTAAACGTACAAGGTGAGAATCACAGAATGGTCAGGGTTGGAAGGGATCTCTGTGGATCACCCAGTCCAGACCCCCTGCCAAAGCAGGGTCACCTACAGCAGGCTGCACAGCACCGCATCCAGGTGGGTTTTTTAATATCTCCAGAGAAGGAGACTCCACAACCTCCCTGGGCAGCCTGTTCCAGGACTCCGTCACCCTCAGAGGGAAGAAGTTCTTCCTCATCTTCAGCTGGAACTTCCTCTGCTTCAGTTTGTGCCCGTCGCCCCTTGTCCTGTCGCTGGGCACCACTGAAAAGAGTCTGGCCCCATCCTCCTGACACCCACCCTGCAGATATTTATAAGCATTTCTAAGGTCCCCTCTCAGCCTTCTCTTCGTCTGGCTAAA
>Ga0065711_1028871_pt1 | contig 38770 bp, 19 predicted proteins | sample Hoacrofraction12_FD_59098 | JGI IMG/M metagenome (GOLD analysis project Ga0065711, IMG submission 59098) | Hoatzin crop microbial communities from Cojedes, Venezuela - Epithelial fraction 12 v2 (version 2) | ecosystem: Host-associated > Birds > Digestive system > Esophagus > Crop | place...
TCCTGTGCAGCTTGCTGTAGGTGACCCTGCTTCGGCAGGGGGGTTGGACTAGATGACCCACAGAGGTCCCTTCCAACCCCTACTATTCTGTGATTCTGTGATTCTGTATTATCTCCGTATGTTTTTGACAGAAGGCTGTGGGAGGCTTTTCTACTTGGTGTCTGCAATGGACGTGAAACAGCTGAATCACAGTCCTACGTTATTAAAATGTGACTTAGAACATAGGAAAGATGTGAATTGTTTGCTAGGAAAATCTAAGGTAACTAAGCATCCAAAGCAACTTCAGCATCTGCTTCTGTGTGTAATCAATCACATGAAAACACATCAAAGTATGGATCAGAAAGCTGAAAACGCCAGCCAATTAAACTGCATCCACCAAGATAAACAATGGGCATCTCTTTTCTAAATACTCCTTGAAACTTATTTCTCCTCTATTTGACAAAATTAAATAATCTCAATAAATCATCATCGACCAGCCGCCTATTTTCTGAAGACCCCATGCTTTTGCCTTTTTGCTGATCTCTAAGAATTCTATTTCTGCTGCACAGGACTTGAACTTGGAAGTCTGTAATTCTTGGTATTTTTCAGAACTAATTATTACAAATAAGAATGATTATTTGCGAAATATAGAACGCTAGAAGAGTATTTGAGAAATGCTGAGTATTTCAAGGCACAAAGAGTTAATTAGAGGAATAAGGTTCCCCTTGTATGTGATGCTGCTATTGTTTTGCAAAATCACATATAAAAGCAACTGAACACCTGACGCACTTACAAAACCAGCTAGTTGAAAAGGACATTTGTGAGATTGAGACACACAAAAATCTTTGCCATCATTCAACTGAAATATATCACTCACATTCTGTCTAAAACCTGGCATAATTTTATGTGTTAGGAAGAGAGAAAAGAAATCCCTGTGTAGCCAGCAAAGCTCAGCTGACTAACAACCTCAAATTAGTGTAATCATTGCAGCAAAACTCACACTTTTGGCAGTTTAATTGATTTCCTTTGAGGATGCTGTATAGAGGGATAGGATTTCGCCATTTTATGTTCCATCTCTCCCACCAATTCTGCTGATAAACTTAAATGATATCCTTTCTAATTTATTGATACGTGAAGGCACAACAGTGGAATATATTTCCAATCAAAAAGCTCATTTACTGTTAATCTAAATAACAACTTCTTAACCTAAACTGTTACAATAAATTTAGTTGGCAATCATGGTCTAGAAGAGATGGAACAGCCTGCTTTACTGGGACTGTTTTACAGCTCCCATATGATGGCCTTGTTTAGCCTGAGGTTTTTAGTCATTGAAACGAGGAAGCTCAGTTCAGAAATGGCAAATGATAAATCTCACCCACAGCTTCTCCACCAGACCGACCGTAAACCCAGCTGCAGTGATGCTAGGAGGTGACAAAATCGCTCCTTTGGTCCTATTAAATGACCAAAGGCCTATAAACAGGCACTGAGTAAGCAAAAAGGAATTAATTTCAGGAATGCAGGCACGTTCCTATAAAACGAGTGCACAGGGATAGCAAGACAAACAGCCACTGGTGCAACCAACAATAACTTCTGTGTGGCAGAGAAGAGGATCGCTTAAATCAGAAGACTGAGATGGAAGATCCTACACACCAGCAGAAATCTATTTCATGGTCAAGGTTAACCCTGTTACACCATTTTCTTCCACTGTCACCATTCCGTAACGTTGTACTTCAGTTAGTTTCCAGAAAAGTCCTGCTGGGTCTGTCATAACCTTGGATTACACTACCTGCTGTACAGACGAGTGTTTTAGTCCTGTCAGACGTGAGAGTTGCCAGGATTGGCCTCTGGGTTGTTGAAGTACCCTCTGCCAGCATCTTCTCAAAAATGGATACAGCTGCACATCCTAAGGTTTTTCAGGTTGCAGGAAAATAAAGAGAAGTCATTTTTAAGCGATACCTTTAATTCAGCTGATGTTGTTATGGGCTGGAGAGGTAAAACTGATAGATGATTTTGTCTTTTGTGGTCAATAAATGATGTACCTTTTACTTCTTAAAACATAGTCCTTTTCATTAAAAACACAATTAATGAAATCTAATAGTGCAGAGACATTCTAGATCATGTAATCTCTTTGTATGGAGCCTTATGCTTTGTATTTGTGATGTAATACCAAAAAAAGATACCAAAAATCTGTTACTGGTTTTGAATGTCTCTTTAAACAACAATTTAACGCTAAGTAAACCCTTTCCTTTTTACAGTTTCTGTTCACAAATGTGATCTCTTTTGAGATGACAGAAAAAACTTTACTTTCCACTTCGCATTAACAGAGGTTCTGTTTGTGTCAGTGATGTCTCCATTTTACTATTTATATCTATTTTAGAGTTCTAAACAAATATCAACCCATCACATAAATTAAGAAGATTAAATAAGGGCAGCACTACAAAAAAGCAAGCCAGGCTTAACCCTGGTGTAAAGGATGAATTAAGCACAATGACATCAGACAGGAACAGGAAAATTTGAGAAGCAGTAGGTGATTATTGTCTCTTAATTTATGAGAAGGATTAGAGAGTAAATGCTTGAAGAGTGCACACAGAATGGAATAAGTGCTTTTCATTACAGAATAATCATGCAATGAAGACAAGAACATCCTCTGCCTACTCGTCTTACTGCAAAGCACTCATCTCTGGCCATGGAAAGCCTAAAAACTTCAGGTGTTTTAAAAACTTTTTCTCCATTACATAGTAATGAAAATTTCAGCCCTCCCAATAAATCACTTCAACCTGCCCCTTTTGTTCAACCTTGTGTTTCCTTGTGCCTCTCTTTATTATTAACTTCAGCTCCGCAGGGCATTACCATATTTAACATCCAGGACTTACAACCTGTACTCCATCACCCACAGAGTCGACAAAGGTGCGATGAAAGCTGTGCGCTGCCCATGTTGTGCCTTGGTGATTTTCCTTTGTACGGTTAAAGCTGTAACTAGTGATCGATGTGATCCAGCCTGACCTCTTTCCAACCTGTCTTGGCAGCTCCCCTCTTTGTATGGCCCCTCTGACATTTCTTGATTTAAATACATAATGTACAGCTAGACTGTTTTCTCTTTCCTCTTCCAAAAAGATTAAAGCATGAGTCAGGGGAGCATGACCATTTAAAGGTAGTGCATATCTGTGATATTTTGAAACACACCCGAACATTAGAAAATCACCAGGAATTTGAGATTATCATTATAGAGCTTGCTACAGTCAGGAATTTCCAAAGAACCCACCTGCAAGAAGCACCCACAGCTGTATCACTGAGAAGACATACATGCATCTTTTCTTTTTCTTTTTTCCTTTTTTTTTTTAAGTAAATAAATATCTGCCTTTGAGACACCAGCTGTCACCTGAAAATGCCCAAAGGATATTGTAGATCCTGAACTACGCTTTCTTGTAACTGCTAGCCCAGAGTTCTAATGGCAGAAGGTACCATGTCTTGACATCTCTGTGGCTGTAGTCAGCTTCAAACTGAAAATAATATTGCATTTGAGAAAATGAAAGGCATCTCAGAAACTCTTTGCCTTGATCAAAAATGAAGATGACAGTTGGGTCACTTTCATTCTGGCAATGTGTTATACTGTATTAAAAACACATTTCTATCTATTAATTGCAAAGTAAGATTCTTATATTCTTTTTTGTTTTATTGGATTGTCCTTATTGAGGCTTCTGGACGTACTTCAAGAAACAAAGGCAAATAGATTTTTCTGTTTATTCATATCACCCTTCAGTTTTCAGCAACACATTCAGCTCACCAACTGAAATGTTTTTTTTGACCACATTAAATTCATGCATTCTGATAAACTACTGCAAATATCTTACTCTTGTCTCAGCATGTCTGAAACTCTATATGTAAAAATGTCCTTAAAAGATGGGAAAATCACAGCAACAGAAAAAAAAAAAGACATATTACCAATGAAAAATGTTACTAAGAAGAAATATATTTTTTTTGCTTGGCACAGAGGCTTCATTTTTATTGCCTAAGTCAAGTCAGATTATTTTTCAGAGTTATGTAAACCTCAAAGTTTTTGTCTGGAGGAGATCCTGAAAGAGAATTTGAGGAAGGTTCATTCCAATTCCTGCTATTTGATCCACAAAGGAGAAATACTACTGGCATGAGCTCGGCACGCCTTGGGATGCTGTTGGCCTGTCATCCTTGAAAGAAGAGAAGTATTGCTGGTAAGGAAAGAGGCAAGTGGTCTCCATGCGTGACTTCCAGTGAGCTCCAAACACAGGTTGTTAGAAAAATAGACCTCCACCAAACAGGATTCAAAATCCGGTGTGAAGTTAGCTGGCTATTTTACATCAGTACCACTGTCATCTGGAGTATTTTTTTATATTTCAGCTCTAGTTACAGATCAGAATCCTTCCTTGCATTTGATAAACATAACAAAAACATCAGTTTCTGTGCAAAGAGCTAGACATGACCTTTCCCTTTTATAATTCCAGTTTTTAGTACCAGCATGGCAGGCATTTGACAGCAACAGGACATTTTTTGTTTGTTTGCCATTCCAGTGCTTTACTGTGTGACACCAAGAAAGATGGAAAAGATGTTTTTGACTCTTGCATACCTGTATCATGCTATAACTTGCCAGTAGGAAAGGAAAGGAACCTGAGCCTGCAGGGACAGCCCGTATTAATGGTCCATTAACCTAAAAAGAGTTATCAGTTACCTGTCAGACAAAAAGAATTTTGAAACCATTTTAAGTATCTTCTCTGCTTATCAATTGCATAACCAGCACAAATCTGCCATTTTCTGCGGTCTTCTAAACCAAAGTTCACCACACTGAAAGTAGAAGAGCAGCTCTTATACCTTTGTGTCAATAGAAACTTCGTGGTCCTTAAGCAAAGCAACATTTCCCCAGAGCACGAGCCCCTGTAACTCTTTCTTCTCCCTGACAGAGTGGACGTTTATCATGTCGCTGACTACAAATTAAAAACAACCTGGTGAATGTAAGGAGACAAAGAAACAGTTTAATCCTCTTATTTCCTTTTCATCCTGCTTTTAGAATTATACTTCTGCAATTTGCCTTTGTTGCGGTGTATAGCACTGACTGTAAAGTTGCCTATGGTTACGTCATCCCAGGAGTGAGAGCAAGAAGAGAGTAAGGTCCCGTTACTGCCGGAATACTTAATTCACCTCTGCCATCTGAGAGATTAGTCTCTGGACTGCAAATTCAGGAGTGTTTTATGGGACACAAATGCATAGCGCTGCACACCTTTCTGCAATGTAACAGAAGTAGGAGGCTACCTGAGAGAGAAAACTTTGAGAAGAAAAATTCTCTGACTCCTGTAGGACAGTGAAAATATTTGAACAAATCACAATATGTGACTTGAACCTATATCCTAGAATGGGAGACAGACACACACTCTGTCTTCTCTCTTCTTTCTTACAATGAAACCTCAATGTAGACCCGTATGTGACTTTTCATTGTGAAAACAACCCATGGAGGAAAACTTCAAATGATTAAGACATACTATCTCCTTTTTCTTAAAAACCTGCCAAAAATCCTAAGGTTTGTAAACGACTCCTCAGCCTCAGATGATCTCTTTAGGGTTTTCAATTCTGTATTTCTCATATTACTCCACTAAAGGGAGGAGATCCTTCTTTTGCTGAGAAAAACAAATGTAAAACAGCAGCAGCTCAATGACGTGTGTTACAGCGCGCTTCTGTGAAAACCAAACTTGTAAAAATTGCATCCTGGGGTCTCCTATTTATTACTTTGCAGTTATTCCTTGATCAAACCTCTCCAGCGTAGCACTGAGAGGATGGGTTCGCTACTGCCTGTCACTGCGAGCTCAGCAAAGATAAAGACTGATATTTTCTGGGTCACACTCTCTGAAAAGATCTTATAATGGGAATGCTGAAAAATCTCCCTCACAATATGTAAGCCAGAACCCCAGTTACCTTCCACTTCTACAGGGTTGAAAAAACCCCCTAAAGAGTAGCAATAGGTTATTTAAAGACCAAAGTAAATAGATCTGAGTCTAAGTAGATGCAGGAAACGGATCAATGTCTCACGACGGCAAAATCTGTACAGTAAGTTTTTGACAAGAGCCCCAAGCTGGGTCTCATCCAAGAAGTGTCTTTCCACCGACTGTTTGTTTAAAGCTATAAAGATTCAGATTAGCTTCAGCCAACCCAGAGCAGCGACGTATTTTTGTATATCCTAGAATCTTTTATTGTTGGAGGGGCATGACTACATAGTGTTTTTGTAGGTTTATATAACCCAATTCTAACCCTATTGCAGTCTCTCTGCAGTTTTTTTTTTCCCTAAGAATTACTCCTATACCAATCACAGCTATATGACCTCCACTTTGCTTGGATCAGGGGGAGAGAGGCCATGCATGCCTGTAAAATATGATGCAAATACACGCTAGAGCCTGCAGCTAGCATCCAGGAAAACGTTTTTGACAAAACAAAAACACTATGTGGTCCAAGACCTCTACAGCTCCAAGCTGTATTACTGCCACAACTTCAGACCACTGCTGTGACTGGGTTTATAGGGATGAAATGACATTAATTAGGCTTGTACGTAACCATGGTTTTTTCCTAAGTTGTTACAGATGTAGATGAGTTAAGTCAAACATTTTCATAGCACCGTACCCGCTTTGTGGGCAAGGGGCTCCTTCAGTGTGATCCCATTTATTCTAACTTACAGTACTTATGGCTGTGGTCCTGAGGACTGGCACACCCAGGGGCTCAGGGAGAAGGGGCTTCCCCGTTTCTCTTTAATTTCTCCTTGAACAACCTGGGGCTGCAGCAGAAGCTGCCCAGTCTCACCACTCGTCCTGCTCCTCGTGGCAGCTCATCAGCTGGGAAGGTGTCAACCATGTTATAAGCAATGGGCAAGATTATAAAGAAATGCAGAGGGAATAAGAAATTAAAAGACCTAATCTGGAAGAATTGTGTGCACTGTTTCTGTTATTGAAACACTGGAGACAGGCCAAAAGACAGATGCAAGAATAATACGCCCTCTGGAAAACTGGGAATAATTTTAGAAGCTCTATCTATTCAAACTTCCAAAGGTGACCTGCCACTATCTAGACCCCAATCTAGAGTGAAATGGATAAAAACAAGTATCTGGTATCAGAGGGTATTTTTATAAGATCAGACAAAGTCATACGAAGATTGAGAGACTGGAAGCTGAAGACATATAAATTCCAACTGGAAAAAAGGTGACGACTGTTTTTCAATAGCAGTCAGTCACTGCAAGGACTTCTCATGCACAGTTTCCCCATCAATTAAATTTTTCAAACAGAAGTGGGTGTCTTTCTAAAGTATATCCTTCTGTGGAACAATGTAGTCTGCCCTGTACTATGTAGGACATCAAATATTCTCTTCTGGCCTTAATCTATGAACGATTATAAACTTGTTATATAAAGTTACTTGTCTATGGAGATGCTTGTCTCCTCTCTATTCAAGGTGATGATATTTTCAAGGCATGAGATCAAACTAGCCAAGACAAGGTGTGTTTGACAAAAATGTGCGGTTAGTGTGACATCTGTGAATCACAATTGTACCTGTGGTGACGTTATTAAGTAAATATTGAGGCTGAGATCTTAAAATACACTAGGTAAAGAACCAGTGCTGTCACATGACTGGGTGCCAGTGTGCCATCCTGGGACAACCACCCCCTTTGCCACTGTCTCTGCCCCAACCTCCCCCACTAATGATGGGGAGGCAATTTGCATTCACATTTAGTGACTATTGTGAGCACCCATGCTCATTTTCACAAACAAAACTTGCCCGATCAGTAGATGCACATTTTCCTGCCTTGCAGATGTTGTTCCAATAGCTTTGCAGAGGAGTTACGGGTGGGTTTTGCACTCCCGTTGGGTCCCACTGTAGAGAGTCCCATACAACAAAGGCTTGCAGGTGTTTCCCATATCTTTGTGGTTATTCCTTTCAAAACGCATCTGTTGAAATGTATCTTGCCTACTGCTTAAAATAATATTGCTTGGCAATGCGGGTTGTTTACCTTAGTTTTAACTGCCCACCCACACTGAACCAGAGTGCATTTTATATTATTTAGAAAGGCCACAGGTACAATGTGAGCCTTTGAACAGCGAGGCTTCCCTCCAGAGTGGGAGGCTCAGAGGAGAAAGGTGACCCAGAGATGTGGTAACATTTTTTACCTCGACTTCACTTTCCAGAGGGGCAGCGCTGTAGTAGTTGGCAGCGACTGCTCTACCACCTGCCGTCTCCTCAACATCCCAGCAGAAAACTGCACAAAACCCAGCTTGTCTTTAAGTAATTGCACTTGTAAAGTAGAAGCAAGTCACTTCTGCATTACATGTGGCATCTTATGAAGCACCTCATGATACATAAAATTAAGGCAAATGAAAGAAAATTTCCTAAAACACTGCTGTGGTCAGAGGCTGCATAGTTAACTTGAATTTGGTAAGGTTTCCTAGGCTATGAGTCCATACTTCCTATAACCTTTTGGAAAAACTGTGATTTAATTTCATTTTACTTCCATAATAATTACTGATATCCTGTGAAGCAATCAAAATAAAACAAGCGATCAAAGTAGGGCATAGTGAAACGGATCTAAAATGCCTCCAGCTTAATGGAGATGGAGGCGGTACACAATTTGCTTCTGAATTCTTCACATGAGCTAGTAATGAAGTTGGACTTGTAAAGTGTCTGGAAGGCATCTGGAAGTCAGAGGGTTATATTGGACAGTACAAGTCTACTTTACTCTGTTAATTTTATTGTAGGAGCAGCATAAGGTTGGGGTTTTTTCAAGATACGGTTTAGAAACCACTGGGAGTTATTTGGATGCTGCCTTCCAAATTCAATGCTTTTATTTTTTAATATCGTCATTCACTGGATAGGCCAGCACTTGCCCAATTCTAGCCAGTTCCTTTAGAAGCAGTGCCCAAAACAGGCAGGACCTCACTAGCACCTAATTTCTTTTGGAAAATAAACATTTTACTTCATATTTCCAATGCTCTGCCTAGCAACATGGTAGGTCCTCTGCTTCTTATGCGTGAAGAGAGATTAATGAGGACTTGGGTAGCCATCTCTTCAGACAGCCATCTACAAATAGGTGGGAAGAGTTTATACCTGGGGTCTACCTCTTTCCTTTGCCTAAACGAGACAGTTAGCTTGGTATAGGATAATAACTTTTACACTGTTAATGGCTAATGCAATAAATGCTATCTCTACTGTGAAGTTTAAAAAGTTTTTCCCAGAAAAGTTTTGTACAGTACTGGTAACTGTAGAAGTCTACCAGCATGCTCCTGACCTTGAAGAGCAATTCTCTAAAGTTTCCGTAGGACAGTAATCTACAATTTTTTTTCTCCTCATTCCCTGCTAAAAAAGGAAACTCTTTATATTTTTGGTACAATAGATTCCTTGAAGTGTACATCTTTGTAGCCAAATGCTCTGTAGGGCACATTTCTGCTATTCTGCACAAAAATTACATTTCATTCGCTTCCCGTTCGGTTAATTCTAAGCAGCAGTGAGACCTAAGAATGATGACTTTTAATGTACTGGTCTGTTATGCATAAGAATCCTAAATTCCCTAAGTATTTTATGATTTTCAGTATTGTAGTGGTAATAAGAGAAGTTTCAGATGAGTTGCATATGAGTAACTCTAAGCAGACAAAGTTATTCCAGTTGTGCGAAATTGGGGTAGGCAGCTACCACAGACTGGTGGGTCTAGTCCTTATTCCTGAAACTAGGCTACTAACTAAACATACATACTTAAACACACTATGTGCCTGAAAGGTAAACTTTCTTCTGTATTTTAGTATTTTTTGTATCCTCAGATAACATCCTATGTAATTTCTCTTAAGAAAGCTCAAAACACATGATGTATGGCAACACATCAATGACTGACACTCCGCTTTCCTATCTTTCTTACTCATCTTTTCCCCCTAGATACCTTGGTCTTCACGTCACAGGTTTTATTCTTTCTTGTTTTCTTACCTCGAGCATAGTAAGTGTTTTTATAATAAGATACACTGTCCTAGTCCCTTATTTAGAAGCTTGTTTAAATGTACTTTTACCAACAAAGTACAGGTCAACTGCATATGAAATAATCGCCCTTAAACAAATCCAGCACCTTCTACTTCCGTAACAAAGTTGTTCTGCATCATTGTTAATGAAATTTTGGATGGACAGGGAGAAATAATACACTGCATAAAAATTTGAGCTACAGAGCCACACACCTGACACCTCCATCCATAAACACATTACCTCATTTCGAACCACCAGTAGCACAAAGCTGTACCAAACATTACGCAGGGCCATAGGGTTACCTGTTCAAGCAAGTGAAAGGTAGCGCTCATAACCAAAGGCTCTTGACCTGGTGGTGTCCCACTCCCTCCCCTTCTTAACAGACTTCTGTGAGGAAAAAGAAACCCACTAGAGTGCTTGTCTGGATAGTTTTCTGAGGAGAGGCAGGGGGAATCTCATTAACCTTGAAAGACTTTTTCCTGAATCCAAGACAGGTTCCTTCGTATTTTTCAGATTCATTATGCTGCTGTAGTTAAATTAACCAGAATAGCTTTCAGATGCCTGTGCAGTCATTTATGAACAATACTGGTCATTCTGTCCTAAGATGGACTAAAAATGTGGAACAGCTTTTTGTATAGCATGAAAGCAAATATAATGCTGAAGTGGTCTAGATGAACAGAGAAACACGTGGAACAGTATAACCCAGGGGCTACCTCAGTCATCCCAAATACTGCAAAATCTCCTTTAGATGTCTGTAATTGGAAAAACAGTAAAAGACAATGAAACCAAAGAACTGTTGGTGGGAAGGCTAACCCAGGTAAAAACAGAACTAATAAGAGAATACAGAACTGTCTTCACTCTAAACCCTGATGACTTAAATCTGCTTTAAACTCCACAAATCTCACAGATGGAAAAACAAATAAAAGACATGAAAAAGTTGAATGGGAAATACACAATGCTCTTTGAATACAAAGTGAAATCAGGCGTCCAAAGGTGGTGCTGTCATGGAAAAGGTCTTTTTTACAAAAGTGTCACCTCAGAGGAATTCCCATTGTTATTTCTGAGTGAGACACCAAGAATCACAGAATCACAGAATAGTAGGGGTTGGAAGGGACCTCTGTGGGTCATCTAGTCCAACCCTCCTGTTGAAGCAGGGTCACCTACAGTAGGCTGCACAGGACCTTGTCCAGGCAGGTCTTGAATGTCTCCAGAGAAGGAGACTCCACAACCTCCCTGGGCAGCCTGTTCCAGTGCTCCATCACCCTCAGAGGGAAGAAGTTCTTCCTCATGTTCAGATGGAACTTCCTATGCTTCACTTTGTGCACGTTGCCCCTTGTCCTGTTGCTGGGTGCCACTCAAAAGAGTCTGGACCCATGCTCCTGACACCCATCCTTAAGATATTTGTAGGCATTTATAACGTCCCCTCTCATCCTTATCTTCTTCAGGCTAAACAAGTCCAGCTCCCTCAGCCTTTCCTCACAGAAGAGATGCTCCAGTCCCCTCACCATCCTCGTAGCCCTCCACTGGACTCTCTCCAGTAGCTCCTCATCTTTCTTGAAGTGGGGAGCCCAGAACTGGACAAAGTACTCCCAATGGGGCCTCCCTAGGGCAGAGTAGAGGGGAAGGAGAACCTCCCTCGACCTGCTGGCCACACTCCTCTTAATGCACTCCAGGATCCCATTGGCCTTCTTGGCAACCAGGGCACAGTGCTGACGCATTGTCAACTTGTTGTCCATCAGGACACCCATGTCCCTCGTCACAGAGTTGCTCCCCAGCAGGTCTGCTCCAAGCCTATACTGGTGCATGGGGTTGTTCCTCCCCAGGTGCAGGACCCTGCACTTGCCCTTGTTGAACCTCATCAGGTTCCTCTCTGCCCAGCTCTCCAGCCTGTCCAGGTCACGCCTAATGGCAGCACAGCCTTCTGGTGTATCCACCGCTCCTTCCAGTTTTGTTTCATCAGCAAACTTGCTGAGGGTGCACTCTAACTCTTCATCCAGGTCGTTGATGAAGAAGTCCCAGAAATGGAAATGTTCAGCAAAGACACCTGAGCTGGGAGTACATGTAGCTCACTTGGAGCTATGTGAACTTCCTTGCTTCAGCGTCTGCTTGCTCTCATACTCCTGTGCTGTGGGCAGGGTGAACACACTCGGTCTATTCATTATCTGATGTATATCTCATAAGCCCTCTATGATTTGCATAATGTTAAATATCACAGATCTACTGCAGTAACTGACCATGTTGAAAAACGTGATGCATAGTATCCCCAACGTCACCCAAACTGGAAATACGCCTCTGCCAATTTTTGCAGAGGAGTAAATGTGGAGACAGGGTAACATTATTGATTTAAAATATGAAAGAAGTGTGTTAAATTATTGCATATGAGTAAGACTAAGGTAATCTTCAACCTGATAAGTTGTAATGCATCACTACGTAAAATCTGAAAATCAAGAACCTTGTTAGTAGAACATGAGGAACATCTGAGAAAGAATGTCATTACTGAAGGAGGTCCAATATTTAGAATTTTGAAATTCTGAGAAATTACATTTTTTCAACTAAAGGTGTTTCACTTTTTCCATATATTTTAATTAGTAACAGTCATAATTCCTTCATATAAGGTTATGATTTCAATCAAATCAAAGGAATTATTTCTTATGTTTGTGCATAGAAGGACATAGTAACATGAAAGAATTGCTGGGTTACTAGAAGCAGTCTCCAGCTTTCTCTGGCAACACCGTCATAAAATTGAATTGAAAAGTTAATTAAGTAAAGTAAACTTAATTACTGCATAATTATATGTAGGGTCTCCTCAAATGCCAAGTATCCAATGACTGCTATTCACACCAGTGAATTTTTGATTGATCCATAAAGTTTTAGGTAGGGAAAGAATCAGGTGCAAGAAAAAGACATGGGCATTGAATAGATCAGAGGAAAATTACAAAAAATCTTTGAGCAGGTTGATTATGTCATCACAGTAAACAGCTGAAATAGGTCTTTATCAGAATCATCTAGAAACCTCAAAGTTATATATTTTCCTTCTCTTACATGTTTTGCACACACACACACACACACACACACACACAGAAGGTACTGATTTCTCTCTTATTCTTGTGTAATTGATACAGGTAGATCTTAGAAGAAAGTGTGTTTTTAACCCGATATATTAGGTTTTGAGGATTGTTACCTGATGTTTTAAGCTGCCTGCATCCATGTTCAATGATGGCGTAACCACCAGCCTCTGGGCTGCAGATAGTATGGGGAAGAGGGTACTGCTATACGTGCAACTGATCCTCTGATGGAACAAACTTCATATTTGGATGTTTATGAGTGTGCATTACTCATAAGACATTTAAGCCAGGCTGCTGCAATGTTAGATTTTACAGATTTACAAAGTCTCGAAGTTGCCAGAAGTGGGGGTACATGCCAATATTTGTGTGTTCGGAGATTGCAAATCATTCTTGAGACACGAGGATGCATAAAAACATGGGTCATGCTCAGTTATGGCAAGATATAATATCCTGTCTTAGAAAACTGCGGATTTCCTACATCTCAGTGGTCTTTATTTAAGTATAACCAAATAACAGATTATTCTTTTCACATGACCAAAGGAAAAGATTAGTCTCTAAGATTAATCAAAAGAGACTTCTCCAGCCAGGGACTGTGGAGAAAATGCAGTGCTGAGCTGCAAAAATGTGAAGGTTTTAATGTGTGGTTAATTTGCTAAAAATACTGTTGGAAACATAAGAATATTTTTTCCTTTTATCTTTCAGTGAAAAACAGATCCAACAGTGAGATACTACAAATTATCCAATACTCCTGTCCAACTTATGTTTGAGAACTTTGTCTTAACAGATTTGTAAAATGATTTATAATGGAACAGTACAAACCAACATTTAGCACAAGAGAAAATACAGCGTAAGATGTTGGTTTAATTTCATAATTTCATTTGCTTTCCCTTAAAGAATAACGGGAAGCCTCACAGAAAACATTTTATTTGGAAAGAGCCTGAAGCAAGGCTTTTTGGCACTCAACACAGGATCTCAGTTTGGTCCTTTCTGACACCTCTTTTACATGTAAATATAGTGAAAACCCAGTAAAAGGGAGAAAAAAGACTTGCCTTTGCCTTGACTGTAAAGTTAGGGATCAGCCTCAGAAAATCCTGTGACTGGACTGATTCAGATTTGGGGCTCTAGAAAATCTAGATTAATTTATTTCTCTTCCTGACTTGCTATGTTATGCTCAGTGGATCACTTCATCTCTCTCTTTCTATATCTTTAGTCCTCTTAGGCTGAGTTGTTCTCCTTTGTCTTTCTACGCAGTCCAGCCCAGACCGAGAAACTAGGATCTCTGGGTACTATTGTGGTACAAGAAGTTGTTGCTTGTTGCTTCTCACTTAAAGCTATTTGAGACATTTGTAATTTATGTAACAGTAAAGTTAAGAAGTACAACTGAAATAACTTTTCTTTTAGAATACTTGTGAATTTAGTCCAATTTACATGAATCACCTTTATTAAATGACCAACATAACAACAACTGTGATGTCACAAACAGAAAGCTTATGACTTCAGGTATCGAGTGATGAACAGGCAGAAAGAGTATACAACACTGAATGTAGTATAGAAGGTAAAAAAAGGCAAGGCTTCTCAGAGTGAAGCGGGGGTTTGCATAAGTAAGGGCTCACACAGCCAGGAACTCTTGAATCCGAGATACTGGATTAACCAATATCTTTTTGCAAGCTAAAACTAGTTTATTCTTTTTTGACACTGACAGCTTGATCCATAGCTGACCTTCCACCAAGCTGTTGTATTTGGATGCCACTATTTTGGAGCCATATGTTTCTGTCTCCATTTAGTGTAGCTCTATGGCCTGTCATGCACTTCCTCAGGCAGAGCAACCCACACAGACATTCTCGTAACTCCGTTATGCAAGTCCTGATTTTGTAAGCACTCTCCAATTGTAAATGACCTCTCCAAAGAGCCTCCTGGATGTAAGCCACTGCCACCTCAAGCAAGTACTTCATATAAATCCTTTTCATAGCTTTATTAAGCACTGTTTTAAAAACAGTAAAGGAATCAGTTTGTTCCCATTGTTTATTTTGCTTGTTTGTAGTCCTCCCTCCTAAATCCAGACATGAAATCTGTTCCTGCCTTTAGGGGGAGTCAAGCATATCCAAGGGGTATTTCTTCAAGACACATAGGCTTGAAAGCTCTGTGACCTTTGGTTTAGCTCTGTGTTTATCTGGTGAAAGGGTTTATCTTCTTCCTTTCTGTGCTGACAGATGGGAACAGTGACAGTCAGCCAGCCGCATAGTTTAAATGGAGTTTACAGTCTGATACAGCTGCACGTGGAGAGGCTGTGGTATCAGTCAACATTCATAAACTGTACATAAACAGGTTCCCCAAATTGTCACAACTGTTCCTGTATTTTGTCCACTGAATGAGCACGGTTGTGTCCTGGCATCAGGAGGCTTCATGCAATGTGTTCTTCCACAAGGTAAACTCTGTTTTTTTCAGCTGGGAGGTCTCCATGTGGAATTCTAGCTAAGTCAAAAGCAGTAGTGTTGAAGATTCATTGGAAACAGCCCATTTAATCCCCCAGCTAGTGCAAGTATGTTTTGTTCAGTTCGGTCGAGGAATCCAGGCTTATAAAATGACCTTATAATGGGTTTTGAGGAATTGTTTACATGAGAGAATCAAGAGAGATGAAAAACAGAGAGGGTCACTCTTCAGAAATGGGCTGCATACAGGAAATAGGAAACGTATGTGTCAACTTTGCTTCCAAGTTCCAGCATTGACATGAAAGAAGACATAAAGAAGGCCATTTCAGGGAAGAAATTTCTACTTGCCTGTATAGATTGAATCACACATGGCAGCTAAGCGAAGGCAGCATTACTGAAGCATGGAGAATAATGCTATGATTGCAATTTCAGGTTAGGATAAGCTAAAAAACAGTGTGCAAGGGTTCCAGTGCTCTCTTGAGGACAAGAGGATAAGAGATGTACTGAGTTATTTGCACTCTTGTCATTCTGTTATATTTTGGATAAAGCGAAGCTCTCAGCCTGATGCTGAACTAGCCATAGTATTTCACTTGCTTTTAGTTAAATTGAACTCATCCGTTCGTTACGAGAGCCCTGTCACTGCAGTTCATGAGATTATTTTTTAAATATTGTACTCAGTGAAACTGTAGAGGAGAGGAATGTTTTCCCACAGTTATGTGCAATAATCAGCTGTACCTTCCCACTTTATTAAATAACTTTGCAAAATTTTTAAAAGAAAAATTTGAGAAAGTTTTATGTTTTGAAAAGAAGTGTTAAATCCCTGTTCTGATTTACTTCCACATCCTTACCATTGAGCTTGAGAAAAGATTTGAATTGCTCATATGCCTTTTCATTTCACACTGAATTTATAGGAAGTTTCCAAATAATAACGGTCAGCTTGGCAGGAATAAATGTAGACCAAATGATGTAATCCCCACAAGGAAGCATAATTCTCTCATGAAGTATTTACAATAGCAAGCTTGGAAATCCAACAATAAGTTATATTGTTCATAGGTTGTTTATAGCATCTTTTATTGACTGATTCGTTCTTAATGGTAACAGATTTAGTCACCTAACATCCTTCATGTGGCAGGCAGTTTGATGTCCACTGTTGCTTTAAAAATCCTCTCAGGTAGTGGAAACTATCGTTCTGACATAAATCAATAAATAGGACATAAATAGGACCTTGCAAAGTTCAGAAGTTCCCTGAAATGTAGTTGAACTTTCCGATGCTCCCTTCCTGTGACCCTCCAATAACCCTTATCTCCCCTGCCTTTATGACCCTGGCTCTCCATTCCCTTCACCCTCCTAAAGAGCCTGGCTACTTCCCAACTTGGATTCATCCAACAGGCCACCCTCCTTGGAAACTCTCCCAGTCTTTGAATGGGCCTTGCAGTAGAGCAGCCTCAATGCTAGTTTGCAAATTTTAATTTCACATCCTGTTGAACCATTCGCCTAACTGAGTCACATGCATGACCCGGTCAAAACTAGCAAACTCCTGCAGTGGCAGATTGTGGTACAAACTCAGCAGCCTCTGTAAAGTTTAGATCAGAAAATTTAGGCCTTCTAAAAGGAAAACAAGGGAAAGGCTTTGGGATTTGTTGCAGAAATAACTTTTATAATAATTTCTACACAGTTTGGGAAGTTTTTTGCAGTGAGGGAACATTGCTGGTGAGGGCAAAAATTATTTCTTTAAAATCGGATAGCATCGGTTTGAGGCCATGTAGCTGCCAGAGTGTTATTAATTGCTACTGTCCAAACTACTTGAAACCTTTGGTTCTTTGTTAGTTTGTGGTACGCTTTTCCGCTGGGTATTTCACCATAGTGTATTTTGTAGGATTCAGACAAAAAAAAAAATCTGAGATCTGAAACAAAAATTCTAGTGCTAGAGTTTTGTGTATCCTTTAACATACATGATAGGCTTATCTGGTAGCTTCAGACAAGAGAGGATACTATAGTCTTGTAGTTTACTATCTTTTTCCACAGACTGCAGCTATCTGAGAGAGTTTTGGAGGAAGTGTAAACTCTAAGTATAATATCCCTCAAGAATTTTATTTTTAACAGCTAGCTGCAACATACTTGTTCACAGAGATTTGTTCCAGTACAAATCACAGGTTGTCTCTGATGGTCTTCATATCTTCCAGTTTGCATACAAACAAATTTGAGCTTCACAAGAGATTTTGTAAAATGAGAAAGTGTCACAAGTGTCCCTGTAATATGCAACTTTGTGAATATTTAAGCAAGTGGTGTGAATGCAGCAATATAAACAACTTTGTGTGCCTGGCAAGAGGACAACTTATCAATGTGAACCTGGTGACAACTTGTTTTTTCACTGTTGCCCGTGTCCTTAAGGTATCCCCTAGAATACTTATGAGAGACTAGAACCAGCTCAGTGCTTCTCAGTGGCACAGGCAAAGTCTGAGTTTGTCATCTCAAGGATAATGACAAAACTGTGTCCTCACCCTTGGGTGTAGTAAAATTCAGTCCCTGGGTTCAGAGGTGGGAGTGATAAGGGTGAAAAGGCTGTTAAGTGGCAGCAAAGTCTCCCATGGTAACATGACAAAAGAGCATTTCAGAGCAGATCCAGATTGGTTGGTGGCAGCAGAGAAAGTGACCTGAGATGGGTCAGTGGGATCTCTGGATAGATAAGTTTGGGAGTCAGGAACCCCCTAAAAGTCTGGAATGTTTGGTAAGGGTGAGGTGACTCTTAAGACAAAGGAAGAGCTGCCACCCCAGAGCAGTGCCCATTACACCTTGACCCGACCCCATCCTTGGTGGCAAAATAGCAATAATCAGCTGTATCTTCTATTACCGATAAGGTAGGTAATGGTGACATTGCTGTCCTTGGCAGCCATCTGTCTATGCAGCCTCTTGCTTGCTTTTGACTAAAGCTAACCTGGTAGTTATTTCGTATTCTTGCAATAAAACAATAGCCTCTACCATAACAAGCTTACAATCCAAATTTTATTTTCTAATTCTTGGAGGACCAGCACAAAAGATTGTCCCTGTGAGAAATGAACATTGAAGTGATATAACACAAAGTTGTCTGCGGACAGGAATAAGCTACAAACTGAAAAACTGAAATACGTTTAGCACTGTCTTCTTGAGACTAAACAAACACTGTACCATCAGCTTCTCCTCATATGGCATGGGCTTCAGCCCCCAAAGCATCTGAACAGTCATTATGATAAACTTGCTCCATTTTATTAGTATGTCTTCTTTACTGGGAGAATCAAGACTGGTCAGAGAATCTGAGATACCACCTCACAAGTGCTGAGTAAAGGGGCCTAATCATTTCCTTCAGCCTACAGACTGGGAATATTTTCCTTGCTGACTGTCCCTTTGGAGACTGGACATTAATAGCCCTCTACTAAGAGACCTATTTTCATTTCTCTTGAGATAGGGAAATTATGTTTAACTATCAACATAAATGGCCTAGAAATTACAGACTGTGTCAGCAATACTCGTTCTGTCAATAACTGAAAATAAAGCATATTGATTTTACTCAAAACTGTATGTATTTCAGCAGCTGCATTTTATGCAAGACAATATTCTTCCACGTCCTTTATGACTTAACACCCCAAGACTAGTATTTCAGAATGACATTGTTCAGTTGGTCATTAGGGGTAGGATATATTTGATGTTATTTGTCTATTATTTAAAAATACAACAGGGTAGTAAGGTAAACTAATCCCTGTGATAAGCCACTGGTTGGTAGCCTTAACAAGAGAGATGGTGTTTATTAATATGTACTATTTTAATTTATTTCAGGATCATGTAAAACCAAAAGGCAAAACAAAAACACACAGAAACCCTCGTTCCCTATTGAAACGTCCATTGGGTGCAGTGTTCCAGTTTTGAAGTCCTTAGTATGTTCCGGCCCATGAAAATGAATTAAGAAGATGGAGCATCATACTGAATAACAGACTTTCCCAAGTCCTTCATCTGTCAGAAAGCGAGAAGTTTCCTGAAATGTTGTACCCTTCATGGAAATAAATATCAAGGAGAACGTGAACAAAACCTGTAACGCACAGCCAAGTGCTGGAGAGGCCCCTGCTAGTGTCTCTAGTGTCTTGCCTTCAGAGCAAGTTTCACCATTTAATGTGTCAGATCTTCCCAAAATTTTGCCTAAAGCAGTACATCGAGAAGCTGGATCCCAGAAAAGGCGACCAGGCACTGCAATAATATCAAAACAGTCAGATTCCTCAAACATGTCTCAGACGCCACTGAATCGGCCCATCATCCCACCAAGAAGACCTTGCTTCAGGGTATGCTATATCTGTGGCAGAGAATTTGGGTCACGATCTATTTCTATACATGAGCCCCAGTGCCTACAGAAGTGGCGTATTGAAAACAGTGAGCTACCAAGGCATCTCAGAAGAGTGGAGCCCAGGAAACCTGAGGTCCTTACTGGTGATTCCTGTGCACTTACAGCTGAAAATGAGGCAGCTTATCATAGTGCTCAATCCCAGCTCCTGCCCTGTGGAAACTGTGGCCGAACCTTTCTTCCTGACCGTCTCATTGTGCACCAGAAGTGTTGCAGAGGAGGTAGCAGTGGTGTGGAGCTGTCAAGCTCTAGCCCCCGTAAATCTGGTAAAGGCCCAGTCTCCGGGTCTGGCTCAGCAAGTGATGATCTGTCTAAGACCTGTCAAGGAAAGAGCGGGGCTGCATCAGCCACGTTAGGCAAGGTAAATTGCTGAGCACGTGCTGTGTGAAAAGGTGTGGGTGCATTTTGATACTAGGCACTCCAGGGGAGACTGGGTTCCCATCAAATTTAAAATCACTTTCCGTCAGAAGGGTCTTTTGGCTCCACGCAGATGTTTCTCTGCTGAATAGTAGGTAAAGGGTGATACTGTGTGCATAAGGGAAACTACTTATTCCTATTTCTTATGAATTTCCTGTTGACAGGGAGTAGTTGAGTTCTCATGCTCTGTGGTCCTGTTACAGCTGTGTCCCCAAAAGGGACCATTGTGTGTTATAGTTCCCTAGGAGATTCTGTTGAGCAGCTTAGGCAAGCTTTGTATGTTATATCTTTTAGCAGGTATTAGATATTTTTATTTATTTAACATAAAATACGTTTCATTATCCTGTAAGCATTCCAGTGATACTCATTTTTTATCGTTATTCTTAACGTTGGCATGAAACATGAGTTTTCTGAGGACTGCGTGTTCAAAGGCAGCAACTCAGAGTATAACAACAACAAAATAAATAAGACTGCACATTTCTTTCCACTGAATTTAGTTCAAGATCCAAGAATAAAGAAGCTGATTCACATTATCCAAAAGCTACACAAAGTTTTGGAAAATGGCATATTTTTTTCTGCATTTGTTTCTGCACAAGCTGTCTGTTGGCCAGGAGTTTTGTAAAAAGTTAGATGTCTAAATTTAGTCCCAGTCTCTAAAATAAAAGGTGATTTTTTTTTTAAATGGGGTTGAACTCCTGATTCTGTGATTCTGTGATCCTGATTGCCCACATTACTTTTGAACATGGAATTTAGCTTTCTCAGTCACTAAAGGAATGCAATGCTAAGCAGAGCATTTCTAAAAATGTCTTAAAAGTCAAAGCATGCTGTATTTCAGATTTCCTCCTGCTGAATGAAATAGAGATAATAGCATTACTCTAACAAACATCAGAACAAAGACAATGTGAAGCATTTCTATATTACGCTGTTTGAGGCCACTAGTAGATAGATATTGGCAAATCAGATCCACTGCTCAGGTCTTTTATCAGCAAATTTCAAATAATCCATAAACTATTCAAAATGCTGCGCAGGTGCATCTGTAACTATAGGAAAGGAGATGTTGTTGTGTTACACTACAAGGTACCATCTGCCAAAGAACTGGCATTTCTCTAAACATGATTGTTCAATGAACGTCATGGGTGTGAAGCAGAGAGTTTTATCCATCACACATAATTCTGTATGTTTAAAAAAAAAAGGTGGGCAGGGGCAAAGTCCATAGTTACAATGTCATAAAAGAAACAAATTTAGAGTGTGGTTTGGCATTGAGAGTGACTCTGTAAAAATGTTGCCCTCTTGCACAACATATCTGCTCCCTGTGTGGATTCAGTCACATCTGCTGACTTGTTGAACAACAACGTTATTACCACTTTTTACTTCTGTGAGGTCTGCAGAGCCAGAACGAAATGTGTTTGAATCTGTTCGTCCTTCTGTGTGAACAACAGGCTTCCACGTTTACTCCAAGCAGTTACAGTTAATCCGTTGCAGCAGAACTAATGAGGCTGTACAGCTTGCATCTTGTAATTGCCTCTGAAGGACTTCAGTATTAACAGTGACTTTCAGTAAGGGATAATGGATTTTACTTCTCTGAGGTCCTTTATTTTATTATTTCTAGAGCTGTCCTTTTGCACAGAGGGAAGCATTAAAGGTGAAGATAGGAACGGAAAGAGTGAAAGCAATATCCTGTGATCCCAGGGGCTGTTCAGCACTGGCAGACTGCTTCTGAGAAGTGATCAATGCAAGCCTCTTTTCCATAGGCTTAAATTCTCTCTGTGAGGGTCTCCACCTCTAGATGAAATTTTTGAAAGGTCCACGCATTGAAGGATGTTGAAAAGCACTAAGCTCACAGAAGAACTACAGGTTTGCTTTGAGCAGGGACAAGGTCTGGGTCTCCTCTACAGTATTCATCTTTTTCCAGCAAATGGTTTTAATTATGCTCACCTTATGAGCTATTTAACTGCTTATTAATTCTGCTAAAAAATGCCAGCAGTGGAGTGAAATGGCAATCTGCTTTTGTCCTGGCAGGAAAGCATTTAGGGCAGTCCATGTCTCACTTAACAGACCTACTCACTGTAACAGTGAATTATTTAAGTGCTTGTTTGAAGTCCAGGTTCAGCAAAACACCTGAGGGAAGGAATAACTGAAGAAAAACCCCAGCCCTTATATAAGTGTATTTAAAAACTGTAATGCTGCTGTTAAATTAATTTATGCAATGAAAGATGTCCTAAATTAAAAAGCTGAATTTTCCACATTTTAAAAAGAAAGATCTGACTGATTTGGTGATATGCCATGTGAAGGGCATTTTAACTTTACAACTGCAAGCACTTTTGCCTGTGTACCTCTATCCTGGAGCTCACTCTCCCTTAGCAAGTGCAAGATCAACTCGATCAGTATCACTCAGTTCAGAGTTAAATGCCTTTGGAGCTTGAGACTCAACAGCCTCCGTAAGCCATCTCTTCCATTGACTGTCCTCCTCTCAGAATGCGTGAACACATCTGAATTAATCATATCTGGCTGTGTAAACAACAGCCTATGCTTAAGAGACTCTCAAGGATCACATCAGCTCAAAAATTCTATTTTGGATTCTGCTGTGATATCCCAGACAACGGAAGAGATGTCTGGAACTACTGAAACTCAGACGTGCACTAGAACAGGGCGTGGTTTTAATTCTTTAGTAGACTGAAATGTCTGCTACATACAAGTGAGTATTAATGACTTGCTGTGGGTATATATATTAAAGTTTTTTTGACGATAGATAACACTGATCCTAAAATCCTATCATCTGGTGCTGCCATCTGCTGTTTTCTTCTTATCAAGTTAACTACCTAAAAATAAGAGTTCAGTGGTCTTCTTTTACTTTACTGTAATGCATTTTAACACAGCACAAGTCTTGAAAACTTCTGTAAAAACAAAATGTTGATGTTGTCTCTTACAACAGTCATGTAGTCACTTGGTAAAATGAAAACTTCAGATGCTGTGCAATTCTAATGAAGGTGGAAAGTCAATGATAAACTTCATTTGCCTCAGTTGCAGCAGATTTGAAAATCTTATTAGGAGGACACTGACAAATATATTTGAAAATATAGAAAGTTAGATGAAAATGGACAGTGAATGAATGGTTTGAATGAAGTATATTATTATCATTGGGAATGATTGAGCTTCCTGGCTTTCTGCTTTTCCACAAATGCCATGCTCATTGTACCGATGTATTTCTTTTGATGGATGGCACATCAGGAGTAAAATGGGATATTCTAGTGCTTCCAGTGGAGTAAAGTCTTTAACTACCTGCCACCATCTGGCAGAAGTACCTTGCTGTTCAAGGAAATTTCATACACAGGCATATGAGCAGTCCCAAAGTTAGTGTGCTGTTGTGTCAGGGCAGTGGCTGAAAGCACACCAGAATGCTGTGAAATGCACCTTTGGATGGTCATGAGAGCCATGCCACAGCTGGTCCCTGTCTCTTATGCAAAATGCCTCTTACTTTCCCGACAGAAATGTGTGGAAAGGGCCGCCTTCATACAACATGATGCTGTTACTAAGTGCTTGGATCATTCTTTTCCTGAACCTCTGTTCCTTGGGCGATTCAAGTCTATGATGAGAGCTCTGGCCTGAACCAGGAGGCCTCCCCTCGTCCCATTATAATACACATATAATTAAACAAATAAGAAAGGCGGGGGGTTGTGCAGTCCTGGATGGTAAATATTTATGGAGGAGAGTTTGGAAGTCAGTTTTATTGGGTGTACTTAAGAAGAAATTAAAAGCTTTGTGCAGTATGGGAGGATTTGACCTCATGTAACACCATAACAGCAGCCTGGGGCTAACCTCAACGAACGTCAGGTCTATTGAAAATACATAGTTGCGTAGCCTTCTGAGCTAAATAACTTAATTCATGGTCACACAGACATACTTAGCAGTCTTGGAGAAAAAAGAAAACACTGAGACACCAGAGGAAAGCCTAACTGCACTGTTAGGTATTTGTAGGGATTTTTAGAACAACACATATCCTCAGGAACAGACCTTCCCTACAACCCTTTTTAAAAGTGAAAAACAAAGCAGCAAGCAGACAGCCTAGCCACTGGCCTGTGAGTAGTTTGGGTTGGAAAGTTGTGGTGATTCCAAAAATAGTTTTGTTTCAAACTGCAGGCCTCCAGATGTGACATTTGAGATAGGCATACTCTGAAAAAGAAATGAAGGATAAATATCATCAGCTGTAGATATTCCAAATAAAGCTTATCATACCTTGGATTCCACAGTTAAGCAACAGAAGAGCTGTTGCTACCAATTGCAAGGATACTCTCCTCCAGGTTTTATTTTTCGTCTTTTTAACACGTTTGTATTTGCAGAGAAGGATTTGTGTATATAAGTTAATGTGTGGTGATGGTTCAAACTCACTACATTTCTGGAAGAAATAATTCTGTCTTTAGAGTGATCTGATTCTTTTCAATTAATTCTGGTCTCTGCTATTGTTTCTGTACAATTTTAAATTGTGAAAGTTACAAAACAGGGACATTTTTGCTTGAACAGATTTCTTAAACATTTTTTTCGTCAAATAGGATTTAGTTATGAACTCACAACTCTGGAGAACAGAATCCTCTATTTAGCTGCAGGCCTGGTTTTGCTCAGTTGCAACACAAACCCCACCTATAAACTCTCTGTCAGGATCTGGAGCGATCACAGTACTGCTCATTCAATCTTTAGGTTTTCAGATGAGACTACCAAAAAACTATCTGAGAACCATGGAAATGTGTCCACTTTGCCCTGGATGGAGATCACTAACTTTTGTCTTGCAGGTCTCTGGCATCTGTTCAATAGTAGGACAGCACAATGACTTTAAACCAAGTGTAATGGATTTGAACGAAGCAGTCATAAAAGGTTATGTCCATTCATTACAGAAATATTTCTAAGATAAAAACCTATTTGATTTTAACTACAATATATCTGGGCATCAAATTTATTGGGAGTATTTAAATTTTTAAGAGATTTTTCATCTGTCTCATATCAGGACTTTAAGTCTTCTTGAGCTATACGTTTGTTTATATTATACTGCTCCATATGGTGGAAATGATTGTGACAAGGCAGGCTAAGTAAACGTGATTTTCATTCGTACTAGCATTTCTTTTTCCCATTCTGGTAGTATATAAAGAGCCCCTACAAACTGAATGTAAATCAAATTGTTCTTTCCTAGTTTTTAGCCAATAAGTAATCCATTTTACTGAATGGCAGGAACCTAGTTAATAAAAGCTAGAGAGGAAAATGTGTTCCCAGTGTTTTTGCGCCAAGCATTTTTTTAGCAAGCCATTGCAAAAATGCTATAAGCATACCCATAACAAGAATCCACAGTCATATGAGTTCCCTGACCTCAAGAGTTGAGACTGTAGTATCCTCATCTAAAGCTCTCCAGAGCCTACAAAGAAAGATACACTGCCTTCAAAAGACTGTGTATCTGGATCCAGAGTCTTGTCTCCAAACCAGACAAGGTGTAGCTCAAAACCCTAAGTAATGTAGTAGGCAAAAATTGATAATGAAAAATTAGAGCGCATTCTTAAAACAGATGTTTCTATATTCAGCTGTACATAGAAACAGAAGGTTTTATATATAATAAAGTTTATAAATATATATACACATACAAAAAATACCTTGTTATCAAAGGTGGCTAAGGAAATTCCATTTGAAAATTAAGAAGATGAAAATGTCCTTGGAAAGACTGTCTTTGGATAAGCTACAGTTCAACTCACTGTGAGAACTTTCCAGATGAAGCCCAACTTTTCCCAGAAAAAATACATTTCGTAGAATAGTATTTCTTCTTGTAATTGAGTTTACATGTGTGATACAGGAAAGAAAGCTTATGCAGCTTGTTCACTAATGACATTTTCAGACTGTAGCATAAATGTGAGAAGAGCTGACCAGGATTTCTTGAATGCACTGATGGGCTGACACAGAGAGTCATAAATACTGGAACGGGTTACCCGTTGTCTTACACAGCAGCAGAGGAAAAAATGAAATCCCCACCTCCCTTGTTTGAGTGAGAAAGTCTTCCTGTGTTTGGTCTGGCATGGCTGTCCCTCCACCTTTAGGAGGGCAGGGAATAGCTCGTCTCTTACTGGTATTCTGCAGTCCGGAGTGCAGGAAGCGCTGGCAGTTGTGAGACCCATCAGTGTGCCTCTAAGTGCTGTCTCTGCAGTACGTTTTTACGCTACTCCTGGAGCAGGGCTGGTGCTGACACCACGCCTAGCCCAGGACATGCCTAATGACACACTCGAGTCTGTAATCTGAAATACCACAGTAATTATATGTATTTCAAGCTCAGAATATGTATTTGTGGGGTTTGGGGTTGAGGGATTTTTTTTATTCCATTGAGCTGTTCTTCTCTGTGAACAAACGCAGACCTGCAGTGCAGAAGCAATGACTTGTTTAGAGTCCAGTTCTGCCCTCGCTGCAGCCACTGGCAAAGTTCACACTGAGGCCTTCAGGATAAACAAGGAATGGTTCCTATTTTGCCCTTCTCTCTTGAAATATCCTGTACTGGTTTTAATCCTTTAAGGCCAAGGATTCCACCAGCTAACTGATTTGTGGCAAAAGTAACATGGAGTTAGGGACCACAATCACAAGCTTGAGATGGCTGCCCTCGCTGTCCGACTTAAGGGAGATGTTAAGGCTGGACGCAGTGCTTTAGCTGTGTTCTGCCTGGAGATGGGATCTTTCTGCTACTGCACTAGACATCAGCAGTTCAGCCCAGGAAGCATTTTTTGCTGCTTTCCATGTTACTTCACTTTGGTAGATAAAAAAAGGGCTTCAGCTTTTAAGATGGACACTGTGCTGCAGCAGCCTGATCAAGCAGAGGAGCTGTTTCTGCACATGAAGACTCAGCATTTCTACGAACTTGATGGTATGAAAATAAAACAGCTAAAACCTTCATAGCTAAGTATTAATTAGGTGACACACATGAATATTCAGCCCAATATCTGCAGAAGGATCCTACCAGCTCCAGGTGACCAGTTAGTGAGGCGATATCTCTTACAGGCTTCAAGACTGTATCCTGACAAAACAAAACTGACAGAAACACAGATTTCAGATATGGATCGGTTGCTTAATCTACATGATTGTTTTCATCCAGAGTTGTTCTGATTCAGAATTAATATTGAAAACAGTATGTTTTCTTCTTCACAATTGTTGTTTGCAGGTACAAGTGATAAGACAGCCACCAGCAGTGACTTGTTACCTATGTGGCCGTAAGTATGGAAGGAAATCTATTAATATCCATGAGCCACAATGCCTGAAAAAATGGCACCGGGAGAATGACATGCTACCCAAGCACTTGAGAAGGCCAGAGCCCAAAAAGCCTGAAGTCAGTCCCATAAAAGGTAAGCTGCAGACCAAATTAGGAAATGCAAGAAAGTGGGAGGAAGAAAAAAAAGAATTTTAGGCAGTAGCTTAGCAGTTTGCAAGTACTTCTCCATTTAACTCTGAAGTCAGGGTAGTCATCATTACTCATTTTAAGTTTTCTGTTAAGCATCCTGTTCTCCTTTTGTACTGCATCTGTAAAAAGTAAGAGTAGTCATTGGCTTGTGGGACATCACTCCTGGGACAGTTCTCTTTATGTATCAGTGTGTTCTGAATCAAAACACAAAAACCTCAGCAACCTGCTTCACAGCCACATCACTATCTTCTGACAACTTTCAATGCAGTAGAAAGGCATATTTTAAAATGGGCAAAAGCATCCAAGAATAATATGCAGACTTGACACATATAGTCATTAAAATAAAATACTCTTCAGGCAATATAGGGATAGATACTTCAGCCAGATTTTACACCTCTAGCATCAGTTATAAAAAAAGCCCGACACTAGCACTTAGCAGAGGTAAACAGTGAGTGGCCTCAAAAAGAGGAGTTCTGAAGTAAAATAAGAAATACGATACTAGATGCATAATGACTGGTAGAAAATAAGGTCTTTTTAAAACCTGCTTTTAACGAATACTTTAGTTTCAGGATTTTATTAAAATACTTATAAAAATGCAGTATCTTCTACAGCATCCAGTGGATGTTATTGATCCCTTTATATATGTAAGCCTTAGAAGATTTTTCTGTGAGACATTATAATATAAACACTGTGGCAAAAAATACATGTAGTATAAAATAAACACTCTGTTTCTGCCGATTATGTGTGTTTGTTCTGTGGGTTCTGTTTTGTAAGATGCCTAGACCCCACTTCTTCAAATCAATGAAAACTGATCCCCAGCACCCAACAGAACTGGGCTCCCATATATATTCCAGGGATGCGTGTTCGCTGTAGGACCAAAAGGAAATCTTATCCATGATTTGCCTGGAAGCTGGTCCCAGGACTTCCCCATTCCCACATAAAGTTATTCACCTTTTCAGCTGGATGCTTTCCCTGGCCCTGCCAGCTGGTCTGAGCTACTTTGGGTGAAGTTTGGACCACTTGCTCACAGCCAGTTAATTCACCCTCTCTTTTTTAATATTCCCCGTAATTTCCTGCAGCTTCCCCTAATGTCTGGAAAAGTAGACAAATTCTCCTACAACTCACTGTGAAAGAGTCATACATTAGATCAGTTTACAGCATTACAAAGAAGTATGTCCCCAGAAGACATGCACAGAGAAGAGCAGGATCACTGAGAGCACTAACCTGCTGTTCAAAATAACAATAATTGCAGCTCATATAATACAGAATTAGCACTTGGTTAACAGATACCAAGCAGCAGAGTTGAATCTGCAGTGAAAGACAGGTTCAGAAGACATTTTCATTCTAGTTGCTTTTTTTGTAGTGAAGCTCTTTTTAATTATTGCATGTGTGGTACAAAAGATGGAGAAAGAAAAGAACAAAAGAATTCCATCTGAAAGGGGAGGATGCAAAAGGACAAACCAGGTTATTTTTAAATACACTATTCTTCTTTTGAAGGAGTGGAAGCAGAAAGACAACCACTCTTTGAGAGAACAATCCAGCAGAAGGCTCCCAGATATGAATCAGAAAATTGTCTCATTTATGCAATGAGTCATATCAGGCGCCACACATCTCCTGTGAGGTGTTATGTGCCCACAGTTCCCCATGGGACACAGACCTGCTTCCAGCATCTATCCCTAAATGCCTGCTGATGCAAGTCTGATCAGTTCTGTAGCTTGAGCTAAAGTTGTTGTTCCCCCTGCAGTTGCCTCATGTTCCTGGCCTCAAGAAAATAATCTCAGTGTTCTTTTTCCATAAGACTTACCCTTGATCATCTGGTAAATGCTATAACTGACCTTGAGACCACATACACGTACTGCATGTCTCTCAGGTTCTCAACTTAGAGAGGAGGGATTACCTCTGTTGTTGAACGGAACAGGCAATGTTCAAAAAAAGCTCAGAAATATTAACTGCTTACATTAAACTTTTTATAAATAACATAAATCTTTTTCTGAAAACTAAAGTGTCACGGGAAGACAACCGCTGCCCTGATTACACAGTGTTTTGTTTGTGGAATGCCTAACACATGCCTGCAAGGAGAAAGTCATCCTTCTTTCTCTTTTTTTTTATATTCAATAAACTTTCCAAAGTACAGAAAATACACATTCATTTCCTGCAAGCAAAGGGGATATTTGTCTCAGCCAGGAAAAGAAACACTACTTGGTTGCTCTTCTAACAAAAAGAACATTAGGAACAGGCATATTAAGAGATCTAAGGCTTATTGTGGTTATGTGAACCATTGGATATGAGTCATATTAAAAATGTATGGGCCTTTAATGAAGAGCTCTATCATGTGCCAATGAGAGAAACCATGGAATATTTTTAAGTGCACAAATCCTTTTCTTTTAAAAATTATCTGCTGCTAGTGGTTCAAAGACAAAAATATTTTTTTAGTCTTTTTCTGTGTTGTCATACCTTTTGAGACGGGTGAAGCAAATACATCTTCAAATAGAGCCATGTAGATTTTTTTCTGCATGCATTTCAAATAAATCTCTTAAGATCTAAATCCGGGTGTTAAGCAAACTACCTGGCCTTTTTGGAAATCAGTTTTGAGCAATACTATGCAAAAGTCCATTTCAAGATGAAAGTAAACATGATTTTCTTTATACTCAAATAAAATCTGGAAAATACATCTGATGTGAGTGTTTGAAGAATGCCTCTGAGCTTTCAGAGCAGTCACTCTTCCCACAGTGGAAAATAACTGTGGGTGAGACTGGATTAGTGTTTAGATGACAATAGATGCATCAGTGCAATGACCTCACTGAAAGCTGTGGCTTAGAAGAACTGTAGGTTTTGTCTGTAAGGCTTTAGGCTTACCTAAGCTTTACTTCACTTACTGGCAAAACTTGCATAGACTTCAACAGGAAGAAAATTGAGCCCCTTGTCCAGAGCAGTACAAAGATCATATTCTCAAGCACGATACACTCCCTCCCATCACCACGGTCAGATAACACATGCTCATTAAACAGAACTTGAAATAAAGCCAAGAAGTGAAATTTGCTGATAATAGTATGTACGCAAAGATGTTAATAATTAGCTGAGAATGCATATCATAGCACACAGCATGATGTTTTCTCTGTATGCTCATACAATGCAAAATGGTTCAGTTTGAAGTTTATTTAGTTCAACCCCTGGGACAAAAAGCAGAGTTTTTTAATATATTTTTTACTCTTTTGCTTCTTTCTTTTCTTTCTTTTTCATTTGCAAAAGCAATATGGTTTGGTTAAACTGAAAGGCTCAGTCAACAGGTATTTCCTGAAAATATTTTCCATAAAGAGTTGAATGTGGGTCTCCAAAATGAAAGCTGATACTTTCTTTTTTTCATTTTCTAGCCAAAGGTTTCTGTGATCTTGATTCTTTAAATGAGGCTGCCTGGATCAGCGCCCAGAACCAGCTAGTTCCATGTGATATTTGTGGGCGTACGTTTCTTCCAGACAGACTGATCGTCCACCAGAAGTCCTGTAAACCGAAACCTGCAGCATGAATTGGATATAACACACATGCATACATATACATGCACACTCACATACCACATGCACACGTGTGTGTGTGTGCAAGAATACACACACATGCACCCATACCTTTCAGTCAAACCATGAGAGAAATAAAATCCAGCATTAAAACTGTGGTGTGTCGACAGATCATGTGATTCAAAAGCCTCCAGAGTGAAATCAGCAGTTGCTACTGTAGTGTAAGGTCAAATATGGTGATTTTTTAGCCCAGCAGTAAGTCAAAGTGCTTCCTCACCTCTGTCATTCAGGTAGCGTCACCTTGAAACTACAGTTTGAGAGGGATGGCATAAGAATACTTGAAAGTAATGTTAACTATCATCTTCCCTGTCCTGATCCTGTGCTTTGTTGGGTGCAGGACAAACCAGGTGAAGAACCCTCCCAGGCTGCTTTCTGAATCAATGTGCTATCTTCATCTGTGTTGGTCAAATGTAGGATGTTCTTCAGCTCCACCCCTTTCACAGCCTTTAAGATTTAGCTATTTGGACTTTTGAAAGAAGTTAGGCCTTCTGCATGTGTTTCCCCTTTTTCATGGCATGTTTGGATTTTTGTATTCAGCAAAGGACAGAGAGAAATGAGACGTAGCTGTTGGGGGTCTTTCACTGCAGTGATCCCCAAGAGAGCATCCCACATGGTTCTGTCTTGTGGTCTTGTTTTTCAACAGATCTGTCAGACTGGGAGAGCTGCTATAATGTCAGAAGCTGCCTTGTCCGCATGGACATTTGGCTACATGTCTGTTGCTCAGCGAATATACTCACCTACTGTTTCAGAAACTGAAGCTTCAGACAACTTCTAGGAAATGAGGGTTTTGATGAGGAGTAACTCATTGAATCTCAGTGGAAGCAAAGACAGAATGACGTTGATCAGGAAAATTAATTCATTGAAAATTTTGTTTCCTCTCTATGGAAGATTTGTCTAGTTAGGGTAAGGACCTCCAACTGAACTTGACTAATCAAAGAAACCAAGTAGCTCCTTTGAGTTTTTTGATTTGGGGGTATTTTTGTGTCCTTGTCCACCTGTGGCACAAGTCTATTCATTGATTCCCACTCAGAACTTTAAACCATGGAGCACCCCATTGTTCACATCATTGTGGGACAGTGCAGCTTATGAAGCCCTTAACAGCTACAAGTGAAATTTTCCCATATAAAGGGATCCAGCCATGCGGTGGAAGCAGAGGCTGACTGTTTTTAGAAAACAGTTCCAAAAGTGCCCTGTTCTTGGTGCATTTCTTGCCTAGAATGATACTGACCATGTGATTTATGCTCAGCTCAAGAAACCGATCATGCCAACAGTTTTACAAGTCAGAGAGGCACATCTTTGTCATGAACTGGGTAAAAGAAAACATAATTTTATGTCAGGCCAAAACAAACATGCTGTGTCAGATGGCTGGAATAAAATACCACCCTGCTCTCTGTGCCAAATCTGACCAAAACAGAGTGCCAGTATGGGCAAGAAGGGTAGATATTATACAAAAAAGGAGTGGAGAAGGTGTTTGAATGTGCTATTTTGAAAAATTCTGTTGTGTTATGTAGCAGAATCAGTGCCAAAACACATCAATGAATAGGTTAAACACATGAAGGAAGTAATACTTTAACGAGGTACAGAAGAAAGCACTTATTATTATTTTACCTACTCTGAAGTGTTTTATTAAGTAGTCAGTGAGGTTATTGAAAAGGTATGACAAAATCTAATACAAGTTTTTAACCAGCAATATAGGCTTCCTGATACCGTCAAAGAAGCTGTGCCTCCCGCATGTTTTCCCCTTCGGGCTTAAGGCCTGGAGATGGCTGTTACGCATTGTATGACCGACTTGACCTTTCTCAGAGCATTCACACTTATTATTATACTTACAAATCAGATGAAGTGGATGTCTTCATACACTCTAAAATGAAATATGAGTACCAGCAAGTTTTCTTCTCCAAGCTGTCGCTGTTTGATTTGTGGCATGAGTGAAAGAAGAAGTAGTATCATTGTTCCGTTATTAGAGGAACACTCCTGGCTCCAGCCTGAGCAGGCTGTTAATTCAGACTAGGAGAGGTACCAGCATTCTTTGGTGAAAACAATTTCCAAAACAATAATGATACCTCAGCAGCCCTTTCATCTTCGAATGGGAATTGTATTGTCTGAAGATAGATGTCTTCAGGTGTCAAAGGTTCAATTTTTTTCTACAGTGCAAAGCTGTGTAAACCCTGCAGATCTGTCCTTGTTAGTGTCCCCAGTGTAAGCAGAGCTGCTGGCGGATCTGGACTGGTGTCATTCCCCCTCCTTTTGGCTGTGAAAAGGCGTGTGGCCTGAGGTTGGTAGGCAATATACACTGCAAGACCCAGGAGGCTGTTGTAATTCGCATCAAGTGCTGGCCCACTAATGAGTGGCTTGGTAATTGCAGGATTATGGATGTCGTGCAATCTCACCTTTGTGTCCCGTCTTCCTCTTCTGGGAGCCCACTCCCTTTTGTCCGACACGATAAGAAAATTTTGGCTACATCTGCCTCACTGAGTCATCAAGATTCACTACAGAGTCACTTCAAGAGCAGAAACTTGTTTTCAAGAAACTGAACAGCCTTTGCAGAGTCACTGCAGTCTTAGGCATTAAATATTTAGTCCTGCCTTTTGGTGGAATTCCAATGTCAGAGTCCCTGTGTCGCTCTGCAAGTTGGACTCAGAGTCCTGATGATTTTAGATCTGTCCGAAATTTCACCCAGAACAGTATTTCTGTGTTTAATTGTTAGCTCTAGTCTTGTCTAGTTCTTATTTTCTGGATTATTGTCCCAAAAAGCAAGGAAATCTGTCTGGTGAGCTAAGCAGAGCATTGGTAAACAATTACACAGCACTGATATTAACCATACTTTCAGTGTGCTGTTGTTTCTTGCGAAGAAATACCACTGTATGGGAACTCCTGAAGCCACAAGCCTGAAGCATGGTTTCCACACCAGCCTTTGAAGGAGTCAGATGAGGATTTGGCAAAGTAAGAGCTGACTCTGCTTACAGGTGATTGCTGCTGAGCTCCGAACCTAGCGTGGGATCTGTGAAATGGTGAGCCTTACCACTCAGAGGCAAGACAGCATTGTGCTGTGAGGGCTGGTGCTGAGATCAGAGCATGCAGGAACTCAGCAGGAGGCAACAGCCCTTAGAAAGGTCTCAGGGATTTTAACATCCCCTTTCCTCCATAACATTGTGGGTACAATGAATTTCAAAATATGTAGAAATATAAAAAGCACAGACATGGGAGTGCATATTGTCCCATTTCAAACAACATATCCCTGTCACACACATCCCCATGTTACTCTGTCACAAACTCTTCTGCTAAGCTCACAAGCACTGGTGTTAGTTTGTGCCGATCATGATGGTGAGTTCTGTGGCAAGAATTGTTCACCGAGCGAAACAGGGATAGTGCCTTCATGATTGCTCTCAACAGCGTTAAAATGAGATCTTAATGAGCATTTTTCATTATTGCTTGGCATTTATCATTCTGACTCTTTTGCAGAAGAGGAAAAGGAAATGAGAAATTGAGCTATTTTGCTTCATTTCTGTACTTCAGTAATTTGTCACTTAACCATATCCACTGTTGGCTCACAGTGATTTGCAGCTCAATCCCATGCTTTCAACAGGCACACCATCTTTAAAGAGCTGAAAAATGTTTTCCTGTACTTCAGTAACAATGGCATTCCATCTAGTTTGCCACAGATGTGCTGATAGCAGCTAAAACTATTCCTGGACAAAATATAAGAAAGTCAGAACATGGATTGACAAGCAAAGTTCAATCACATTACACAAATGAGCACCTACTTTCAGACCGTAAAAAAAATCCCTGATCGATGTTCTAGTTCAGCCATTTGAACCTACCAGTTCAAATCAAAAAATTAGACATTTTTGCAAAGCAGTCCTGAAGATCATAGTCAAGCTAGATGAGTTTAACTGCGGACTTCAAAAATTCGACATTAATGAAAGAACACAACCGCAGACAAATATTATACATGAATATATACCCTCTACACTGCCCTAGTGAGGCCTCATCTGGAGTACTGTGTCCAGTTCTGGGCTCCCCACTTCAAGAAAGATGAGGAGCTACTGGAGAGAGTCCAGTGGAGGGCTACGAGGATGATGAGGGGACTGGAGCATCTCTCCTATGAGGAAAGGCTGAGGGAGCTGCGCTTGTTCAGCCTGAAGAAGAGAAGGCTGAGAGGGGACCTAATATATGTTTATAAATATCTCAAGGGCGGGTGTCAGAAGGATGGGGCCAGACTCTTTTCAGTGGTGCTCAGCAACAGGACAAGGGGCAATGGGCACAAACTGAAGCATAGGAAGTTCTGTCTGAAGATGAGGAAGAACTTCTTCCCTCTGAGGGTGATGGAGCCCTGGAACAGGCTGCCCAGGGAGGTTGTAGAGTCTCCTTCTTGGAGATATTCAAGACCTGCCTGGACAAGGTCCTGTGCAGCCTGCTGTAGGCGACCCTGCTTCGTCAGGGGGTTTGGACTAGATGATCCCCAGAGGTCCCTTCCAACCCCGAACATTCTGTGATTCTGTGATTCTGTGAAGTGGTATAATTTAGTGAGTTGAGAATGTCATAGTCCTTTAGTTACCATACAAGCTTCAAGAGCTCCCAGATCTTAAAGGGCAGTAGCAAAAAATGCCAGTGGGCCTTAACAAAACATTTTCATGGACCCTTTTTCTTAAACACTCCCAGCACTTAGTAGACCACAGCTTAAGGAGCAAAATTTTTGCAAATATTATGTCAGCTTATATCTAAAAGGTACTGAGAACTTATATAGATCTGTGAATTCTCTTTGCATGGCATAGACTGGGAAAATGCATAGCATTGCACAGAAATTATGTTTTCAGCACTGCCTCCTGACCATTGACAATTTGTATGCTTAAGATTTAGTTCAGGATTTGTAAATGTAAAATATGATTCTGTACTTACTCAGGCCAAGTCCCACACTAGCATATGGGTATACGATGAAGCCAGAAAAGCTAAGGAATCAATCAGACATTGACTCACATATGCCTTAATCAAATTAGTTCCTGTAGGTTTTTATGATGACCTCTGTTTGTTTAACAACAGAATTTCATAACTGAGAATTAAGTTTGTATCTGGAGACATGCCGTACTCAGCAGGACAGTAGGATCATGCAAAAGCAGGATTCAACCAGGGCATGAGGTTCACTAGGAAACAAAACCTACAAGCCTGGAAAACCCTCCAAGATGTTGCCCGAGGGACCATCTACATTCTTGCACGCTGTCACTTGCTTGCTTTTCAGTCAGTATCATAAATGACATACACCAAGTATTACTGACTCTCTGGCATGCAAGGGTTAGGGACTCCTCCTACATTATGTTCAAGAAAAATTATTATAATCTGCATAGGTTTGAGAAGTCAGCCATGATTATAGAACTGGAAAATCTACCTGACAAGTGAGCCTCCAGAAGCTCAGGCTATTTAACTTTTCAAAAAAAAATTAAGAATTGATTCACAGATGCCCTGTGGATATCCAGAATACAGAGCCTTCTTTCCAGAAGAAAAGATTTAACAGTCTCCAAGGCAGGAACTTGGTGTCAGACAAACTCAGAAATAAGAAACTCAAAACTTTCAAACAGTATAGCATTTTATTGAGATTTGCAGTGGATTGTCTATGGCAAGATGTTTACAAACTAATCATTAACGCTTTTAAAAAAAATTCTGCATAGGTCTAGTATGAATAAATTCAGGCCAGCCTTGTGTTACAGTATAGCCTGTGGAACATTGGACTAGAAGACTCTGCTAGGTTATAATGAAAGAGAATATTTAGCGTATGATTTTCAGGACAAAAAGCCGTTTACATAAGTCTAAGAAATATGTTACAACTAGGCAATAGTATCTCTGAATTAGGTAGTTAAGACTGCAAAGGTAGCAATTAAAAAGTAGAAACTGAAAGATCCTTATATTTTAAAAGTCTTTGCATCTTCAGTAGCCCCATCTCTGCAAGAACGTAGAGCCCTTCAGACATGTAAATAATAAGAGAATACAGCTTCTGAAGGCAACAACAGTTGACCTAGGGTAGAATTTGTACCTGGATTTGGAAGTTGAATCAGACTGTGAAGTCAGATTGGGATAAGAAGGTCTTCAGAGCATCAGTGAGAGAGAACTCTGGGTACAAAATTTTGAGATACAGTCTCAAATGGAAGACAAGCTGCCAGTCTGGTCAGAAAGAGGAGACTGAGTTCAAAACAGGTAAGTACTTTGCCTTTCTTGCTTTCTCTGGCAACTTAAGGAGAGAAAGATTTACCTAGGTTAGCTCATAGGACTTGTAAACCTAAATGGTTAGGAAACTGGCTATTTCAGGTTAGTTTCACAATTTGTTTTTGTAATCCATCCAATTCAGAACAAGTTCTACTTGCTACTGTCTATTTATATCAGCTTTTAAGGCTGGAAAGGGCACTGCCAGATGCAGCTTGTGATAAAAGCACATTTCCAAGTCCTTTTGCTCCAGTCCATTCCCTCTTTGCAGAAGTGCTGTGTTTGTTAGCATCTACGAGGCAGACAAGATATTTCAGGAGCAAGATCAGAGCACAGATTATGGTGCCAGACCTTGGTAGAGATGCAGTCCATTGGGCAACAGGTAGTTTGCTTATAAAAACGAACCCCACAGGCCCCATGCAGCCAAGACTCAGATGAGTACAAAAAATGCTGTAAGAAAGCCATCACAGCCTTCCCTGTAGTTGTCTTCCTCCCGGCATCCCCTCCTCCACCGTTTAGCCTTATTTGATGCATTTGGACAGAGGTATCTTCTCTGAATAGCTCTTGGAGAAGTTACAATTCTCAGCATATTGCCATCAGGTTGCAAAATGCGCAGCATGGAAGAAGCAGGAGTCAGAAACATGGATCACACTGTATACCCCATGTTACAAAGTAGTAAGCTGGATGCACTCAAAGAGTAGAACAGAGCCACAGAGCCACATGGAGGGTTTTTAATCCCTTAATATGTAATCTTTACAGTATACCACTGGGAAGATTAGCTTTAAAAAGAACATGGAGCTTGAAAAACGCAATCATGGCTGTCAGAATAAAGAGGCCCAGCCAGTTTAGCTTATCGAACGGAAGACAGAGAGGCTGTTTGATCTGTCATGCACGCCATATTTCAGCTCTGAATTTTTAAAAAACAAACCAAGTTTAAGGGTAGAAATGAGCACTTGCAGTCACAGAATTCTAGTTCTGCACACCTAACCTTGACAAGCCGAGGATCCTGCGAGCGATTTACAAATTCATCTCATTTAGGTAACATAACTGATTGGATACCAAATTCTTCACTGATGTGGCACTAAAAATACCCAGTACAATTTCCAGAAGATCTGGTTTAGCAAAACTTACACTTCTGAAAAGGCAAGAGAGGACACCCATGTCAGCTTAGCTCAGCTCTTCTGAAACAGTCATTGGAAATTATCTGCGGGTCCTCTAGTGTTTTCACAGAATCACAGAATCACAGAATGTTCGGGGTTGGAAGGGACCTCTGTGGGTCATCTAGTCCAACCCTCCTGCTGAAGCAGGGTCACCTACAGCAGGCTGCACAGGACCTTGTCCAG
>Ga0065711_1028872_pt1 | contig 38765 bp, 19 predicted proteins | sample Hoacrofraction12_FD_59098 | JGI IMG/M metagenome (GOLD analysis project Ga0065711, IMG submission 59098) | Hoatzin crop microbial communities from Cojedes, Venezuela - Epithelial fraction 12 v2 (version 2) | ecosystem: Host-associated > Birds > Digestive system > Esophagus > Crop | place...
AAGGTCCTGTGCAGCCTGCTGTAGGTGACCCTGCTTCGGCAGGGGGGTTGGACTAGATGACCCACAGAGGTCCCTTCCAACCCCTACTATTCTGTGATTCTGTGATCTCCATACCATCTGCCTAGAGCATTTTTATTATTATTCATTCAGGTAAGGTCTCCTTCCTTCCGTAATTTCTGTGAAAACCATTCTAAAAAGCTATTCCAGAAAGTCTATTAAACTTAGAGAAGCACGTTGAGGGATTGCTGCTGTGATACGTATTATTGTTTTTCCAGTTGATTTTAATTTTGTTGTATCACTTCTGGGAAACATCGAAGCCAAAGCACCTTCTTATACTGGATCATTTATTATGGTATTTCTTTCACTTAGTAGGCTTTTCAGTATGAGTAGAAGACTAGGGCTTTACCTGTGTTATTTTCAGAATGTAGCAGTAGGAACTTCAAGGAAAAATATTAGTGATGAGGGCTTGTAACAGGAATTTCACAGAAATGCTTATTCTTGTGATAGGTTCCATTTCAGGGCTGTTAGCCAGACCTCTTGTAATAAATTTAGGCTTTCCTAAACAGGAAACCTCAGGAAAATTAATCTGAATGAACTGTAGCTGTGAATTAACTTTCCCAAGTGCCTTTACAGACATGCATTTAAGGGTTTAACAGGCCACAGTGCAGTACAGTTTGGGGATGTTCAGGATATAACTGGGAGATACCATAAGCTCTGCAGTAACTATTTTTTTAACAGCATTGTTCAAATTGGAAGGCTCATGCTGCTGTTGGTATCTTCAGCACTTGAGTTTCACTTAAGTTTTGCCCATTTTTAATTATTTCTGTGAAGACTTATTTTTGAGAGACCCACGGTAGTGAAGTGGAGTGATAGTTTTGCTTAGTGCTGTATGGAAACAAAGAATAAAGCTCAATTACCATAAAAACCAACAATGCAAATTCTGGAAGATGGAATCCCTGTCCCTTAAGGCTCTCTCTAAAATGAAGACCAGAGAAAAATCTCATCTGGTTTACAGCTGCGTGGACAGATGCATGGACATACTCACCACTATGGATGCAGAATCTAAGGACTGTATCAGTTACAGAGCCTGTGGTTGTAGATCCACTGAATCTACATATGCTCTCCCTCGCTGCTCAGTCATCTTGCCAATTTTTAGTATAATTTCATAAATCTAACACTAGAGCTGCATGCTATAGTCCTGTACCACCTCAGAAGTGCTGTGCAGAGAAGTGAATGCCATTTCCCACTGCACTATTTATGCCACATATTAAGTTGCTTCTCCACTACGGTACCCAAACACTTTTCACAGTATCTGCTTTCACAATACCACTCCTAATCACCAGGCACAGTTCATAGTCCCTGTTACTTGATTTACTACTTTGGTTTTGGGTATATCACAAAAGATTTTATTCTGGTTCCAATCCTACTTTGCAATCCAAGTCACCTGGAAGGACAGGTTTGCCCTCGGTTGGCATTCTATCAACAGTGTCATAGCAGTGATGTCACAGTGAAAAATACTGATTAACATCAGGCTTCACACTGATATATGCACCACTCCTGAAAACATCACGATTTAATGAGAATTTATTTTTTGACAGCTGTTGCAAGACAAGTCCATCATCTAGTTCTCAATTAATATTTTCCATATAGACAAACTATAACATTCTGTAAATATTATGACTGTTACATAAAGAAGTCTAAATATATTCCTTATCTGATTACTCTTAACAAAACTTTTCCGCAGAGAATGAAGTTAGGCTTGTTTGAAAAGATCTATTTTTCATGTTGATTGCAATTGATTTTTATTTCAATTACTATGTTAAAGAAATGCTACAATATCAATTTTAGCAGCTTACCACAATCACCAAGAACATTAGAATTACTTCAATTACTAATTTTCAGTTCAGGTGGGAACCCGGTCACTGTTTAGAAAAGTTAAGAATCTTGGTAAAACTGAGGTTAACTCATAACCACCAGAAGTTCTCACAGATTTATAAACAAAATTGTCTTGGTAGAGGGCAAATGAATCTGAAACAAAACCCGGAAGGAATTCATGGTCTATTCCCACCCATCTAACCAGCTCCCATTTCTATCTTCAGTTTGCTGGGAGACAAAAGTGTGGTGAATCAATCTCTGCATTATAATGAAGTAACAAGACAAAGTATTATTAAATAAAAAACCCACATGCCTTTCCTATACTGTATCTTTATGTGAAAAGCAACCCATTTTGGACCAGATTCAGTCTTTACAGAAATAGGTGTATTTTCATTCACTCCACTGGACTGCTACATAAATACAAACACGTGCAGGAGGCAGCCTGTGGCATACTTTTACTTCAGGTATTCAAATTTCAGAAGGAAACATCCTCAAAATGACAGTCACTATAGAATAAAAAGATTTGAGACTGTGCTGTATAAACCAATATTATGAAGCACGGAGGCCAGAAAGGTATTTAGGTCAGCACGTTTTCTCAGTGTAGCATTCTGTGGCATGCAGTCTGAAGCTACAACCACCTCCCACTCACAGAATGAGCATGGACACAGCATTAGCTAAAATGGGGTACTACCAGCATAAATCTGGGAGATTGTACCCCGCCACTTTTTAAGTACATGCACTTTTAGATCCAGTATGTTTTTCCTATCCATAGCATTTGTAATCTCATATATGAAAAAAATCTTCCCTAAAACCTTTTAAAAGCTGTTCTTGACTGAAGTACTCCTTAATTGTGTTCAGTGCTGTTCAGCTCAACAGCAAAATTCTTACCTATTCCAACATGTTGAGGATGATTCTCCGCAAGCTTTTCAAAGGGAAGGTTTTTTTCCAGTTAGTAAACCACTAGTCTCAGCTGTGAGAATCAGGGTTTACTTCTCACTCCCCATCATCCTTAGAGCAAGGCAAAAAGGAATTTAGGCCTTTCAAAACATTCACTTACTACACAGAAGCAGTAGAGAATAGTGACACGCAAAACATCAAGGCAAAATTCTGTGTGCTAAAAAGTGTGTCTTGTCTTTGATTTGTGCCTTATACACAAATTCCTCCAGAAAAATTAATACTCTCCATCTGGCAAAGGAGGCTGCTTTGAGCAATTTGGAGCAAAAAGGCCATTATAGCTTTAAGCTCATTATATCAAACATATTTTTAAAATTTATAAATAAACTTAATATGCTCAGAGAAGAGAGCAAATTATTAAATATTGAGAACAGATGGGGAAACATCAGACCATGGCTACTTAGATTTCCTGCATTTTACAGCTGGTTTGGAAGAATGAAGCACGGAAAGCCTTAAGCCACTCAGATCAAATGATCACAGTGGACCAAATTCTGTGCCCTTTATTCATGCTATTTACTCTGCATTTGATTCAAGTGTTGTTTTGCTTGAAAGCTACACCTTCTTGTGCGAAGTGCTTTCACTTAGGACTGATTTTAAAACCTCTTTAAGATGGTTCAGGAACTAAACCAAGTTTCCAAACTCCTCCAGACCCTTTGCCTTCTCCTGTACATCAAGGAGAGAGGACCGTCCAGGGCATTCCTAGTCCCACCTAAAATCCCACATCTTTCCCTAAAGAAACAGGTCCCTTCCTCTTTCCCTTCAGTCTTTGATGTATCTTAGCCTCTTCAACATTCTCAGTCTTGGAAAATGTGAAATGCATCTTTATTTCTTTGGAGAAGAAAAACAGGAGCTGTTCAGTACAAAGAATATTTTCTCCTTGTTTAGCCTGTTGTAAACACAGTCCCTGTCGAAAAACAACAAAATCCAAACAAAAAACAACAACAAAACCCCAACCGAAAACCTCCCCAAGAACAAACTGCTGGTGTCATTGTATTTAAGACAAAAAAATCGAGATGATAGATGCAGCCAAACACTACAAGTGTGTTTCTTTTAACCTGAAACTGCCTGTGGGCCATATCATCCTAAAAACTCTTTGATATGAGAAAGGAACTAATGCTAGGGGCGTATCCAGAACTGCACACAGGTACCTGCTGATCTGCCAGCTCACGGGTTTTAAAAGTCTCCTAGCCTGCTCCTGGCACCTTTTGTCAGTCACTGACAGGAAGATCTTCCTCTGTGAAGGGCGATTTGCACAGCAGGGGACCTGCAAAGCAGCTGCCGCAGGTACTGCAAAGAAAATATAAGAAGCAAATGATACAAAAATGAAATGGAAAAAAGGATCAGGAGAGGGAGGAGAGGAATTTGTTCTCATGAAAAACGGGGCACGGAGCAAAGAAGGCAGAAGAGAAAGCAGACATGAAAATGTCATAAAAATCTCAGAGTACAATGGATGTAACTGATGAAAGATATTAAATGCCACATGGTGAAGAAAGATTCAATTGCACGCACAGATGCCCTGGTGTGCCTATATGCATCACAGGAACTTTTGCGGCCAGTCCAGGAAGGGCAGGGTTCTCCCATGCTCTCAGTACAGGAACAGAGCTTGAGCCGCAGCAGGCCCTGCTTTAAATTATCATGGGCTATGGATAAACAGCTGGTGCTTTGGGCAGGATGGCAGTCCTACACGCTGCAGTCATGTTGTCTCATAATGCTCTGCAGAAAGTTTCTGTGGCAAGCAGAGGGACCATTTGCACATCTACTATATTCCCCTCAGAGGCAAGCCTAAATTATATAAAGGTACAAGAGGGAATATTTTAGCTTCAGTTTGTCATATATGGAAAGGAGAAAACAAAATAGTGCATTTACTCTTTATAAGCCGCAAATCTAAAACCAAACACAGGATTAATTTAGTTTTTTTGCTTTACAGAGCAGAATTAGAGGTTAGGCCAGAACGTGGCTTCTCTCTCCCATTCCCAAAATCAGCTTTTTATTTTTCAGTAACTACATATCAATCTCTTCAGCACTTATCCCTTTTCCTGCCTCTTGCTACTTCCCTAGATCTGCCACAAAGAATTCTCCTCACACACTCAGAAAACAGAAACCTGAAACATCTATTGTAACCATCATATCTTCATACTTTCTTCCTAAAGGGTTTAAAGATAGAAAAATCTGGCTTTGTTATGCCACTATATAATATAAGCAGAAGATGAACAGAGTAAATCAAATCATAAAAAATACACACAGAGCTAATAAGCTAAGTGATACCTTTTTTTTTTTTTTTTTAAAGTTAATTCAGTCTCCAGGATTTTAAAATGTTTACCTGATCCTGCTAGTTGGGATGCTCATAGCTATAACTTGTAAGGTACCCAGAAATGCAGTCAAAGTGTGTTTTCAGGACATGAAGCAGTCTCTCATCAGCTCTCGGGAAGGAAAGTGCTGATGTGGGATCTGTGGCTGCAGTAGCTTAGGCTGACTGCTAGACAACCCAGGCTAACTGTATAGTTGAGATAATATGTTTTACAGTGATGGAGAAGATGAATGAGATGACACCCTTTGACTTATGCCTATGGAGAGGAGGAGGTCCTCAGAAGAGACAACGAAAAGTCATGCCAATATATTACAATACTCATCAAGAAGGGCAACGAAACAGCAATTTCACGTCTCTCAGTCACAGCTCCTCTTCTGAACTGAATAAGCACTAAGGATTGTTTTTACTTCAGCCTACCAAGTAGAAGAAGGTACGGTTTGCATCCCTCCTGAAAATCACCAAAAATCAAATTACATACAAAACAATTTATATCCAAAGGCATGACTCCAAGAAGAAACTGAAGGTAAACCAGGTTTTCAAATCTAGTAATGCAGATTTTTGTATATTTAAGGCCTAGATCCAGCCTCAACATTTAGAGCTCTAAAATCCAAATTGCTGGCCCAGTCCAGAACACCAGATTCAGGCATGCCAAACAGCAGGCAGATTCAAAAGGGAATTTTTCAACTTTTGCTAGAAATTTAAGAACAAATTGTCAAGAACTAGGGGCAGAATCAGTTCATACAAACATGATATTTAAAAGATAAATTAGAGAGCCTGCAGGTTTTTACATGGCTATAACAAGCTGTCTCCAGCAGCGTGTACTAACAGTTTAAACCCGAGACTGTGTAATTTCATACAACTGCAGCTGCGTGCCAGCTCTTTAAACAATTCACCTAAACAGCTCTATTTAAAATGCCACCATTTTCTAAATCAGCTGGAAAAGATATTTCATAGCAATATGGAATTAGTATTGTCCAAGTTGTTAAAATTAGTTATGACTATAATTAAGAGCATACACAAGAGTAGCCATGAGAAAAACAGACCTTTGGAAAGTATTTCTGGAGGTAAAATTACATATTGATCCCTAGCGATAATGGGATAATGCTTCAAGTTTGCAGGCAGAACTACAGGTCTTTTGAACCATGAAAAATAAACACACCAGAAGCTAAGTGAGAAAGTTAACAAGTTACAGGTGAAGCTGAATATTTTTCTATGTGGTAGAAGGACATCTTCACTGATACAAATTTTTGTAACAATAATTTGCATTTACTTCGCACTAAATACCTGGCTATAGAAGACACAAAGATTATGATATAGGCCATGCTGAGTGATTAGATTGTCCATTAGTAAGGAGGAGGCTGCCAGAACTAAAATAATTTATTAAAATTAGGTTGATTACTGAGCTCCATGAAATGCCTTAAACTTAAGCATTCAAAATTGTCTAAAGAGGAAGCAAGAAATAAAACAGAGGTGGAATACCTTATCTGTCACTGGTTGTTGTGACAAAAAGAACAGTCACTCTAGGAGAGAGAAAAAGAGTCCACAGTGTTATTAAGTCAACTACTCCCAAAGAGTGAGATTATTTCAAAGCAGGAATTTTAGTGCTGCCAGATGCATGTTTTCATTAGGACCAAAAGAGTTTGACTGCATACATTTCAAACCCACTCAGACCTGTGGACTTAAAAATGTGCTGTTGTAAGTGAGCCTTCTCCATTCCACAGAGAAGCAGGACTCTCACATTGCCAGCAGCATTAGAGGTTGGAGCTGACCTGATAAACCTATTTATTGTCATAGCTGTGTACCTGAAGGTATGCACAGTAATTCCCAAAGCTAGCATCACTTGGTACCTCATGGCAGCGTGGAAAAACAGTTCAGGAAAAACATGCTAGTAAGGTATCGAAACAAGAAGGAAGAAGAACAAGGCTGATACTGAAACTTGTACAAGAGCCTTGTCTTTGAAAAGAGAAGAGAGAAGATCTGAAATGCACTTGCATTTATTTATTGACCTGTTCTTTACCCAGGTCCCAAATGAATACATACATAGGTGGTACAACAAAGTAAGATGCTTTGTGCCATAAAACCAAAATAATCATTACATTGGAAAGAGCACTTACCAATTTCCCTTGCTGACAAAGCCTCTTTAGAGCAGCAACTTCCCAAAGAACAAACTTTCCCAAGGCTAAATACAGCAAAAGAGAAAAGCAGGATGTTGACCAGTTTTCAGGCCAGATCCTCAGCTGCTGCACATTGACAGAGCCACTGATTAAATTGTTTGCAGCTCTTCTCTCATTGAATAAAAGTAACATTTGATCTGATTCAGGTGAGCCAGTAGAATAGCAGTTGCTAGCCCCAAAACAGCAATTGATAGTTTAATTAAAAAAGCATTTTTTTAACTGAGACCAGGAAAGATCAATAGAAGCCTAGCAAATCTAAAACCTTCAAGAATAGGTTTTTTTTGTTAATCCTTTAGAATCTGACATCTACTTTCACCAATATTACGCCTCTCTTTCTAAACTCTAGAGAACAATTATGAGATATTAGAAGACATTTGTGCCTATCAAAATCATAAAAAATGTATTTCTGATCTTTGTGTTTCACACAGTTTATCTACGAACAGAAATTCGATGTCAGCTTTTGAGGTGACAAAAATCTGCCTTCAGAGACAGAAATTTTCACCCAAATGTCTATGTGACTTGGAGATTTCCAAGATAATATGAAGACATTTTCCCTCCCATTTGCTAATTACATTAGTCCCCCTATCCTTACTTCATCTAATTTAGAAAGGCAGAAGTAATAAATAGTGTACAGTTTTAGTATGAATAATGATTTAGTCAAAATGTCTTTTTCCATAGTTTGTCAGCTCTGATTACAAAATGCACAGAGGTTTCCGCAGAGCCCATTATCCTCCAACTAAGCTCAAGTATTTCAGTTTTAGACTCCACTACATTGTCATAAATCAGTGTTATCTCAATAGCAAGACCAAGGCACACTTCTACAACCTTCTTTTCTTACCAGCATATTGACTTATGCACTAGTACAGAAAAAATTTTGCAGAAAGCACTTTTTGAAAGACGTTTTTCATTAGGGTTTCACTAGTGGTAAGCATCTTTCTGGAAGGCGACATTATGGAGATCATTGTGTCCAGCCTCAGTGTCGTTGCTCAATTTATGTCTGCTTCCCATCTTCTTCCAGGCATTTGTATTCAGATTATGTGTGAAATCCTGGCCCTTTTAATCAATGGCAAAATTCCCATTGACTTCAACAGGGCCTGGATTTCTCCCTCTGAATGTTTGGATCACGTCCCTCCATTTCATTCCAGGCTAAAAAAAAGCTTGGAACACAATAGTTCTCTGCTAATTAACAAATGCATTACAGTGGTGAACGTCTCTGGAACAAGGCTCCTGTAGCCTTCTGTCCCTAATTCTGTCCTTAATATGTTGGTTAACTTGTACAGTATTTTAACCTCCGGTACTTTCAGCTCAAGGTAACACAAGCACTTTCAATAGACAGCAAATATGGTACTACTCATGCTTATAAGTTAAATGTAAGTTTAAGTGGTGAAATGTCAGGTTCATCCTTTCTATATAGCTTTCTCATTAGAGTGTATTTGATAGCTTTCTGCTGAATCAATCTAGAATACTGTTGCCATGGACAACTTCTAATATAAATTAATAGAAATCAATAAAAATAATGAGAGAAGAAAACTTTGTGTGATAATTTATCATTCAACGGTTACAAGAAGGCAAAAAAAAAGAGTTGAATAGGCCTGAACAGGCACTTGAAAAATAAACCAGCATGAAGGCAGACACAAGGGACAGGGAGGCAGAATAAACACAGGAAACCACTCAGAGAGGGACCGTATCGGAAGACCCCCTACCAAGTTTCAATAATCACGTACATGTCCAACTCAAGATTACAAATGGTGTCATGGATTGTGAAGGGCCCAGTTCCTTTGTATACAAAAATCCGTGGCTGCGGAGATCCACATTTCTTTCATAGGCCTTTTGATAAGTGTGTCTCCGAGGCATCGCATTTGAACCACCACCCAACCAGGAAGCATTCGTTCTCTCCACTGCCACACTACACGGAAGAGTGAGATATCACCATTTACGGCTTCTGCTCTCGCCTCTCTGGAAGTTATCATAAAGCTCATGTTTGAAATCACAAAGTAAAGGTTAAAACAGTTGTTTGTAAGACATTCTTCCTCTGCTCCATGTTAGTCTATATAGATTAAAAGTTCTTTCAAGGAGGTACTGTTTATTTTTAACAGTCTGTCCAGAGCCCGTAATACCATAGCTCTAAGAACTTTGAGGCCTCTGCTCCTACTAACAAAACAGATTTGCAGCTGAATGTTGCAAGTATGGTTTAAGCCAAAAATCTGAGGGTGCTTGATAAAAAAAAGTTGAAATGTGGCTTATTTTGCCTTTTCTTTTTGCCAGGTCAAAATATGAGGACATACACCTAGATAAGAACATTTTCTGAAGAACACTGCTGTACAAAGCTGAATTATCCAAACCATCAGTAATGCTGATGCAGTGACTTCATTCAAAACTCAGTACTGTAGAGAAATCATAATGGGAAATCACTACCCCTGAACCTTGTCAAAGTAGGGCTCTCCCAAGTGCTTGCATTCCTTCTTCCTCCGACAGCACATGTTCACCAGAGTACAGCCCGCACTGAACACGCTACCATCCAAGCTAGAGTTAGACACTTAGGACTGCTCTCAAAAAATCTCTCATCTGTTTTGAAGCTTTTAAATTCTTATCATTTTGAAGTAAAAATGCACTCTGAAAGCTGGAAAGAGACTGAAACACAACAGGTACCCTAAGGGCTTCACTGTGCCACTCCTCAACAGTGGACTGTCAATCACTGCAGAACAAGCGAAAACTTGACACTCGTATAATATCATTTGGTTTCCCTTTGTATCACTGACCACAGAAAAGAATGGAAAGTATTTGATGGATCTTTCCCCACTATTCAATACTGGTTTGGATGTGCAAAACACAATCTAGCCCTGATTTTTAAAGCAATCCCAAAAAATAGAGAGGCGTCTGTACAGAACAATAGCAAGTTTCTTTGACTTTGTGTTGCTGTAACCAGGTAGTTCATCACTTGTTCTATAATATTTTGGTTATTTAAAGCTTCACTTCCTTGCTTATCTGTCTCAGTTTTCGATGAAAAAAGGAAGAAAAGGAAAAGGTTTCATTTCTGTCCCTCCTGCTTGCAAGGCAGAACATAAACTCCGGAAGAAAGTAATGGGGAGCCCAGTATGACTCTTCTAGATCTCCTGATTCAAAAACTCATTATTTTTGTGACCTACTGATTTTTGATTGCTCAGGCTTACTGAAAATTTAAATTCACTCAGAGACATTTAGTAATACATACAAGATGTAATTAGGTTTTATGACTGACAGCTGATTATATGACAGCTATTCTAGCATCATCTGTAGTATACTAATAGTGATGCAAAATAAAAATTATATTCAGGTACTTGATTTCATACAACAGGCAAGACAAACATTCAAACAATGGTATAACCAAGTTTTCAGGCTGGTTGTAAGTTTGCATCTGAGCAGAGAACACTTGTGCTGTAATTGTACTTCTGTTTGGTAGGCTGCCAGGAAATGAAGTGCAGATGTTATGACTAACTCTACCTGCATGCACAGACTGTTTTTTTTGAAAGCTTAGTAACACCTGTAGCTGAAAGACTTGAAATTATCCATACAGATTTGCAGACATACTCAGAGGAATTGTCTTTTTGAGTCTAATATGGTGCTGGGGTGTATCCATAGATCAGATAATCTGGATGACCAACATTATAATTACATTATTTAGAAAGTATTTCATGGAAAACATGAAGATCGTTTGTTAAGCCTCCTGTTTCTGTATGTGACTAGGTCAAGATATGTGAAGATAAAACGGTAGGGGGTTAAAAGGTTTGTGGATGTTTTGCATGGCAGAGCAAGGAGATATTTGTTCAGTAAGTTCTGAAATGTTTCAAGACTGTCTCAAACTCTACCCTTAGGATGAAAAAAAGTTTAAAACTGAGAGTTATTTTTATTCGAGAAAAACAGAATAGATAGGTCTTCACCGCTCTTTCTTTACTGGTAGGCTTGGAAAGACAACGAGGCAGTAATTTCAGCTTTAACCTCAACTGCACTTGTCTCTTCCAACTGCAAAAGCTTTGTCTGTATTAGTCTGTATAAGACTAATACATAGGGTCAGATTATGACATCCTTGTGAGCAATACCTCTGAAATAATCTGACATTATGCAGAGCATGGACTAAGATGCTACGTACGAGAAAATGCATCTCACTCTTTCAAAGCACTGGGAATGAAGGGTTTGTGGAAAACAGTCCTTTAACCTCTCGGTGCTAATGTGCCAGTCCAGCAAAGAATGAGCACACACTAAACTTCAGGGAATATTCATCTGCTGAAAATTAAGTAGCTGCTTAGTATTTTCCTGCATCAGGAGCTCTGCCAATTTTTATGCCCTTCGCAGTTCATAGACTATTCTCAGGTTGCGGTTCTAAACTTTCCCAGATCTGCTGATGATCACTAAGACGTGCAAGAAGATGATATTCAACATTCCTTCATAACTTCAGTTACTTTAGTTACTTTAGCTTTTCATAAATGAAGAGGTTATAAGCTGCTCTAAAATGTGTCTGTGTCATGCTGGGTATTACTTCACAGTCCTCTGAGGAGCACATGGAGAATGCATTCAGGGTTCTTGACAATTCCTACTCTTTTCGCAGTCTTGAGTATTAGTGCCCTGTTTCCTTTCATTTTCTAAATCCTGCTACAGTAATTTGAGAAGTGTGCTGATCCAAGAACAGGAAACACAGACAAAACTTTTGGACTCTGGGCCTAGCTCTGTAGCTAACACTGAAACATAGCACGTACTTCAAAGTACCGTTCCCATGAACATATATGCAAGTGCTTTCAGTGTCAGTTTTTCCACTTTGCTTTAACAGTCTAAAAAATGTATTCAATAATATGCCCTAAGTTAATGCAGAAATATTTAGCGGATTACTGGATTTCTAACACTACTGAGGACCTCAGAGAACAGGCAGTAGTTGAGCCCAAAGCATGTGCAGGACTCTCAGTGGATTCCGTTGCTGGTAAAACCTCAGACCAGACAAAGATAATCTTACTTGTCTCTCAGCATCCAGCCATTAGAGGTGAGTGGTGATAACACTGTTCTGACTGAGCTTTTGTCTTGTAGAAAGGATATTTAACAGCACACAGTATATCAAGCCTCACATTAATAAATGATTCAATTCATTTCAATCACAGTTATTGCCACAGGCACCAAGAAGTGTAATTAATATCTTCTGGTGCGCCTTGTCTCATAATAGTTTTTATTCAACACGAAGGATCATTAGGAGTTGTATCATGCTGAAGAGAATGCTGCTTCACAAATTCCTTGTGCTAAGCTCTAATTTAAAGATTTTCCACCATAAGAAAAACAGGTATAAAATACTTACCATAGTGCTTTGAAATATGCTAAAATTAATGGCGCTATTTATCCCAGTATGACAAATACCTTTAAAAAGGTTTTACATTGCTGAAAGCCAGATTTCTGAAACTGGTAAATGAGCAGGTAGACACATTTCTTTACCTGCAACACCACTGTCACAGGCTGCCACCCTATCACAGGCTGCCAAGTAATGTCCACCTCTGCACTAGCGTAAAGCTGCAGAATGGAATTAAAATCTCTGTCATCACGTCAATGCACACACACAGATTCTCAGGTATCAAAACTATTTCCCTGGATATAGTGATGGAAAATATATAAGTTTTGCTACGCAAGCTGTAACATTTATGTCTACGGAAGTCAGTGCCAACTGAAATCAATGGAAATTGATTTACTGCTAAGGGTTTTTCCAGTGGGAAGAGCTTGAGCTGCCTGTGTGGGATTTTCCGAGTTTGGTATGACACTAGGTGGCAGTAGTTCTTTTGGAAGCTTTTTTTGTTTCTTTTTTTAATTTTGATCCATAAATAGAAGTGAGAAAGCACACATAGTAAAATCAATGCAGATTCCACTGCCAGTTGACGAGGTGGGGAAATTTACAGAGACTCAATAGCAGACAGCAACATATAGCTTGAGAACCAAGAAAAAGATACATCCAAAAAAGTGCTGTCCAGTCCCAAGATCTTGTTAAGAAACCTCTGGGAAGGACAACAGAAACCAGCTAAGGAGTCATACAGCCTGTCATAGGAAGGTTTCTTCTAAGGCATTCCCAGAACTAGACATGTCATTTCTTTCCCCTCTTGGGCCAGTTACTACATTATCAACAGATTATGAGCTATTTTCTCACGTGGGAAAAATACTGAAAGTTCACTTTTTTTATTTTCTTTATTTTTTTTTTTGGAGATAAGTTATCTTAGGACAAGAAGAAGTATGTGCATTAGTGGTGAATTGAAAGGTCCACTTTCTACATTGCATGCGATCAGATATTTCTTAATTAACTATCAACAAAGGAATATGATGTATTCCCATCACATCATTTATCTAACAAGTAATAAAAAAAAAGTATCTCTCTGGAATTTCAGCCCACCAAATTATTGAAGTATTAAACATACTGTATTCAATGAGCACTATCTCATGAAATAGCATATACAGAAATAATTTTAAATTTCTGCACTTTCAGTACGCAAAACTAAGAATTAAAACACATAGGTCAGGTCTAAAAACTCAGGAGTGTTCTAAAAATAAAATACATTTCAGTTTCTTCTGAGCTTGATATTTCCTGATCCTATATAAAAGTATATATAATCAAATTTTTCTCTATATCCATCTTCATAAAATGAGGTGCTTACTTTTTTATGAAAACTAAGATTTTCATCTATTCAATGGGTCAAGGAACTGGGGCTTTAAAAAAATATAGTGAGGTTTGCATTTAACTTGCAAGAACTGGCAATGCTGCATTTCAGGAACTGCTGGAATGGTGCTTTATGAGACCATGTACATCAGCTGATCAGTGGGACATAGCAATCCTCATAACTCTTCGGGGAAGCAAGAGAAGCAAGTAATGGCTAGGTCAGCAAAGGGGATTCAACAATTACATGATCCGTGATGAAATCTGGTCAAGAAGTCCATACTTTTAGAAAAATACTGAGATATTTTTATTAAGAGGTAATTGGGAGTTTGTTTTTTCATCATATTCAAAAGCACACTGCACTGTAACCAGCTGAGTTCCTCCTTGGGTCATATTGGGATGCTGGCTGTGAGCAAGCGCTAGCTTAGGACTAGGTTCTTTCTTACAGACTGACTGAGTACTGACTCTAAATAATGAAAGCAGTTGCAGTCATGGCACAAAATATTCTGGCTAAAACGGGGGCCATGTCTTCAGAAGATTTCACTTTTGAAACTTCTTCTGTGTCCTAAGACAAGTGAAGAGTCAGGACAGCGCTGAGGACCACAGCATCCCAGTAGAGTATAACTGCACTACTGGATTTTTAGTACATGTGGAATTTCTGGCCAGAGTTCATACAGCATTTTCATGTCTCTGATCCCAATGTTATTTGCCATCAGACCAGATATTTGAACTAATCTATCCTAATCTAGTTCCTGCATTCTTCTGTTCGCAAAGAAAAAAGAAAACAGCACATTGATTTTTTTGTCTTCAGACTGACGATGACACTGTGCAGACTAATAGTGATACAGTTATGAACTCCAGCTGTCTTTGGTAAGGAAAAGCCATTAACTTTGGCTTTCCCTTTATCCTCTACTTTTATATCTATTTGCTTGTTAGCTGAACTTTCTTTGTACCTCTGAAACCCACTGTAATAATTCATAGTGATTGCAAAAGACATGCTAGAAGAAAAGGCTGCAAAGCCACTTATTTGTAGTTATCTCAGTTGTTGATCTTAGCCAATAAACTGCTGACTGATCACTGCAAATGTTTCTGCTTATAGCAGATATGCAATGGGCTGATACTTAATTCATTTTAGCTTCTGCTGCTGCTGGTCTTTTAACATGACAGCTAAAATGGTGTACAACGTCCGAGCTCAGGCCACAGTGCAAGTGATGCACCATGTCTCAGAAGCGGTGTGGTGCCTGTGCTGTTCTGAAACACACCGTGCTGGACCATCTAACATATGCCATTGCTATCGCCTCCGAAGCGCATGGCGAACCACTCATCCATCTCTTTCAGCTGCGGATGGTAAGGCGAAATATACAGCTGCACTTCCAGGCTTGTCCATCCTAGCTAGCATATTTTAAAGAAGATGAGAAAAGGGACAGAGAGTCGCAAGTGTGTGCATACACACAGTGTGGGAATGAAAGGGGTATCTTAGGGACTACCCTGATTTCTATTGACAACTCTGTTCTGTCTATGGTAGTACCCTGGGCTTTCGCCTGTTTCAGTTTTATCGTTATAGCACTCACTGTGATGTCCCTTCTCTATCAGAACAAGGTGCACTGTGTCTTGTGCTCCAGGGATTCAACTGCCAGCCACAGAACAGAGCTCTTCCTTGTATTTTGTAAACAGCCTGCAGTGCATCACTCTGCTTCAGGATGGGTTCTGTATTTATCAGTAGGATTGCAACACACAACAATTAAGAAAGCTGATTAGGTAGAATCTGGATGTTGAAAACGCTTCATCTGCACTTCTCCCTCATCTCTAGACAGGCACTGCTAGCTACCCACAGGCACTTCTTTCTCTTAAACCCGAGTGGGAATTTTTTCCTTCATATGCCCTCAGTTTTGAGCTGGCTATCCCAGTGCAAAACAAAGCCAGTCTGCACAAAGATACCCTCTCCATAGCCCTCACTATTCACTGTGAAGGAGACAACCAAACACAACATGCAGCAGAGTGCAGTCATGCAGATTAATACTGTCATTTCTTCTCTTTCTTCGCTGACTGTCCACATCCATCAGCTTTTCTTGTCTTAAAATGGCAGCTTTTGGCAAATGCACTGACTTTTTTTTCTTTCTTTGAACTAGATCTGGGGTTACCAGATCGCAGTTAGAGCTCCTATGCACTACAGTACTCCAGGTGACAAGCAGCAGTCCCAAGAAGCACAGACAGGTACACACACCGAACGCCTGTTACTGGCACCTGGAATCTGCTGTGGTGCAGAGAGCCCATGCAAGGTCTGTCTACACTGCAGCTTCATCGTGCAAGATAAGGGTGCAAGTGCTCCAGGTCCAGAGCAAAGGAATACATTTCAGACACTTCGAGAATGTCTAATATAAATAAAATAAACTGTATGAATTAAATATTTAGCTTTTGAAATGCTAGCTGTTCCAGATGTAAAAATCTAAACAATTATCCCTGAGATAAGCATCACAAAGTATATTTATCTTTCCCCCTAGCTTTTGTTTTGTGTTCATTAATATATACAACATTTTCCTTCTTAAAAATACTTCAAGAGCCACATGGTCTCTCTGTGTACCTTTATGGAATTGCTGTTGGAATTGGATGAAACTGCATTTGTATTCAAGGCAGAAATCAACTCACTATAATCATGGCTAATTTGTTGGAGCACTGAGTATTTAAATCAGATTATTATAATGTTTACAGCTCCCACAACCTCCAAATTGCATGATAATTGTCATGCCATGCAATTTATAGCTATGAAGACTCTGCATTAAGACTGACAAGACCATTGTGTATATTATTAGTGAAACATTTGTGAATCTGAAGAAATTACGAGGAATCCAAAAGAAATCTGAGGAGCAGATTCTTACTACCATGCGCACAACGCAGTTTAAAGTAAACCCACTCAATTTCACTACTGAAAATGCACAGTCTTACTGCCATTTGAGTACCTAGAGGAAGGCGTCAGCTGATGTGTACAGAGGTTCGGTGGTAAGCAGCCCCAGAGTAAATTAAGACCGGTAAAAGCTGAAACACTGCAAGCACATGTTCTTCTACTATTAGGCACATTTGCTTTCTTGAGTTTACTCTTGATATCAGACAAAAGTATAAGGACTGGATTGTGATACATGCAGAAAGAAAGCAGCGACTAGGTACCTGGACAATAACTTCCATGCTGCTGGAGTTTCAGCTCTGCTTCCTCTGTAGAAGCAGCTCTATGTGGAATTCAGCAGCTGAGTTAGCAGATCTGTTAGAAAAAATATGACATTGAAAGAAACACACCTTGCTCATTTTACAGCACTGAGCAGAGTGTGGTAATACTTCATGAGTAAGTTTGTAGATGTCACTATAAAATCATTAAGAATAGTACTTTCTCATTAAGAGGGGGGAGGGAAAAGAAATGACAAGACAATTATGTTTTCTGTGCCCAAACTATAATTCTCACAGCTAGAAAATGTACACAGCTGCTAGAAAACCAGTGGTGATACCACTGCTCAAATTCTCTTCTAAAAAGCTAGGAGAAATGTGGTCCCCGTCTTCCATTTCTCAAATGCAGATCCCACTCCATGGTGCAATAGCTGCCGCTCACTTCCCTAGATGTGTGGCCAGTGGTAACTCCATGTTCTCCTCTTTTAACTGAGTAATGGCAAATTAGTGGGGAAGAAAAATGAAAGCACTGTAATGATCAAAGAGGAATTTTTGAAAAAAGGCGTGTGTGGTTGGTTGCTAACTGAAACACAATGTCAGTGGTTCTTTTTAAACAGGAAGCAGATTCTCCTGTTACTTATGGAAAGGCTGACATAAATTTGTACGGCCTTTGAGGATGGTTGTTTTGGAACATCCTCTTTGAGGGATCTCCAGCACACTGCTGGCAGTGAGATGGAGCAGTGGCAGAAGGGACTTCCTTGTGGCTTGTAAGGAAATCAATTACAAGTAAAACCCTAGACGGAGGCAGGGTCTGTACTATCCACGTGACATTGTGGCAACCATGTGGGCTGATGAGCTGAAAAACAGGTGGTCAGCAGGAACTGCCAAATCACCATCTTGACCTCATCAATAGCCAATAAAGAAATAGAACAGAAACAAGTTACAGATGGCAAATAACTAAATAAAAAGACATTAAGCTTCCAAGAGGAGCTCTTCTGGGGAGTAAATTGGCCCTAATACCACTAATTTTGACTAACAAAAAGAAATTAAATTGTTTGCATAATTTACTCTATGTATTCAGTGCAAGAGTATGATTCATATGCCCCAGCATTCAGAACAGAAAGAGTATGAAGTATTTACACGGTCAATGATTATCAATAAGGCAAATATTATTTACAAAGATGTAGATGTATTTTCATTCAAGAAAACATAGTCAAGGAGACACAAAAAGAAATAGAACCTAGAGATCAGCTTTGAGTAGAAGTTGATTCTAAAATAAAATGCAGAGTGGGAAAATGGTAGATTAAAACTCACAGCCTTTGATTGCTTTAAAAAACGAGAATGCAAGTAAGTAAAACAACCGTACATTTTTTTAGAATTGAAAAAAATCAAGTTCAAACATACCTGCCAAAGGTTCAAAATTTAAATTAGCCTGTGAGACAGAAGCAGCAGACAAGCATGGCCATTGGGTTCTGCTACAGGAAAAAAGTGTAAGATAAATGAAACAAAACAGCTAAAGTATCCAAGTCTCTTGTGAGCCATGTTAGATAAATAGCATGAACATGGTGGACAGTGCTATCCAGTGAGACCAAAAGCTCCGAAAGACAAGGAAAAAACATTAGGTTAGTAACAGCCATTTACAAAAGGGCAGAGACTAATTTTCCAGTTGGCATATAGGAAGTTGTTAGATGAACACATTACTATAACAAGTGAGAAAAGGAAGATGGGAGCTAATGAAGGAGAAGGTGGCAACAACCGAGTTATGATAGTCTTGCTTTGCTAAAACTTATTTGTGAGACAGAAATAAGCATTGCATGCTACACTTTTTTAATACAGCAATCCAGACAGAAAAGGAGTGGAAGGTTGTAGGATTTGGGGCATCCATAATGCCTTAGGGTAGCTACATCAAACAACAAACTGAAGCACCGTCCAACAGGATTCCCAGGTGCTAAGGCAGAAATACCAGATCTGGGAAAGCATCCATGTATGTTAACTCTATTATGATGACAACACAAAAGATAACAAGTCTTCAGAACCGCTTCATGTGTAGAAAAGGAGCTGCTGAGGATCTGCCTGGCCTGTCAGCCTTACTGGAACATTGTTCCCAACAAAAAATTTCTGAAATAGTAACTTTTCTGTTAACATCATTTTTCTTCCTGTTTCGTGCTTGTTTGTTTTCTTTACTATTCAGCACAAAAAACCCATGTTTGGCAATTAAGCTGGGGGCCATTGTTAAATCTCAATGGTAAATGAGTTCAAGTCTCAAGAGAAACAAAACAAAAAAACCAACCCATATGCAGGAGGCGAGGTACAGCATTCTGCACACAGTGGTTTGCCCCAGGGCTCCACTTCTGCCTTACAGCCGAGCTGGGACGAGCAGAGTCCCGGTGGGAAACGCCAAACTTGAGCAGCCCGCCCCCGCCTCTCCCCATCTCTATACATTTCTGTGACGGAGAGCAGTACGATCTCCACTAAATCACAGTCTGCTCTCCCTGTGCTCCATCCAGACTGGTGTTGTAGGAGCAGGGTGCTTCCAACAATGAGCAACCGCACCTCGGGTGTTTGTATGAGCAGCCACGCTGCCACCACAACACTGCCTGCAGTTCTTCCTTTGCATTTTAGTAATGAGGTGATAAATCTAATCAGTAATGAGGTGAGAAATCTACAATGGCTTAGCCAAGCCATTGTAGGAGGCCATTTTTACATGAAGCCGCACCACAGCTGTCAGGTCAGCTTGTGGGCATTGCTGCTGGCCTGGGCTCAGGCTAGAACAGTGGCGGTGCAGACAGACTTCATGACTTATAGACATTCAAAAGCACACAAACACTTGTGTGCAGCATGTAATCTCTGGTTCCATGATGCTTCTATGTATCAATGTTACCATGCTCAAAAGTTCTCTGTTGTTCTTTTAAATATGGGTAACTACTTCTTAAAGGCTATTATTAAACTTCAAGTTTCAGCAAATGTTTAAAATGCAATAAGTTGTATTAGCTCATATAAACTGCACCTGTAAACGACATCTTTGCAATACTCTTGTACATAGCAGGCTCAAAGCTATTTCTTGCCAGCAGCAGTGATCCACAGACTTAGATGTTGTTAAAAAGCTTACAATATCAGCAGGGCAACTGCAGCCTCCATTAGAAACATGATACTAAGATGCTGATTAATACCAGGAGGGGGCTTTAATCAGCCAAAGCCATATGCTATTTAACTTAAGATGAAAGTGCAAATGATAATCATTATTTCAGAAAGGAGGTATTTAAAAGAAGAGCAGAACAGCAAGTGGCATCTTTTTATCATTAGAGCTTCTTCATGCAGCCCCTTTTTTCCTAAAGCTTTATAAGCTTTTATGAACATCTGGATCATTTCTTCATTATATAGGCTTCCAATATCATTATTTTTGATGTAGCATTTTTAGTGGAGCTATGCTAAACTTCTAAATATACAATTAATTCCTATCAATTATAGTTTTCAAACTGGAGAAATTATCCATCATTAACTTAATCACTTGTATTTTATCTTAAAATTGTATTCACTCTTTTATAATCCCTACATCTAAAGCCATTTCTTCCCTAGGCTTTGTGTGATGTTTTGCATGCTGTTTGTATAAAGGTTTGCCAGCCATTTTCAACTGCTTGTAGAACTGAAGCTGTCAGTGGCAGGTCATTTTAAAATAGCACCTAATTCAGCTTAGTTGTCTTACCAAGAAGTGCTTCAGAGAGAAAGGGAAAAAAAAAAAAAGGTGAACTTGGATCTCTAAAGGGCAAGACTTCATTAGAGCTGATGAAACTTTAGTGCTGTATTCCTTACATCGAGGTGGGGGGGCGGGAGGGGAGCTTAACAAGAGGAGAGAAAGGGAAGAGAGTTATTCACTGGCTTCCACTCCACGTGGCAGTAATTCAGCATGAACAGAGCCAAATGATCTGTAGGTCTGCATCCACTGTGTTTGAAGAATTAGGAGCATCTTTAATATCGAGTTACAACACATTTAAAAAAGAAAACACCTCCAAAGCTTTTTCTGAACACTCTGGCCTCATTTTAGGCTTATTCTGTGACTTAAACTGGAACTTAAATTATGACACTTTCACTGAATGCCTCCCCAGTTTCCAAGCCTAAAGTTGGATGAATGTTTCCTTTTCTTTCATATGGCATTTGCAGAATGAAAAGAGAAAGAATCAGAGGGTTAAAAGTACCAGAAAAGATCTGCTTAGCTCTTGTCAGCCTGCTTTCAGATACTGAAAATCAGAAAGAGTGCAAGGAACTAGAACTGCTGCTAGCACTGACGAGACAAGAAGGATCAACTTTTTGGGGTGTGGTGTGTCCAGTATGCAATAACCCAGTTATTGTTATTGTCAGATACTTAGTTCTCAGCACTCCTCCTTCTTGCAGAAATACCTGGAGTGGCTGATCAGGCTGAAAATAGGCCACTGTTTTCAATCCAGTCAGGATGTACTTAAGCCCTTCAGCTCAGACTGCTCTAGGGCCCTCTCCATCCAGAGCCATTGACCCTCCACAGAACAATAGAGTATCTAGATCGGAGTTACACAGACTCCAATACAGCACAGAGTCTATGCAGTGTTGCAGTCCATCCTGCTATCCTTCTATGCCTTGACAGCACCTTTTTGATTAGAGCTGAGGCTCATAGACAGCTGTCTACCTTCTGGACTTCTACCCCATCACAGCCCTGAATGTACCTCAGGTGCCTAGTTCGTACATGCCTTAACAAATGAAGCTACTGGAAAAGACAATTCCCTTAAAGGTTCATCATCCTGAGCAGGTATTTACTAATTTCATCACACTTCTCCACTATTGCAGCTTTTTGTCTGCTGGACCTGGAAGAGTTTAAATGACATTCACATGCGTCTTTTACAAGAAGTGTAGTATTATCCTGTTTTCATTCTAAGGGCTCACAGAATGCCTCCTCTGCTTGAATTTACCTAAGAACTGTTAAACACATCAAGAGCAGAAAGACCTCCAATTCGCACAAATAATTCTATCTTCTCTTTGTCTTTCTTTTCACTGGCATTCCATGACAGCAAATGCTTTCTGCAACTTCAGTTCTTTAATTCAGTTTTCTCCTATAATTTCAGAGACCTCTAGTCACAGCTCTGGATGTCCCATTCTTCTGTTCCAGTTGCTTAGGGTATTCTCTTTATTCATGATATGATGTGATACCGAATGACCATTTTGGGCTCAACGTTACTTCAAGTAATATCCAGTTCCTGCTGCCTCGTTATCAGAGAACCATGTGCTCCTGCTCTGCTTGTCTCCAGGCTCCCATTTTGGGAAGGTAACATAAAATACAGCTCCCTGTGCCTCACATTACAAGGAAGCTGATTCTACATTACTCTCCTCCTCTTCCACCACATGTTGAAAAATTTTGCTTCTGTAAGAAATACCCGTCTTGACTGACACTGAAAATTCTTATTCCAAGAGGGAGACTGAGCAGGAGCTAAAGTTTGGTTTATTCCTTCTGTAGCAAGACAAGGTTGTTGTTGGTTTTAAAAACTTGTATCAGCATGTGAGACCCAGCAGCAAAGCTGCAAGGGCTGCAGTGGAATCCTTCAGTCTGTTTTAATCGCTACTTTATTTCCTTTCAGCTTCTGCCCCTCCTTTGGCTCCACTCTCCTTTTTACTCCCCTCCTCTAAATGGAAATTTAAAAAATTCTCAGGCATCTGACCCATGGCTCACCTCCAGGTGTGCCACAATATGCCTGCTCATCATAGCGGCTGCTTTTGCTCCAAAGGGCAAAGCTTTTACCTTTGATCACTCCAGACGTATTTTCTCCTCATAATACACTGAAAATTACAATCATCCCTTCTGGGTCTCCAGCAGCTCGTTTGCCCATTGTTTATTTAGTAAGGCCTACAATGAATACAGTGGTAAAAAGCTACACAGTCTAATGCAGTTTTAAACCAAAATTCAGAAACAGTGAAAATGAACAGTCTCTCCACAAGTAAGTTAGCTGCCAGGTGCTCCAAGATCAAGACAGCAACAGGGCTGGAATTTATAGTTTACTTCAGAAGTTTCTAAGTTAGGCTAACAAGGATGGCCCAAAGTTCTGCATAATGTATGTACCTCTTCTTTGCAAATCACTCCTGACTAGACACAGAGATCAGAATACTCTTAGTTGCTTCTAGGTAACGCAGAAGACATTCATACAGCCACTTTACAAACTTATCCTGGAAAAGAGATTGCAGCGGATTCAAGAATGTTAAGAAATACTGGATTAGGCTGGTGGTGCATCTAGACTAGCATTCTGTCTCCAGCAAAGTAGAAGTAACCTTTAAGTCCAACACTTTATTTCCTGTCTTTTAACCAGTTTTCAATAAAACAGCGCGTCCGCCAACCTCTTGGCAATGTAATTCCTTCAATAACCTTTTGTATGGAAACTTGGAAACGTTTTTTTAAAAATCAAAGTATCGATGTACACATACTTATTGACATCTCATTGAACTGCAGCAGGTTAGGGGCAGGATTTCCCTTTCCAGAAGCTCTTGCCCAGTGCACCACATTTCTCTATGGACTCACAGAACTTTTTTGATGTGACGGACTCTGCCCACACTGTCCTGTTTTTTCCCAGAATCCCCTCTAGAGCTCATTATGTGTTTCACTTACACACCAACTGAGTAAGCTCAGACAGAGGGACTCAGATGGAGTCTGAAATTTCTCATATGCTTCAGGCTTAGTATACTCACTGAATGCCACAGCTAGGGTTTGAATGGTTTCTGAGCTTTAGTACAATCCCCAGCATCCAGTGGACCTAGTCCGTTTAGTGGTGCAAAGGGTATCAGAAAGCTTGCAGCTCCACCTGGCTGTATGATATAAAACCGAAGTCTTGTACCTTCACTGCTGCCCCAAATCAGTCCCTTCTGAAGATCCTGTTTTTTCATGACAAGGATCTTCTGAACACAGAGCCTTTAAAAGATTATGGTGCTTGGCTCCTAATGGTCCTTTTGCTTACAGAAGGGGCTGGGGCTTGCAGGCTAGGGGATCCGGGGCAAACAAACAGAACAGCTAATTTAGTCAACAGCAGCAAGGACTAGTGACTAAGAGGCTCAGTTTGTACTAAGATGCCTTGAGCTGGAGTCCCAGCTCTGCATCTGACAGGCTGCAGGGCCCTTGAAAGCCTTTCTACTGCACTCTATAATTATCTTGTCTGTTTAGACTGTGATCTCTTCATGTCAGCAATTGACATGATACATTTGTACAGTGCCAGTGAAACAGGAGTCACAGTACAGCCCAGGTTAGGACCCTGAGCTGCTGCTTTAGTAGCAACATGCACCCTCCTCTTCTGGCATTGCAGTAAGCCATTATAATATCCACCTGCTTTGGGCCATCTGGTACGCATAAATGTCCTTGTGTCTTTTCACATGTAAATACAACTCTTTGAAGACTCTTCTTATTGTTACCAGTCATTGCTTGTTAAATGCTGTCAGAGTTTTCTACATCCTACAAGAGAGAGGTGGATCCGAGGAGCCTTACAGTCCAAGCAGAGCAGTAAACCATTTGGAGACAACATGCAGCGGATGAGCCAGGACATGGTTCCCGTTCAGTGTTTCCCAGGAGCTGACTGCATTGCAGTTGCAGTAGGTTTTCAGGGAACTGGCAGAGGAGACAGTGTTTGTACACTCAGTTAACAGGCATGCTTTTGAGCATGGAGGGAGGTTGCAGATTCAAGAAGTACAACACAAGGCACTGTGCTGAACAAGGAAGGAGATACAAAGACAGAATGGTGTGAAGTGGGCAAAGAGGAACAAGAGGAGGAACAGAACAAAACCATAGCGGTTTTCTAGGGGAGGACAAAAGAAATCAAAGCTCTTAAGGCTAAAAAATTAAAATTTATATAATAGGGATTAAACAGATAGAAAGTTTCAACATAGGCAGGAGGAGTTGTCACATACCTTCTAGTGTTCAGCATCTCATACATGTCAGAAAATATAAGAAAGATCTATTTGAGACCCCACCTTTCTATCTATTGCACAGACACATCTGCCTGCCTGTGGCAACAGCCCTGAATTTCTGAGCTAGAGTATGACAGAAAAGTGATTCTGTTTCAGACCTGTTCTACTAAGCAGGGATTATATTTGCATAAGATTTGTATGAAGTGCCTCATGCAAGTGAAGCTTTTAGTACACACAATACAAAAAAAAAATCATCATCATCATCACTGCTGTAAGCTTAAGCAGCGTGCCACCCCGTTAAAGAATACTGCAGTGCAAGAGCCCAAGAGAGAGAGAATATGCTTTGACCTAAGTAATCCACTGACTCTTCTGTCTTTTCAAGATTCAGAAGTCAAGATCACCCCTTACCTGCCAGCCCCATTTCAATTCCCTGTGTCTGGAGAAACTGAACTGAGAGATGATCATAACAAAATGAGGTGATTAAGCCTCCTAGAACAAATACAGTTCCTTATGCACAAGTGCTGAGGGGTAAAAGTTTCTTGCTTCCAAAGTCTTTTGAGAATCCTGAAATTCTTTTCTTCTGTGTTGCATTTTGAAGTTGCTCCCCATGAATATCCTTGTCAGACAATACTAACTCTCCACCTACTGACTGTCAGTAGTTTTCACAGGGATGACATTTAATTTAAAAGACTCAGAGCTTGAAAGCTAATCTCTCTTCTCAACAGTTACATTTCACAGAAAATATTTGGATATATACCAGACAAATAAAGCAAATGTGGATGTCTCTTTGTAACAGTTTAACCACGAATGTAAAGACTGTATAAGATGGGGACTTAATTTGACTAAAAGGTACTTGAGACAAAATAGCATCAGTTTCAGCCCAGCGTTATATGTAACTGCAATTCTTTAAACAAAAAGATCTGAATTAAAAATTCATTTCTGTAAATGCAGTGTTAAGGTTGATGTTGTCTGCTGGAACCAGATTTTCTCTCAACAGTGGATCAAATCCGTCAGCAATTTAGCATGGCTCACAGTGAAGAAAATACCTACAATGACATGAAAGGTGTGATGGCTGCATTCAGACAACCAAATTGTCCTCAACCCAGCCTGGCTATGGCTGAGTGCTTTTATGACAGCACAGGCTTGAGTACGCTCAGTGTCCCAGATGGGTTTTACAGGCTGGGCTAAATTCCACTCTGTGACAGCTTCCCTTCTATCTGCACCAGAGGTAGCTAACGTGAACTTGAGGCTATGTGGGATTCCCTCACGGGACTAGAAATATGTCTGAAGTCCTTGAAAATATCTTCGGAATATATTTGTCAGCTCTTTTCTAATATGTAGTTATTCTTTTTTAGAACTGTCCAGTCCAATGACTCTTCAAGTTAAGCCTAAATTTTGAATGGCAACAAGAGACCTCAGCCATTTCTTTTAAATCTTAAGGAGAAAGAACTCAGAAGTTGCACACCAGCTTAGCTCAAGACACATTATTTCAGCTGCTCCTGTTGCTATGGGTAGTCTGTTTGGCCTCATGAGTCACACCATGAGAAAAGCCTTTCTTCCACTGTGCAGCTGCATGTAAACCTGAAAGCAAGGTATTTGATTACTGAACTTCGAGACAGCTTGATGCAAGAGTAGAGAAGCCACCCTCTGTCTTTCTGTTCCTATACAAAGATCAGTTTTAGCTCTGCTCCTGTACCCACTGTTGCACAAGGATCTTCCTTCTTGCTCCCATGATCTGTGCAACACCCTAAACAAGGTCCGGAAGCCTTGGAAGGGGAGAACTCAGTCAAGCTCTACCTGTGCACAGTGGCATTCAGTAGGAATTTGTTTTACCTTCAAAGGGTTGTGCAGTTGCACACCATCCCCAAGGAAGTTTCCCCATTCTTGAATTTTCCAAGGCATTTCTTTCATGGACATGAAATCCACAGGTTGGTGGTAAAATTCAAAAAAATCCAAGTCCAGAGAAATTATTCAGCAGCTGAATCTTAAAAAGATGCCAGGCCTCACCTTCCTATATCCATGAAGCTGAAAATTAGCATGTATTATAGCCAGCTCGCACTACTTGCAATCAGATAATCTCTGTTCACTTTTGTCCCACCTTAACTGAGAAAAAATATTTCTGGCTGTTGACTTTGGACTTTCCCTGAGCCTCTTCCATACCTAATCCTCTTCAGCCAGAAAAGAGTCTGAATCTGGCAGGGAGATCTGGATGGAGAAAAAGGTCATATTTTATCCAGTTTTTATTTTTTGTCTCTGCACATTATTTTGTTAAAGTATAATACAGAGGGAGAAAAATTCAAGAAATACAAGAGAGTATTCTCAGGATTCATAGATAACTTTCCAGAGAAAATACAGGCATCCTCTCTACTAATATTGTTGCCTTCTCCCAACATGTCCCACATGTAAGAAGGAAAACAGATAAGGTACCAATGCTCCCATGCACTGTAACCTGCATTTTTCTTTTATGATTTACCATCCCAAGGCTGTAAAGTTTCCAGGGAGTTTTGGGCAGCTCTAAATTACATGTTTTCTTTAACAGGAAAAAGCCACTCCATGCTTACGCTTGTCTCTTCCCCATTTTCAAAGTGCTAATAAATGTTATTTTTTTATAATCATTCCCAGCTAATGGAAAAAAAGACTGAGAAGAATTTAAGTGCATTGACCAAAGCTATGGAGTTTTACCTCCTGTTTCCCTGGATTCCTGTGGTTATCCATTCCTCAACTATCACACATCAAACATCCAGTCATCTCTATTTTCTGACAAGTATTTCTGACTCTAATGTGCAAGGCTCATTTAGTGTAGTACAGGTTCATACACATAAAGGGAGCCTGGCTATGTCTGGAAACTTACCTTAATGTGTTACTTATTCAGATACACCCCACCGCAACAGGCTCCCATCGCAGGGTTTTTATGCCCTGTTAATTAATCAAAGCTATTTTGCAGTCTCGGTCCAGTTTCTAGTAGACAGATGGTAATATTAAGACATTGATATGTTTCAGACTCGAACCCTGCAGACCTGTCTCAGCAAAGAAAAAGACTGACTGGCGCCGAGCCTGAGCTCCCATCGCAGCCCCCATGAGCACCCCCTTTGCCAGGGCAGCACGCCTGGTGCACTTGCTCTGCAAGTAAATCAAGCAAAGCACACACGGTTGATCAAACCAACCTTTTCACCAGCTTTGGGAATAATGAATAGGAAACATAAATTCAGTGCAAGCACAGGACGATACAGCAGTAACACCTTCTTCTACCGCGAAGTTTCTAGTGACATCACTAGACGTTCTGTGGCTGAAAAATATGTGGTTTGGGTCCGGAAAATACCTTCCCCTTCATCCCAAAACTGCTTAGCCTCCCCTGGTGACTCCATTGCAGTCTCTTGATCATAGGTACAAACTGAGTTAAATAATCGACGCTTTCCTTTGTTTATTTCAGCATACAACTTTTGCCAGTGTTGAGACGCTAGACACCACAAAGCAACAGCTATAAATTTCCAAAATATGCTGTGCTGGTTTATGCTTTCCTCTTTGATGCTTTTCCTAGTATTAACTCTGTAGCTTCTCAAAATTGCACATTGTCAAATTAAGCACAGTGGGTGGCACATTTATGATTGTTAAGTAAAATCACTGAAAGAACACTAGTTTCTTATAAAGTAACAAGGATTTTTACAGAATTCCAGTCTTGATTCCACACTTTAAAAAAAAAATCCACTTTTTCTTAATCTCTTAAACTTGGGCTAAGCAGAGTTTTAAGGTTTGCAGAGCTGTTCTCCAGCTGAGTGTTTCCTTTTAGATATGCACACCTCCTTGTTGGACATTCATTATCAAACCTTGTGTTTGCCTTTTATCTACAAGTCCTCTTCAGTGTTCAGCATAAACTACATGGACACCTTGCAGATTGACATTTCTTCATTCATGCTTTACCTTAAACAGCATGTGAAGACATCAAAGAAGAAGAGCCGACTTTGATGTTACAAAACGAAAAACGCCTCATGATTTGCCAAGACCAGGGGAACTTGTAGTTTGCTCTTTTTTCCCTTAAAGAAATACTACTGCTTTCCCCATGAATATGTGAAAATCTTTGCCTTTTTCACCAAGCTTGTATAAATCTCTTGTTCCTAGTAAAAAAAAAGCCACATCTCGTTGCAGTCCATTAAATATGGGCCCCAGTGCCTGAACTACAGTGGCTTGAAGGAACAAACACACTTTATTTAAAGATCTTATTTGTTTCACACCTGTGACTTTTACACCCTCCAGGTGTCATGACCCCCAGTGTCACGTCTCTAATAAAGACAATAATAATGCTTGTGCTGTGTTTTTCATTCACAGGTCACCAGGAGGGATTTAGAAGAGCATGGTCATTCCTATGCTGTAGGTGAAGAAATTATGCAATAAGAGACATTACTTGGTTTCGCCGTGACAGCAAATAGCAGTCCCGATTCCTATGCGGGTGCTCAACTCAGCAGCTTACTCTGGTCATGAAATCAAAGGCGATGGTGGTCAGCACCGTGACAGACACAGAAAGTGCCAGTAACCCTGGGAAAAGGCCAGTTGTACCTTATCAGAAGGTACTGCACACCACAGTAGGAAAGATATTATTTGGTTCATAATTTAGGTTCCTATGGTTTTGAATGGTATCAAGGGAGGTTTTCTTTGCATGTTTGCTTTCATTGTTTGAAGTGAAGAGCTACTCAGTCCTTATAAGGACAGTAGGAATGTGCAGAATTAGTCCAAGGCTAGAGAACAGAGACATTCAAAATGAACATTTGTTGTTGATTTCGCAGACTGCAGTGGAAGTGAAAAGAATATCATGCAAGCAATAGATATGAAATTAAATGTGATTTGTTAGAATGCTGCCTAGCTAGGTCATTGCATATGTATTATTTGGCTGCATTGCTTCAATGTAAAGCGCACAGTTCCTCTCCGTGGTACAAAATCCTTTGATTAACCAGTCTCCCTTCATTGGTGGAAGGGGCCAGCCCTTTTATTGTTTTGCTGCCGGCAGTGTTGCTTGTGCTATCTCTTTAAGACTCTTCATCAGATGTGGTTTGTCAGGAACATGCCTAGACTGTAAGTCAGAATAGAGCTCATTTGATGTGCATTTGTAATGTGCCTACTCCAAAAGGAGGGGAATGAAAACCTTGGTCACGCTGTTAATCTACAGGGACTACATTTTAAGCAACTGGATGCGAGTAGACACTGCACATACTGTAGTGTCAGCTAATCCTTTCAAACAGAACTTTATAAATAATTGGTGCCAACACAAGAACATATGTCAAACATTTTCCACAACTGATTCAGCAGGAATGTGTTTAGCCCAGACTTTCTGCTGTAGAGAGACCTTTTATTTTCAGTTTAGGGCCTGAAATTTTCCAAAACAATATGTATAGCTACTTTACCTCATTTCTTGCTGCATTGCGCTTAAAAACCAGCACAAATATTATCAGTTTGACTATTTGGCTCCAGTGTTACAGGGTTTGTACTCAAGGCTTTTACCCTTGAGCAAGTGTTTTGCATACCAAGAAAGACTGAAAATGAAAGGGTTACACTTCCTTGAAGGTCCACTTGAATGACTGTGAGAAGAGAGCCAAAATGGTAATCAGATCCCTATGAGATCACATTGAAAGCAGCCATGCCTATTTCACAGTCCTCTGATGTTGCAGGGGTCTGTAAAACATTTAATCATTGGAGTTTCAAGAAGTTGAGATTTGTTGTGAGTACTGGGGAGAGCACTCAGATAAAATGCTGCCTGGTAATGCTCTTACTGCTACCTGAGCCAGAATGCAATCAAATATCCATGGCGATTTAGCCTTGCACCGTCATCCCAGTGAAGGAGATGCAGGATTCTCACAGCTACATAGCAGTGGATTAATACAACTATTCCTTACAATTCGTGGGAGGCCTGATCCAGCTTCTGTCAGAGTCAAAGGAAAGATGCCACTTGATTTTACTGGAAGTTTGGACGGGGTTTTGTGTGTCCAATCCTGTAACTGCCCTCCACTACCATGGAAGCTTCCCCAGGGCCCTCTATTACTCTACTGCCCAGGTGGCACCTACCTGGCTGTTGGCCCGCTCTTATTACCCAGTGGAGTGCAGGTGATACTAATTCTGGCAGACAACTAAGCATTGGTACAGAGAGGTTTAACAGCTTGTTGACCTTGCTTTTATTTTATTCAAACCTGGGAAGTTCTGACTGACCTGGAAAATTAAGTTTGACATAAACCATGTTGATGCCTGCCTCTGAAAGAAGTGAATGAGTAGGGGTGTGAAGATGGCTTTGCAAAAGTTCACAGATGTGATTGCGTGTGGATGAAAACCAAGTAGCTTAGCTCACAATGTACCATCTCATCTGGCTCAGTGTGCAGGGAGCCAAGAGAAAATCCTTGTTCGCCCATGTCCATTAAACAGCAAACAACCATTATCCAGTTAAGCTTGCACCAAATAAACCTTTTATGAAGCCTAGGTTTTGAGAAAGCCCTTCTCCACTAATGGATATGGTTTGCAGCTTACATTGAAAGATGCAGAAACCAAGCTAAATATGAACTAAAATCAAAGAGCAAATTACTCACACAGGTCAATCCAAACGAAAAATCCAAACCTGTAGACTCTCAATGGACCTCATAACACTGAAGACACCTGAAAGATAATTTATGTCTCTCAAGTGGTTAAAGCAAAACAAACAGCTGAGCCTGTTTTATGCTACAGTTCCTGTCTTTGCTACCACTACTGAATAGGAGAAGGAGCAAGTTTGTAGGTACCAAGACTAAAAGATGGTTCAGCATATGGTTACATTGTGTTCTTTCTGCCTATATAAACAAAATACCCATTAGGTCAAAAAAAAAAAGAGAGAGACACACACAATGTGCTTAAAAATGCTTCTTTCTGTAGTGCAGTCTAGACCTTATAACAACTAAACAGGAAAAATTATCTGGACAATTATCTGGGCTACTAGAGCCAACGAAAAAAAATACATGCCTCTGATCAAAGAGCACTGAGTTTTCATAGGTGGCTCTTGAAACATGCCAGGTTTGAAAATGGAAGCCTCAGAGCACCAGTCCTTTCCTCCTGGCTGACAGGCACTTGCTGAAGAATGGAAGAGGTTTTCCAGCAGATATTTTGAGTCTCAGGAAAAAAACACATTAATGCGGATTTTGAGAAGAATGATATTGCCTAAAAATACCAATGTTAGTACAGGATTTTTTTGACAGGTTCGGCAGATTTCTGCAGCACCTTCTGACTGTATGAAGTTGTGTATGTGACTTAACCTTTTTATTTCTGCCTTTTGGAGTTCAGTGTCTGTCACTGTTGCCCTCTGCATTCAATTCCATAGACTCAGTGCTCCTGACACTCGTTGTTATTCTGCTCTCTGCTTTCAACATTATTTCAGCGAGATTCCCTCCTTGCCAAAGCACTGACTCTGTCTACCTTAGAAGACTGTCTGTTGATCTCTAAGACACATGTGAATCTTTCTGGTTTTGCTACTGTTATTAGCTGGCCCAGACTGCCAGGATTAAAAAGTTTAATAGAAAAAAATGTTCACAGTGGTATTTGTATCACTTATAGCAACAGAAATATCACAACAATTCAGCGCTCTGCTGTGCCTGAAGGTCGTACACTATTGAGAACTGTTTAGCAGCATCGCATTCGCCTCCCCTCTGCCCCCCTTGCTGCTAGTTCCCAGGTACCACACCACAGCACCTTTTTCAGGCTATGTATCAGATGTTTAAAAAAATTGTTTGGAGGCATAAGGATTAGCCAGGTAAAATCCTGCGTGCTCCCTTTGTTCCCCAGGCCAAACACTGAAAAGCACACCATCTATAAGCCATTTTTATCCTCTTTTTCTCTTGAGCCTGAAATAAGGCCTGGTCAAGTCACAAAGCACCACAAATATTCTCATTAAGCATTAGCCTATTCTTAAAGAAATAGTTGTCAGTACCAACTCAGCTGCAAGAAGCCCTTTTTAGTTTTGTAAAAGCTGTGTAGCAGCGGACTAGAGATGGAAAGGTGAAGGAAGCCAATTAAATTCTCAAGCAGCAGTTATGTCAGTTTAAGATGCCTACATCCCAAGACAAACTACTCCTTTGTCTGTAGCAGCAGCAGTACACTTCTCCACCAGTATCAATGTGTTCAGCTTAGGGAACTTTCCCAATCTGAATGGGCCTTATTTCCAGGAGTGATCTCAGGCAGCCCCAGGACTTTCTGAGCGGCAGCCCACAGGGTTTGCAGACCCCCGACGCTAGCTGCAGCTTCTGCTGCTCCTGCGCTCCTCACAGCCTCCTTGCAGCCCTGCCAGGACCCTCTGACACCCCAAAGTCTTGCTTGAGCATACTCCGTAGCTTCCCAAGAGAAATAGCAATCCCCCCCTCCCTCCCTGAAATCCCACCTCCTATTAGAAGATTAAAATACAACCACATACAAAAGCAGAAGACTAAATACTGTGCAGTCAATAAGGGCAAGAAGAATCATCAGAATTGTACTAGCGAGAACCATCACCTAGCACAAGGGACGGGGAGTTTTGGAAAGGACAGGATTGCCTGATTGCTGCAGGCCTCAAGACAAGCTGACTGCTGAGCAGCCTTGGGAAGTAACTTCTCAAAACTCAGGTTTTTATCCCACCCCTTAAACGCATGCAGCACTGGCTGCTGTCAGAACTGTAATGCTAAGCTAAAGTACCTGCTAGCATTGCCCATTTTGGTAATATTTATTTAGTGCAGATTTGGGACCTTTTTGAGGCATTGTGATCTCTGGAAATTTCATAAATAAACCAGTTCAGTACTAGCCTAATTAACTGATCTCATATAGCTGTAAACCCTGCTTAAGAAAACTGGTCTGTTTCTTCCACAGTGGCAGATAACAAGCACTACACAGCAGTAACCCGAACACTTCTGTCAAATCTTCCCAACATCTCTGAAACCTTCTAGAAAACAAGGGGTATGTTGTAATTTTTGCTTGGCACTACAGTTGTAGTGTATAGTACCACTGAAATGTCAGACTCTTATTTATCTTTCCCCAATTGCACTTATTGTTGCAGTTAAGGAAGGAAATCAGTTTGTGTACTGTTGAAGACCTAAGAAGTGCTATCACTCTTTGAACTATTACACCTCTCATCTAAAAATATTATCTATACACTAGTCTCCTTACCTGAGGAGCTCAGAAGCAGGAACTAGATACGTAAACTCCTTCAGCAGTAAGTGAAAAAGGAAGAAGGAAAAAAAATATCTACGGTAAGTCGCCAATACAGCAAGTTAGAGCTGATGCTCTTACTGCTGATTGAAGTACCACTATATCAAACAAAATTATTAAGGACTTAACTGGGTCTAACCCTCTATCAGCAGAGATAAGGAACTCAATCATGATAAAATACACGAGCAATTTAGGCTCTTACTGTAAAGAATAGCAGTCAATTTTGTTTTTATTCATCAACAGCACAGCAGCCTTGATAATAGGTTCCATATGACACCGTGAGGCCTTACAGCTTACAGCACGTCAGGTCTCCTGTGCATGAAGATGTAGCTTTGTTGATTCATAATTCCTGCAAGGAGTCCATTACTGTGGACTGCAGTGTTAAACAAGTGTGGGCTGAGCACTTAGAGAACGAAAAATGGGACCATTAAAAGATTAAACCAGGAACACTTAGAAAAAAAGGTCACAGTAAAACAAAAGTGTGTGTGTGTGTGTGTGTATCTCTCATCGTAACTTAATGATATCAGGAATGAAGTAGCCATCAATGGTACCGCCTTCCGAAAACTTGAGATTTCAGCTGAGACATTAAATCTGGAATTAAAATAGAGTTAAATTTAAATTCCAGAGTTCACTGGAAGCTGTGCTGGAATAAAAGAAAATTTTAAGTCAGCCCTATGCTTCTAATTGAAGCAGCTTAGTGATGCAAACTTAGAGCTGGCTATTACACTTAGAAGAAAGAAAGAGCATCTCTTCACACTGAGCATTTTCATCTTTCAGTCTCTATCTGAGCATCATTACAAGCCAAGAATTCAAACCTGTCACAGCCCTTCAGCTTTACAACTTATTACCTGCTGCAGAACTACAGTTGAGCCAAGCCTTTCTCTCTTGAACTTGCTAGAGCAGTTCACTGGATTATGGCCCCAAAGCATCCCTTCTGCCTCCTCTTGGAGCGTAAGAGACTTCAAAACATCACTAATTCATCTTCCACGTGGAAGATGATTTTCAGATTAATTTTTTTCTTGATGTTTATCGTTAAGGTAATTTTCTATTGAGAACTCTGAAAACAAAAAAGGGTTTTTGGCTCATATGCAGTCTACATCAAAAGTTACCGGAGCTACAAACTGGTTCGGGAGCAAGCTGACTGAACTAACCAGGAGTCAGCTGGGGGCCCTGAAGGAAGAAAGTAATGACTGAAAGACATCACAGAAGGCAAAATAAAAAACTAAAGTCTATACTGTTGTGCTGAGCTGGTCAGAGCATGACACTTCACTCTATTTAGGGTGAAAGTGTCTAATATTGTAGCTGGCTGGGGAAAAAAAACCACAGGAAAGTAAATTCAAATGTTCTGAACATTTTTCAAACTCTTTTTTGTTGACACTCAGTGCTGCCGACTGGCCCCACTTGCAGACAACAGCAGCCTCAGTCACTCCCTGGTTATGAAATGGCTCCATGTCCGGGCTGTGCCGCTCGCCATGAGGGCGGCATCGACAGAGCGAGACTGCCTGAGGGCGCGGGGCATCCCCGGGCAGCCATGGGGAGTGACAAATCAAGTGGTTATTTTCATCAAAGTGATAGAAACAGAGTTGATCAAAACAAGCAGAAGGCGCTGTTCTGTTTGGTCTGTACACTTTGTACGCTGCCACTTGGGAACTTAATTAGCCCACATGCTTCATGTTTCTATCTTTAGTCTGATGGCATACAGATGTTCTTTTCAACATCGCTGCCTACTGCCCTTCCCCTGCTGTTGGGGTACGGTCGTAAATAATAGAGAAGAGACTGCCTCAAGTATTAACCCTCTGCCAGCGTGGCCTCGGCTTACGGGTGCACCGCAAGCCTGGAGAGATGGAGCGGCGCTGGCAGAGGGCCCCCATCAGCCCGGGGAGGGTGGCAGGAGGGTGCCATTGCTGCTGGAGGCCAGCCTCTTGCCTGATTAATCAACCCAAACAGCACCCGGTAAGGCTGTCTAAATGGCAGAGCCCTTGCTGATCGCCTAAACCAGCGAGTTCTGGCCCAAATCCCCAGATCATGAGGTAAATTGTTTCATTACCTCACAGGAGTTTTGTTCAATTGCGGTTAGGAAGACACCACCATGCTGGGCCGGATCCGGCAGCTTCACAACACTCCTCCTGTGACAGGGCCGCCCTCCAGAGCCCAAATGCCGAAAAAAAGTCCACCCTTTTGAGGGCAGTCATACCTTTCGGCGTGAAGGGGGAGGCACTTGGAGTCACGGCCGTCGTGAGGTGAAGCGGCAGAGCTGGTGCTTCCCAAGGGCTGTGGTGGCAGCAACTGCCGCTTCCCGCCTCAGCTGAGGTGGCCTTTCTGTCTGCAGGTGTCTTTCCGGAAGGTTCCGTGGAGGCTACCTCAGCTGAGGCGGGTTTGGGGCAGAGGAACAAGCCCTGGACATGAAAACACATGGCAAAAGTATGAAAGCATACAGCTTATTTCAGGGTATCGAGGCCTGGCACTTTCCCCAGAAGATCTCCTGCCATGACAGACGGTGACCGAGCCCTTGTAAATAAAATAATCCCTGACTGAGGCTGCGATGGGCTGTTCACACTGACGCGCAGGAAAGGAACATCTACTCAAGATGCCAAGCTGGCAGCCGAAACCAAACTTGAGCAAAGGCTCAGCGACGAGACGTGAGCTCCCACTTCTGGTTGCCTACACCTTCAGCAGCGGGACCAGCGTTAGCACCCCTGGGCCCAGCAGCTACGGCGGGGAGAAGTACAAAGCTGGCTTTATAGTCTGCGGCTGCCAATAGAGGAAGGGAACGCACCTCAGCAGTACATGCAATAAATGAGAGTCTTCAAAAGCCCTTCGCTTGTGCCATTTCTCACACAGGATGTCATAGCTTTGTGCTTTCAGCTGGGACATTCAGATCTCCCTGCTGGAACACAGCCAGCATCCCCAAGCCCGGTCGTAACCCCCCTGGTTCCGACAGAGAATAATTCTTCTAACCAGTTAAGAAGTTACGTATTCACCAGCTCTCAGGATTTCCCCTATCAGTGTCCTCCACTCCCTGCCTCCCCCCCCATTAGTTTTTGCCTCTTGTAATCTTTTTTTTTCTCATATCCTACAAATTCCAGCTTCACTACCTCAACAGCGATGTTAACATCAGGTGCTGCGTATCATGCCACACTCATGAGTTTTACATTCCTACGACATGGTGGACTTTGATACAATTACAGCTTGGCTACTTAACTTAATTTATGTTACAATATTGCTGAAGTGATATCGGAGACAAATGTTTAATTCACAGAACCTCAGTTTCAAACTACAGTCCCTGAATGCAAACAGCAGACTTCAATATTTTTTCATCAATTTCTTAGTTCATAAAAATCAATTTTTGTAGAGTTTTTACACTGTACATAAAAGACTGTGGCATCAATTAGCCTTAATTCTTTTTTTTTTTCTTTTTTGGAAACCTCTTTGTAGGAAAATCTCATATTTCAGCAATTTGCATTATCCACACAATCTGCTTTGAAGTTCTAAGTTATGGTAAGAAAAGGATCCACTTATCTGCACATAAAAAATGTTCAAAGCTTATAAATTCCCTGAAACAGATGTACATTATCATTGGATTTGCCTTTCTCTCTTTGCTGTTGCATGGCTAATAGAGTTTCATGTGCCCCCTCACATCCTCCCCATTTAGCATCTTTTCTCTACAGAAGCATGCACCCTACTGTGCCAATCCACACTTCAAAGATTTCTGTCTATCTATTAGAAACAAAGCACAAAGTGAGAACATATGGCCCCTTTTAAATTTCCCACATTTAAGTCAATATCGTTCCTTTTCTCCTTTGGCAAAGAAACATAATAAGGTTTATCTTCTCCCTTCCTAAATCTGCTGGCTCTCTCAAACCGCTTGTGCCAATTCAGCAGTTACTTTGCAGTATCAGACTTGGCAGCACATACGAAAACAAAATCTCTAATTTTTTTAAATTGCTTTTATTTCTTCAGATCAAGAAGATGCATTTAAATGATGAAAAAGGACAAAATGTAACTGCACACTTTCAGATAAGTGGATTTTAAACCCATGAAAGGGCACAGCAGAGAGTCAACAGCAAAAAAATTGTCTCGTTCTTTTCCCGGTGACATCTTTCCAAACGGTTCCTATCACTGACTAAAGGGACGGAAGAGCATTTTGGAGTGTAAGACCTTACTGAGTATGAGCATCCACTTGTTCCGTGCCCCTGAGCATCCACAGAAACCCAGTGTACTGGCACTGACGGGAGTGATCCGGCAGCAGGAGACATTGTTGCCCCTCTTGAGGAAAAGGAACAGCTACTTGCCTCAGAATCACTTTGACTCCTTAGCTTTCTCTGTCAGGGTTACAGACATAGTGAACATACCTCTTAAGCGCCGGAAGCAGAAACTTCGGACCATTTCTTTGGAGTGACTCCATCCTGCACACCCTTGGGGACATAGGTAACAGGGCACGCAGGATGCTCATGGTGAGGTCACAGAATCACAGAATAGTAGGGATTGGAAGGGACCTCTGTGGGTCATCTAGTCCAACCCTCCTGCCGAAGCAGGGTCACCTACAGCAGGCTGCACAGGACCTTGTCCA
>Ga0065711_1005187_pt1 | contig 38758 bp, 22 predicted proteins | sample Hoacrofraction12_FD_59098 | JGI IMG/M metagenome (GOLD analysis project Ga0065711, IMG submission 59098) | Hoatzin crop microbial communities from Cojedes, Venezuela - Epithelial fraction 12 v2 (version 2) | ecosystem: Host-associated > Birds > Digestive system > Esophagus > Crop | place...
GGCCGTACCGTGCCCTGCCAGGCGGCCGCTGCCGCCGGCCCTCCCGCAGCCGCTGGAGAGCCTGGGGACGGGGCGGCCGCTGCCTGCGCCCGCAGCACCAGCCTTTCCGGCCGTCTGCGCGCCTACGGCACCTCAGGACGGCCTCGGAGTCCCGTCACACGGAGCTCCCGCTCCGGCACCGGAGCCCGGGCGGGCTCGCTCTGTCCCGCGCAGCCCCACGAGCTGCAAGCACCCTTCCTGAGGGCCGCGGGGGAGCGAGAAGCAAAGAGGAGGTACCTTCAGCTCCTTCTCCCGCTCCCCTGCTCGCCTCTTCATGGTGCCGCCTCACCGCCCGCCGCAGCAGCAGCAGAAACCGTCCACCCCGCGCTGTTCCCGGCGGCACCAGCCCGACTCGCAGCTTCTAGGGCGACTACAGCTCCCGGCAGGCACCGCGGCACGGGCGCCGGAAGCAGGTGGCGAAACGCGGCGGTAGTCCCGCGCGTGGCGCGGCGGCGCTGCCCTGGCCCTCCGCGAACTACAGCTCCCAGCAGGCAGCGGGGCCCCGTCGTCCCGGAAGTGGAAGGGTTTGGTTAGCAACGGAGGCCGGTACCAACAGAAGGCTGAGAGGAGGCTTTAGGACTGGCGGGGAACTGTGAGTACGGGGGAAGCTTCTCTTCCTCTGGGGCCCGGCGGGGAGGGCAGCGGTACTGGAGCGACTCGGGGGGGTGTGGTGCCACGTCCCGAGGCGGGGGCCGCGCCGAGGAGCGGGGCTGGCGGAGGTCGGTGCTCTCCCGCGCCGAGAGGGAGCTCCTGGAGCGGTTGTTTCAGACCTGCGAGGCTCCCTCGCACGCAGCTGAGCGCCTGCGGGAGAAGGCGGGGCGCCTCCCCGCTTTGTAAAAGTAGCCCTGTAGCTCTTCTCAGTTTCGGTCTCCGTTATGTCCGTAAAAAGGCCGCTGGGCTCAAGCGGGAGCGGTGTTCCTGTGCCCGAGGGCGGGAAAAAGCGGGGGGTGTGGGCGTTCCGTCGTGAGGCGAACGCCGCCTTCCTGCCCCGCCCCGCCCTGCCCCCGCCGGGCGCCGAGGGAGCTGAGGAAAACTTTGGCAACCACTGGTGAAATATGTTGAAGGCGAGACACGGTTGTTTTGCTTTTTCTGTGTTGCAGTGGGGCTGAGGGGTCTGTGAGGCGTTTCTTCCCTCAGACTGCAGCAGGATGTGGTGGTCTCATTTGCTAATACCTTCCCTATCTTCTTGCTTTTTTTTCCTTTCCACCTTCTAAAACTTACAGCACTGCAACAGATGATGTTTGAAAGGTATGTCTGTATACTCCTACCAAGTAATAAATGAGATTATTTTAAATGACAAGCCCAACAGAATGCAAACATTTAACTTTAAGGAATCAATAGAGGAAGAATGTAGCCTGGAAATGCTTTGTGACAGGCTAAGACAGGTGGGTGGTCTGGCTCTCACCTCCTTCCCTCCTTCCCTCCCTCCTTCTTTTATTTTTTGTCTTCTTTTTTTTTTCCTATTCTTACCTCTACCAGAGAAGTGGGGTAGAATTTTGTAAGAAAAGCATCATCTTGGCCACGGCCAAGACTCATGAAACTCTAAGTTCATGTTGAAACAATTAAATAACTGTTGTAGTTTTTAAGATTTCACTGGTAACTGTCCCTTCTAGCCCCACTGGCTGAGAACTTTTGGAAGTTTAGGTAATCCCTTTTGCTACATTTAAATGATGCTGGGAGAACAGTACGCTTCTGTGAGTTATATAAGAATTCAGAATTAAAGCATGAGCTTTGAGATGAGACTTTAAGTATTTATGCTCATTACTATCTGGTCTTGCACAACACTGTAAACTTGTATGCAATTTTTTGTAGTAATTTGTCAGATACAGGTGGTGATTGCACCAGTTTTGTAAGTAGTGCAGCGTGTAAGAAAGTTACAATGTCTTCAACTTCAGTAACTATATCTAAAATTCTTGCTTATACCAATCTTGAAATTCTTATCGGTTAATCCCAGAGATATGGAAAACTTTTTTCTTTGTATGTGAACTACTTTTATCTTACTTTTTAGGAACAAAAAGTGCTGAAGTGACAGTAGAGTAGCCTTTCTTGGAAATAAAAACTGTTTTTAAGTTGTTGAGGTTCAGCATGGCATGTGGACCTGTCTAGATGCAAATATAAATTTATATATCTTTTGCTTTATTATGCTTTACTTTAGGAAGTGCTGGACTCTTGAGTACAATCACTTTTGTAGCAGTGTCGCTGTATAACTTTGTCAGATTTAATCACTTTGGAAATGCTTTCCAAAGAAGTAATTTGGAACTCTGTGGAGAAGTCTCATATGTTTCTAGAAATAATGCTGGAACTCTTGACTGCCAGTAAAGTACTTTTGTTTAAGTGTTTGTGATTGACACAGAGGTAATATTGGAAAAGTAATTGTAATATATGTAACACGTGATTCGCTGTTTGAAGTGGCCTGTCTCAGAGAAGAAGCATAAATGATGGTTGTTAGTGATTGTTAAAGACATAGGTGGTTCCTATGTTATGAATGAGGCAAATAAATTGCCAGGCTAAATTCAAAATCTGTAATTATATTTTGCCTCCTTAAAACCTGGAGGCAGGTTTGTACTATTTCTATCTAACACCACTCTTCTGCATAAAAGCAGTTATTTTTTGTGTTTTTTTCCTTTTCCTGTGGCCCAGGACAGAAAACAAAGCTGAATACTTAATTTCTGTCACTTTGTAATGAAAATGAAACAACTTCTTCCTTCTACTTTTGAAAATGTCACCTTTCTGAGTTTTTTGGACTTTAGATTTATAGCCAATTTTGTTTTGTCACTTGTCTTCAAATCATGTCATGTTGCCAATAAAAACTGGTTTTCATGTACAGCCCTGCTATATTTATTTGCTTACAACTGAAATATTTCTGTGTTTTTGCTGCAGCCAGTAATGGATTGCTAATGACAAGGGGGGGTGGTGTTTATTTGAAGAACAAGCTTGTATTGTTATGTCTTTGGTTTTTTAAATGAATGGTTTTCCTTCACACTGAAAATGACAGGTAGATATCCGTAGCAAAGTTTCTTTAGCAACTGGAAAATAATGAAAAACAGTAATGTCTGCCTGTTCCTATTACTATGCTAGAGTTTTTGAAGCTTGATTTTGATAGATCACAAACCTTGAGGAGTTGTGCTGATAAAATATTTGTTTAGCTCTTGATTTCTCTGAAATTTGCCAAAATAAATCCTGTCATTTTTGATTTGTGAAGACTAAGATAACCACATTCTAGAAAGACATATAATGGTAGCATCTTGTCCTTCATGAACCAAATTTGAGTTGATTATCTAGAGATAAAGGTTTCTGATTCACTTTATTCTTAGTTTTTGTAGTGATATTGATACAGGGGCACACAACAACAACCACAATAATGAACCTAGACCTGAGTGAAGTCAATGACTGCAGATAGCACTAATTTAACAAATCACAGAAAAGTTTTGAGGAATTTGTGTGAATAACGCAAGAAGAGCTGAGAACACTGAGGAGCTGGATTCCAGCTGATATGTATGTCATTAGAATTGTGCCATGGATTACAATGGCTGCATGCCTTGGACATCAATGTCACAAAGTGTCATTCTCTGTTTCTGTGACTGACAACATCGAAACGGCAACCTTATTGCTAATCTCCAAGTGTAGATCAGATGTTTCAGCAGTCGTGACAAGGAAACATTTGTTCCATATAAAAGAAAAATGTGTTCAGGTTGTCCAGCAAAAGCTGGAAATAGTACTTTATCCTAAATTTTAGTGACGAAAAAAACCAAAAGATTGAAAGCAAAATTGACTTGTCAGAAATGAAACTTTCATTGATCCTTTTCATTCCTTTTGGACAGAGTCATAAGGAGACTTGTTTATGATAGAACACTTTATTGGTAGAAGATAGTCTTATCTTTAGCAGAAGTTTTGGTTATGTGACAGTTCACAGATACTTCATGAAATGTCTGTGGATTGTACTGTGTCACTTTTGTCCTCTGAGGCAGGTCTTTAGTAACACCACTGTTAATTTCCCAGTGCTTTCCTCGATGTTTTTTGATTCACTAAGGATTTATATCACCTGAAGGCTCTAACAATAGGGGAAAAAAAGACCATCCAAAGCAGTTCATGTGTCTCTTTTGCATGCTGTTTCAGCCTTACTTGACTCTATGGCCAACATCTAAATTTCTGCACTGGAAAAGAAGAAAGAGTTTTTAACAAGTATCTTCATATATTACACTGAAACAAATGTACTACTTTCTCACATTAATACTTTCCTAATGTCACTTTGTCATGTAGCTAAGCTTTCTGTTGCCTTAAGAAAGAAATGTGTTCGGATTTATGAGAATAATTCACAGGAGATTCTCTGTCTTAGAAAGTAATTTCTCTTACGACAGTGATTGAAAGAAGACTAAGATAATGGTAGGCAACACTGAAATGACTTCATAACCCCCAGAATATCTGTTTCAAGGAGTCTCATTCGAAATGTGGAGTATGGCATTACTCATCTACAAGTTGATGCCTTAAGCTTTGACCTGTCTTAAAATGAACAAACAAACAATTAAAAAACCAAACAAACAAACCCTGTAGGTCCCTCTCCCACACGCGCTTATCCCAAAGATTGCTGAAGACAACAGAACTAGAGCTTAAAAAAGCTAATTCTACATACATTAAATACAATTGGAGCTATTGCATAACAAAGAAGCCATATTTTGTTCACAGCTTTAAACTGGCATAACATTAAACTTGAAAGTTGAGATTGTCCTCCGAATGATGCAGTTAACATAGGAGCATTTACAGGAATGTACGAGCCTGTCATTTGAGTGAATTTGTCATTACTTTCTCCTTCATTTTATGTGATGTACCATAGTTTATTCTAGTCTTGCAGTTTAAGTTACAGGTGGAGAAGAATTTCATTTGAATTTTGTTATTCGCAGGTATGCCATGTCTATTTCAGCTGATGAGACTGTGGGGGACCTGCCTGTGAGAGATGTAGGTCTAACTCTAGCTGGAATTGGAGGATTACAAGGTTTGTACCAGCTGCTGTTTATTACAGTTACAGACTTTGATGCGTGGCTTCTTTAGTTTCTTCCTAAAAATGTTTCTGACGTTCTCACTCACAAATTTAAGTTCAAATACCATTCAAAATCTGGGTTAAATTTTGACAGACACTATGACGCATTCTGTGTTCACATTGCTTGTTGTAAGAGGGGAGTTGCTGTGAGATGCCTAAAACTGGAAATCTCATGGACTTAGTATTTCTCTCTCCAGAAGAAAAGAGGACTTTTTTTGCTGAATCAAGGACAAAGCCAGACCCATTTAACAAAATAGGAAGCAAAAGTACTGTGCAAATCTGAGCAGTTACTCAGCTGCAGTTAGAATGGAACTACTGGATTTATTTGAGTAAATTTACAGAATTATGAGTTAATCTTTCCAAGCTTCAAGAGATTATGTTAACTTTGAAACAGATTAGAAAGCATCTCTGTGGTAATGATCATATTAAGTAGTATGTTTGACAGTATCTTGCTACTTGCTAAACTATTTACTTTATATTGTCTAGTAGATAATCAGTTTGTTGTATCATTTGAATTACTGTATCTGTAAGAGGGAGGAAAAAGGAAGTGATTAATATGTCAATAAATCTGAAAACATGAATCATCAGGCTCATACAAGTGTAAAATATCAAAGTACTTGAAAACTTTAATTATTGTTTTCTCAGTATTTCAAAATGAATTAGACCTTGGATTGCATGTTGTTGAATGTATTGAAGATAATTTAAAGTTGTCTTGGTTCGGGTAGAATCATCAAATACACGGAATATAAAAGCTCGACAAGCTGTATTACGAATCACTCGAAAGGAACTGGAAGACAGATTTCTTCGTTTACGTGATGAGAACATCTTACTCAAACAGCATGCAAATAAGCAAGAGGACAAAATTAAAAGGTGTGGGGTTTAATGTTTTTATTTTAGCTCACAATAACACTTTTTCCCTTTAAAATCAGCAAAATAAAAATCATGGTGATTTATCTCAGAGCACTTTTTAAAGCAGTAGCAGAAATCACTCATTGGAATGCATTTTTGTATTGATTTCTGGTTCTCTCTGTGGTGTGTGGGATATTTTTTGCAATGGACAGTGTTAGATCTCCATGTAGAGAGGTACACTGCTATCCACCACTTTGGAGTTGGTACCTTGGGTAAATTCAGACTTATTATTAAACTTAGTGCCATGCTGCCAAACCAGCCTGGACTCGGCAGAGCTGTTCGTGATGTTATTGTATTTTGGGAGAGCTAATTAATCCGAAAACACTATGACTGTGTGTTCACATTGTGCTGTACTTAAGCTAATAAAATTTTGGTGCATCTAAGCTCCCTTCTGGTCAGAACCTAACCAATTCATGAAAGGGCATCTGAAGATACTGCCTCTGAGGATGGAACTATGTCATACTTTTCTGAAGCCCAAAACATTCTTTCCTCAGTATTCCTCAGTATTTCCTCAGTATTCAGTCCGTCAGGATCAGTTGACCAGCGTGATGTAACTTCCATCTTTTCTGTCTGGCTACTGTCAAATACAAGATGGTGGAACAGATCAACTGTTTGCTTATTTCAAATGGCATTTCCCGTGTTTCTATTAGATGGCTTATCAAATGCATTCATCGTCCACTTGGGTAAATTTACATAGAATGTCCAAATTGGCATACCTGAATTCATTTTTTAAGGCACAGAAAATATAAAATACAGTGTTTTTCTGGATTGTCAGAGAAAAATTTTAACTCCTCAAGCTAAATTTCTTTCCCAGCATCCCTTATGCCAAAACCCTTGTAACTAAAAGTTAGGAATGAATTTGCAGTAGAAGTACATTGAAAAAAACAAATAAACAAAAAACCTACTTACAGGCAAGTAACATTCTGTAACATCCTAAAGTTATTATGGATTTTTTTGTTTTGTTTCACTTTGGTTCTTTTAAGTAGAAGCTTCTGTCCTCAAGTATACAAAAATAAAACAAGCCCCTTTAAACAAATGAAGCGTGTCCTTATTTTCAGTTTTCTTTCTAGGCCTTCATAAATAGATTCTCTGTAAACTAGATACAGGTCTTGAAGATGTGCGACCAATTTCGTAAAGTCTTGAACTTGTCTCTCTCATCAAAGACACCTTTTCTTTCTTTACATGCCAAGTTTTTTTTCATTCGCTGCTGGGTATGTTTTCTGTTCTTGTATATTACATCACCCCCATGTGCCCTCTCTGCCTTTTGTTCTAGCTTACCAAAGTTTATGGAAACTAAAGGAAATCAAAGGTACAACTGTTGAGATGCCAAAAGCAAAATTCATATCGTTTTAAAGATAGATGAAAACCATACCCTCTGTATCTAATTATATTCTTCAGCTAACTGTTCCTTCTCTGAAGCACATTGGTGATATTTACCAAGTATAAAATTGAATATGTTAATGAGAACTATTAAGTTTCTTTTTCCAGAGTACCTTCCTAAATATCTCCACCTATATATTGTATCTACTTCAGAACTGAAATATATGTTTAAATCCTGAAATACTAGAAATTATATATGAGTGGAATGTTGCATATTGATAGCATTCTTTCAATAGCTGAATGTTTTGTGGAATTGTAGCTTTTATAGTTTGCCCCGCCACGTCCCAAATCTGTAACTTTACTTAACAGCATGCAGAGGTTCCTATATAAGGTCACGCGTTAAAAATTGCTTTTAAGCAGCATATGGAGTAAATATGTGTCGTCCCTTCACTAACCTTAAATGATAAGCCTTAGGAAACTGTTATTTGTCAGTGCTATAAAGCAGATTGCTGCACAGTGGTTTCAATTATCTTCAAAGAGTTCTTCACAGGCAGTAATAGTTAATATCAAAACCTGAAATTTATTATCCAGGTTCTATGCTGAAGTCTTCACAGTTATTATGTTCCTTTCAACAGAAAGCTTTTTATGCTGACTTTTCGTATTCTTTTTAATATTTTTTTATTATTTTCCCCAGATTGTCCACCAAGTTAATACGGCTTGTTAATGATAAAAAAAGGTCTGAACAGGTTGGTGGCGGCCCCAAGCGGCTGGGTCGGGCTGTGGAGCTCGAAGAAATGATAGAGCATTTGCAAGAGAGAATTTGTGAGCTTGAGAAACATAACGAGAGCCTCCACAGCAAACTCATTGCAACTAAACAACAGCTCCAGATTCAAGGCCATAGGCCTTGCCCATACAGCTATGTTCAATCTCGTATTAACACTGGTCTCAAGAAAGTGAGCGAGGCTGCTGGCATGCCGGAGCAGACAAAGAAAGGTATAATTCATCTTTATGAAAAATAATGTTTCATATAGGTACCACTAATTATTGCTTCACTGTAGCAAGTACATACTCTTTGCTGTTCATCAGTGGGCAATAGTACCTGTAGGCAGAAAGATTGTTCTTCCCCTTTTTTCTTGTATTTATTTATAGCAGTTATGATAACTAGTTTGTCTTTGAAGTCCTTATTTTAAGAATCTGCAGTAATAGGGGTAAAACAGAACTAGAGATTTGAAAATAAAGTAGTTATCAAGCAAGTTTTCTAATAGTTAAAATCATGGGACTTTCATAGTATAACTTCTCTACATGTTAAAGGCTTATAAAAGAAATATATGAAAAAATTTGGCATTATGTTATAACAAAGTTTTAAATCTGTAGTTTGTTTGCACATGGTTTTCCTTGTTTAATTACAAGGTTTGTCCTAGTCTCTTGATACATGTGTGCACAGCACTGCAGCCTCGAAAAATCTATTACATGTGTGGACTTTAGAAAGCAAATACCACTATGCAGCCATCTTGAATGATGCTTTTTACTGTCAAGACTTACTGCTTAGGGCAGTCTCACTCCCAGTCTTTTATTTATGGGAGCTATATTTGAAAATTACACGTTAAAACCTTTCTGTTTTCATATGAGCGTTTGTAGAAGTAGTTGTACTCAGTTAACTTATACGCTGTACAGATATTGTGTTTAAAACCCAAAAACAGCGAAGTTGGCCTTGATTGAAAATTGAGTCAGCAGGTTTGTCTCCTGAACTTCTACAAACTATGGATCAGGCTGATGGCCAGTTATATTGTGGGGTTTTTTCTCCATCTCGCTCTCCCACCAGTCTTTATTTTGGTTATGCTGATTATTCAGGTATATGAAAACAGAAACAATTCTCATGTTTTTAGACAGGCAATAAAAAGCAATCGACTCTACCACTTTGCATCTTTAATGTGAATATAGTGCAAGTTCTGACATTCTAAATACACCTACATTTTCACACTTCGTATCATGAGTTAGGTAGTTTTATTCCCAAAATCAATTTGCCGTTAGTTTTAACAATGCAAAAATATACTAGAAACATTTGTTCAGGCCCAGTGCTAGCAGAGAGAAAAGGGCAACTTGTTTCAAGGTTTAAAGATCAAATGTTGATGTGGTATGCTGTGAGGACTGCTCTCAGCTTAAGAACAGATCCTGATCAAAGATGTCCTGTGCAGAAATAGGACTGGGGCCATGCTGATGGAGGCAGCGGTTTTTAAAGTGAAGTAAACAAGGAGGGGGGGAGGGGTGGGGAAGGAAAAGTGGTCCACAGAACATCCAGTTCAGATAATAACATTCAGAAATTTCACAGAAGTTCTGGTGAGCCTATCTCAGTTGTAATACCTTGTCCAAGCTAGAAGAGATTCTGATAATCGGAGTGCTGTGAATATGCAGTTTTTTTAACTGTTATTAAAAATCTAATAACTAATACTCAGAACTTGGATGCAGCAGTGTTGTCTTCCGGAAGGGGAGAATATTTTCTGTAGTATTCGTTAGCACAGGATGTTGCATGTTTTTTTGTTGCATGTTGTCTCATCCTGCCCTTTCGATTAATGATGATAAACCTAAGTGTGGTGTTGGGGAATGTGCCTGCTGTCTTTAAAGACTGATGGACTCTGATTGCTCTGTGGACACGTGAGGCTGAATCTCAAAACATTTTTACTGTGGATCAGAAAATATTCAGAGCAATTCTCCAAAAATAAAATGAGTGCCTGTAAAATTCAGGAGAGCTTAGCTGTCTCCAGGGTATGAAGAGGCAAGAAGAATGCACAAATAATAAGTACACCTTACTGTGTCTGCTTTGTGTTTGGCTGGCTTACAAATACCGTAGCAAGTCGCTCCAAAAGATGTGGTCAGCTGTGAATGCTTACTAAATACTCACTGGTTTCTCTCATGACTTTCTTTACTGAGTACATCCATCTAAGATGTATCATTATTTGAACAAAAATAAATTAAAAATATGTACTCTAGACATGTATATACAAACGCTTGTATATAGCACAATTACCAATACTTGAAAATAGTACTTCAAGATCAAAATTCAAAATACCATAAAGAAGTTAACTCAGCACAAATGCAAAGTAGATAATTTTTTTTCAGTCATTTTGTGAACCTGCTGGTATCGTTGTACCTTGAACATAATCGACTTAATTTTGAGGACTGAGGGATGGCAGCCCTAATGCTGTATTTGAAATTTAACGCATAGCTTGGTCCCACGTCAGAACTTCATTAATTTCTTCTTGCTGAAGAAAGAGAAGGAGAAAGAGATTTGGAGAAACCATTGCTTTTGCTCCTGAACTAACAGTTCTTACTTAAGTAACTTCACTTTTCTTCTTCACCAGGGACTTAGTATGGTTGTAAAGAATATACAGAAATTTACACTGTTGCTAAAAATGGTCCCATAGTTCCTTGTCTAGGTGAATGATACTTGTGATTTTGTAAAGAAAGTGCAATCAGAAAACAAGTGATTACAAGTCCATATTTCTGTTTAATAATACTGATGTTGTTGTTCTTTGAAGACACCATCTCTCTTCTCTGTCTTGAAAATCTTCTAAAAAAAGCATTTCAAGACTCGTTTTTAACACTTCTCTTTAGCAGTGATTGCTGTACTGCCCATAGTTCAAATTTTACAGCAGCTATGTTGTAGATACTCTGATTATCTCTTTCCATGTGAATTTGATTTAAAAATAATTTTTTTTTTTTGCATCTGTATAGGAGTTACAAGGGTTTGCACTGTATAGAGATTGTTGGTTTGTTAAGTGCTTTTTTATTCAGCATGACAAAAAATTGTCTTTTCTTTGTTTTCAGGAATGAAATTTCAGGATTTAGAAGTGAGGTCACCTAACATTGTGCTCCCAAGATACGTCCAGAGTCTGCTTGAGGACCCAAGGAGTGAAATAAGAAATTTGTATGATTTTCATATTTGTTAAGTTTTGTCATTATAATTGTTAATACTTGTGGTTTTCTTGAAGGAAAGAAAATAGATTTTTCTGAAGTTTTCACTTCAGAAAATAAAGCGAAGTTGTTGGGTCTGAGATTTTAGTTTTCACAAAGGTGGGAAAAATAACCACAGTTGCTCAGAATGGTGCACTTGGGTACAAAAGCAAACATATGGCCAAAAATCTCAATATACTTTTAAGTCTACAATAGGTGCGTGAAGTAATGAAGAACTGTAGCTTATGCATCAAAAGCTTCAGAGTGGAAACACTTGTAGATAAATCATTGGTTATTCTTATTAGGAAAAATGTTATTGCAAAAGATATCTGAGATTAACTTGTGAAGAAAATCAAAATCGCAAAGTTGTGGTCTACTAAAAAATATTCGGACTCTGATCTGTATAGTTTTCTGCCTTTCTTTTTTTAATTGCATTTACTGGATAAATTCCACTGTTAAAGATGCATCATCTGGGGGTTTTTTTGTGTATGTGTATGTAAGGTTACCTAACTCAGCATAAAAGCTTAAAAATTACTCTCACTGCCCCATCCATTGAAGATCTGATATTGATTTGATAGCTAGTAATAGTTTTGTCCTTTTCAGAAAACACTTGGTACTAATGGATTAGGAGGAGGGTGCATTTAATGTGCAGTATAAGAAACCATAAACGGTGTTTTCAGCTAGGTTCTGCTAAACATTACTCAGTCCACATAAAAGTTTATTTCAAGAGTATTATATTATTTGTGTTGTGTTTGATAATGTATTTGAATTATTTATTTATTATACTATTCACAGCTTTTCATGTGGTGACCTCTAATTATTTTCATAGCAAGTTGATGGTGTATGTTGTGATACATGTCATTAAGAAATACAAATTTTGCTGAACACTTGTAAAATTTTTACTCCTGAGTATTCGTTTGCTTTTTTTCTTTTGTTAAATACTTACCTGGTTTTGGAATGTAAGATGCTTGTACTTGCAGGGAGACTGTGATTGAGTCCCAGAAGGAACACATTGAGGAACTAGAACGTGCCCGTGAGATACTTGTGAGTCAGCTAAGAAGGAAAGAGAAGGAAAATGAAGTATCAATCCTACAGCTGAAAGAACAAGAAACAACAAGCCAAAGGTATTGTGAAAAATGAAAATCTCCATGGTGGAAGCATTAGAAGAGCTATGTCGTAATGTTTATATATAGCTGTGAAAATTACTAGTTCTGTTAAGAAATATGTGCTTTATTTATTTTTTTCCCTTTGGTGAAACTAAATCATAATATGTTTTACCAAATAGCCATGGATAATTCTAAGCAAGGAGATTGTTATGACAATAGGTTATTATGTTTTTCCACAAATAACCCAAGACGTTCATAATTGCCAGATTCAGTTGAAGTTCAACTTATTCAACTTTAATAATCTGTTGTTTCTTCAATATAATTCTTAGAAAATTTTAGATATAGGTTCTTAGTGGATAATGTTCATTAATACTCATTGATAATTTGGAGTCTACAAACAGTAGAAAAATAATGGCCCTGTAAGGGTAGATTAACAAATTTTTGAAGGAAGATGATATAGCTGTGCAGTGAAACGACAGACAAACATGCTCACAGAATGTGTTTCACACTAAAGCCTCTATTAGTTTAAACTTCTTTCTTTCTCTTTCTTCTTTCTTCTTCTTTAACTTATACAAAGATATATGCAAAATTACATAACTTTGCATATATTTTTCCCTTTTTTGACTTTTTTGGTTTCAGCCTGTTACTTTTAATTATATTAAGGATCTAATACAGCACGATCCTGCATTCCTTACTCATTTGATTTGAATGAAAGTTCTATTTGGATGAGAAATATATGGTCAGTTCTTTAACTGCCTTTCAAGAGAGGGACCCTGTTATTATGTGTGAGCATTTTTTTGTGCATCAGTGGCGTTAAATAAATAATACATCATAATGTTTGCTATTAAATTATTCACAGTTATAAGTCTCCTCTATCCAGAATTACCTTTATATTGTTTAAATAGGTTGAAGAAGTTGTCATCATACATAATTTCTCAGTCTGTGCCTACAGTGAATTAGGAAAAGATTTAAAATATTTTTTTCGTATAATTTGAAAATAATCTGATATGAATCTCAAAGAACTTCTGTACTTCGGTTTTCTGTAGATAAACCCTGTTCTTTCAGTACAGCAGTTAGAAACTGAACACAACTTCTAAATTCAATGTCAGCTTCTATGTTTCTGTGAAATTTTTAAGGAGTTTTAAAGTAAAGATACATTTCAAATTCAGCTAAAAAAATCCTTAAATAAGGTCAGGCTATAAGATGTAGTGCAGATCATTATTTATTTATCAAATTACTTATATATAATCCGTGATACTTGACCTAAGTTACAATCTGTGAATTCGTGTTTGAACTTCTGGAATTATTTCCTTTACAGTCTATTTCTTGTCTGAAGCTGGATAAAAGATACATCAAGTATCTAAGCGTTACTGTGTTTGGCTGGGAAAGAAATTGAAAAATGTCCGCTAGTGCATATCCAGAATAGTATGAGTTATATAATGTTAAATAATTTTATGGAAGGCTGTTAATCCCCATGTTTTTCAAGTTACATATTTTATGCTGAATGAACTGGAGCTGGAACTTAGAGGGATACTATTCTCTCCATATTTAACTTAACGATAGGTACCTACACATATTATCTTTAGGAGATTCTCATTGGCTTGCTTTCTTGGAATTCTTGTAACTGCTATCTAGAGCAGTCTGTATTAGTTGTTTTATTATACCAATAGATTTATAGCTTCTATGTAATTCTTATTTTTAAATAAGAATTTTTAAACTTCTTTACATCAGCAGAGAAGAAGCTGTCAATACTGGAATATTGGAGGAAAAACTGGAGATTTGGGTGACTGATAAGGTCATCTTATTTCGTCTGCGTAGCTTATGTCTTTGAATTTTGGTACAATTGGCAGCTTTTTCTTGTGTTTTGTAAGAATACACCTGGTGGTCATCTACTTGCATTGCTACCCAAAGACAGTTAATCTGTTGAAATTATGTAGGAACTGCATGGCGCCAAAGGGACATAATAAATGTGCTTCCAGAAATCTTCATGTTGTATTACCGTTTGATCTCAGCCTGGTGTTAACAAAATTAGGTTACTCTCAACCTTTAGGAAAACATTCTTTATTATGCTAGATGAATAAGAAATTCTAGTGATTGAAATAATGATGGTTTCCAAGTAGTGAAGCAGCCACAGTTAATAAACATTGATCCATCAGCGGTAAGAGAGGGAGATACTAGTTGTCCTGACACCTATACCCACAAGAAATCCAGTAATGTTTTAAAGCTTCCTTTGCAGCTTCGCTACAGTTTCTGTATAACAACACAAAAATTCCATAACACAGCTGAACTCATATGCAGTGTACTCCTCAAGATTATCGTAACGTGGCTGCAGTCAATTTTTTTTTCAATATTGCGTTAGAGATTGGTTGGAGATTTTTTTTCAGGAACATATAATTCTGACTTAAGGGACAAGCTTGGCCTGTGGGTTGTTAGACTAAGCACGTTTTCTTATGTACAAAATTTAATTGCATTTAGCTTAACTGTTTTGAATTTAAAGATGGCCAGAACCATAATAACCTCATGGTTTGATGTCTATGATACACAGTGTGCAAGTTAAAACATTAGGTCTAAAGAATCACATTTTGCAAGCAACTAGCTTCAAATAACTTAATTGCTCACGGTACTTTCCAAAGACATTTTTAAAGCCACTGCAAAATCCCTTTGTGAAACAGGTACTTGGTATTTGCACATTTGTGGGATTTTTTTGTGTTTTGTTTGTTTGTTTGTTTGTTTTGATGAAAAGGCTTATTTGCCAGACAGTTTCTAATTCCTTTGTTCTGCAACATGACTTTGGAATTGGTCCTATTAAGTGTGTGGAGTTCTGGACAGCACTATCATATTCAACACACCCATGACTGTGTTGGGATTATAGCATTGCAGATCTAGATTAAAATGTGGAACTTTTTAGTCACAATGCATTATATAAAGGGTTTTGAGGGAATATAGCATGTATATGAATTTGCTAAATCATGTCTAATATAAAAAAAAAACCTTTATGTTTGCATTTCCATATCTGACTTTTCACATTTAACCAGTTTCCCTGCAGATCATGCCTTTTTCATTTGTATCAGGCAAATACAGAATTTTATATTGGTATTTAAATAACCTTGGTAACTTGGATGCTAGAGCTACTGATGCAATGTTAATGTTTTGCTTATTGCAAATATACTATCAATTACAACATAAAGGTTCCCCTAGAAGGTAAACTTTGCTATGTTTGGGGAGTTTTTCTCCCCCTTATATTTAACTTCCTATAATGAATAAGAGATAAAGGAAAGAACATAATGTATATGAACATATAATCGTACTAGTTTCTAGGCATCGTAAAATGAGAAGAGTACTGCATAGAGATGTTCTGTTCTTCTCTGCTTCGGGAGTCTATGTATATAACTTGGCCATTATGCATTTGTGATTGAGAACTATTAGACTGGAAACCTTTTGTTATTTTGCCAGACAGAGTGAGTGATCCTGAGAAGTATGGTGGTGATATTTTTTTACTTGCTTGTTTTTTTTGTTCTAAATGGGAATGAGGAAAGTTTGTGAGCCACTAGTCCAGCTGATACAATAGTCAGGGCTCTCGAAGAGTAGTCTCAGAATTGTATCCATGTCCTGCTCATATGGAAGTAGAAACAAGATGCAAGGGATGTGGTTTAATTAGACCTCAATTTTATTAGCTTAGCCATCTGGGATTTACTGGCATAAATTTGTACAGTGCAGGTCAAGATCCTTTCTTTAATCATTTCCTTCTGGTGTAGGTTGCTATCAGTCCCCCCACTCCCACACAGCTGGTCCCCAGCCTGTCATTGGGACCCCAATCTATACTTTTAATCCAAATGATAAGAGGTCTGGAAAAGATATTATCTCTTTGGTGTACTTCAGATATTAACCTCAAACATAATTCTTAGCTTTTTAAAGAGTCACTTTCTCCTAACTTCATTTCCAATTTCAGACTTCTTAATCTAGCTTCAAGATGAAGTTTAAAGTGGAAGGATAGAGTTCATGTTCCTTATTTCTGCATTTCCACTTCTGTGGTAGAAGGGGGGCTAGAGCTAAATCAGTATGCCCTTTAGTTCAGGTTAATGTCTCAAAAGGGATATTAGTTCCTTTTTCTAACTTCTGCTCCAAGTCTACCTCCATGTCTTCAGGTTCTGTGGCAGAATTTTTGGCTTTTGTCAATAGAGAAAATACTGAATGAGCTATGTTAGTATTCTTCTACATTATTTTGTTATTCTTTGAGCAAAATATTATCTACATAAATGAAAGGTAGTATTGACTTTTATATCAAATTTGTATATAACCCCTGTTTTTAAGTTCTATCGGAATACCTGGGCAGATGTTTTGGGAGCAGAATACATCAACTACTTGGGAGGTACAAAGCTGTGTAGATAACCAATTTCTATGCTGTTCTACTGTTTTGTGTCTTCATTTACAGAAAAATGAATCTTCCCAACAGAATCTTCCTCATACTAACTTTGCCTTGCCTACGAAATCTAAAATGATTCTGTTCTTCAACAGCAATCTCTTTGTCATGCACCTAGATGCGCTGGACATTTCTTAGACATATTTTGTCCAAATAAATAAAGTATTGTAGAAGTACTGTAGAGAAATTAGTTTGTTGCTCTAGCCTATAATGAGAGCTGAGGTTGTGACTGGTGTAATGCCCTAATAAGAAATCAATGGCACATGCTTTCTATAGCTAGAAACTTCATGAGATAAATACTCTTATAATTGTAAGAATTGGAATGATCCCAATAAAAAGTAATTTTTTACTTCCAAATTTGAAAATTTTACTTCATAATAGCAGTACCCCAAACCTGTTTAAATCAAATGCTGCTTCATTCACTGTTGAAAAAATAGTTAATGTTGATTGTCAGAAGCCATGTTGTTTACATCCGTACATCATAAATTTCACTATCATCTACTCCTTTTTCTACTTAAAACAAAACAAAAAAGCTCCCTGCTTTAAAAAAAAAGCCCCCTGCTTAAAAAAGAAGAGGGGAAAAAAAGAAAAAGAAAAAGCCTTTGAAGGCATCAGAGCCTTTTGTTTGATGTGTGGAACAAGATTAATAAAAATGTGCCACTACATTAGCTTTTAAATAGCTAGCATGAGACAGTGCTGCTGTCTATACACACCACAACTTTAATTTATGTAGATAACATGTTTTAGACACATGATAGTTTTAGCATTGTGTTAGGGCTGTTTCTTGCAAAAGATTCCAGGTTTGTGAGTGTGTTTATCTTCTGTGTAAGGACAATCAACTGAGCAATGCCAAAACGCAATGGGCTTTGATATTTTACAGAATAAAAGGAAAGTATTTCATGTACTCAGCTGGTTTACAGATGTGTAAGCTTTGTAGTCCATTTTCTTGCTTCATCATGGCATTGTGACAATTCCTCCAATATGTCTAAAATAGATAAATATTGGAAGAGAAATTACCTTTTCAAATACTAAAGATTTATTCTGATTTTATCAGAATATATATATTTGTAATATATTTTATGATATATATTTTATCAGAAGATTTTTTTATATTAATACAAATCAGAGTTGGTTTCTCTTCCCATACTTCAAGCTGTGAAAATAATGGGGTTTAGTTCCACAGTTTTAAGTAAGGGAAAACATCAAAAATAAATATTTATTTAAATTCTGAATAATTTTAAACATCCTTTCTATTAAACAAGTTAATTCTCAAGTTAATCTTAGAATTGTAACAATATAGAACATCTACATGGATATTACATGATTTTCATGTAGTTAAGACACACGTGCAGCTTGTTTGAATGCCAGTCTTAAGGTGTTACAGGATAAATTGCTAAGTCACTTTTTCTTAGCAGTATTTGATAGGTTTAAACTGTAAGAGGAAACTCCACAAAATGGTAATCTACTGGCGTCAAATACTTTGGAGGGTAGAAAAGAAGTGAATGGAAAACAAATAATCTCTTTAGGCAGAGAATTGTTTTCTCTTCCTGTCATATTTGGTTTGATACGATAAATAAAGATGTGTATATATTGACTGAAGTTGCTATGTCATCATGCGCTAGAATATTTATTTACCTAAATTCTGTGATGTGGATTATAGAAGAAGAAGAAATTAATTTGGGTATTACACACTAAATCTTCTCCCAAGTGTGCTCTAGAAAGCTGATTGGTAAAGGATTTCCACTTTTCAAGATAAAAATATTAAGATAATTGATTTTGTATCTCTAAGCTCATGATGCATTTCTTTTTAATACAATTTTGAAGACTAAACATTCGGGACAATGTGGAAATGATCAAGGTCCGTAAACAGCTGGCTGAGAAAAGCAATGCGCTTTCAGCAATGGAAGGAAAATTTCTCCAGCTTGAAGAGGTAATTGCAATTTGGTCAGTAACATTCCTTTACACTTGTCTCATAAGCATGCATAAAAGGTGAATAAATATACAGAGTTCTTGATTCTGAGTCAATGCTGAGTACATGAGAATGAACCACATAATACATTGCACCCAAGCTACTCCAAATGTGTAGGGGTTTTTAGTCTTAAATTTTTTTTTTCGTAAGGGTATAGCGGGTCATAAAGATTTTATCTTCAAAGCCATTCCAGGCAGATTGTGGAGAATGAACTGCATTATCTGTCTATCTAAAGAGATTGCTGATCCTTAAAAAAGAGGACTTTGACTTAAATGTTCTGATTTACTAAAGAAGGGGTACCAGACCCTGCTCACTTTATCAGTCTGTGATGAAGTTGGGGAGGTTTAGCTGTTTAGAGTTCTGACGTTAGGACTTGTGTTCGTAAATTCATGGAAATTATTTTAGAGAGCTTCTGTAAGTGATAGACTTTCTTTATAAAAAGAGTGGTTTTATGAAAATATGACCAGAACATGCAACTGCATGGTAAATTCCATGTAGGTTTTAGTTACACAGTATTTTTCTGCTTCTTCCCATATGTATTTGGAGGACTGCGTGTGTATGCAGGCATTAGTAGTATGGTAATAGCTTAGAAATGGGCAAGTTCCTGTGAGTAGGAATCCTACATGCAATAGAGCTTTATCAAGTAGCCTGGTCTTATGAGGTGGAAGTATTAGATATCCTTGTAAACTCTTACTACTGCCTGCTTCTTGTTATTTTAGCATGCTAAATAACACTTCTGCCATTAGATTTTTGTCCTCTTCCTCTTTTTCCTGTGTTTCTGCTTCTGTGTTTTGCTTTGCTTTGCTTCCCTCCACCGTCTTGGTGTAATACCAATATCTTCGCTGCCAAAGCAGCTCTTCTGTTAGTAGCTCAAAACTAATTTTTCACAGGATGAACTATGTAAAATGTAAACTCCAGGGGAGACAGGTTTCACGTGGCTTTTTGTGTTCTTAAATAGAAAGCGATAAGTAAACTGTTCCATTTTAAATCATATGCGACTTCTTGGTAATTTACAGCAAACGTCAAGTACTTATGCCTATTGCTAGGTAACAGCTGAATAGAAACACTTGTCTAGGATTCAAACTGGTATTTGAACACATTGTTTCTAATATTCGTAGTGAAAGCTGAATTTTTGAAAAGGATGAGTATGTTTTCTGGGTTGTTTTTTCTTTTTTTTAACAAGATAATGGATACAATGGTTTTCCCATTTCTGATCATTTGAATGTTTGAAACATCTCTACTAAATGTAACTAACTGTAAAATCCAAAATGCCTTGTTTAGAAGGCACGTACTTATCAACAAAGCCGTTTTTAGTATTTTTTTATCTTGATGATTTTTATGACTGAGTTATCAATTGCTTTCAGTTTCTACCAGCTGAAACCATATAATTACTCCATGTTCATCTTTGAACTTGAGTCAGCGCACAGTGTGAAACCTCAGAATGATAAGAGCCTATAATCCTGCTCCATCTAATGATACCGAAGTTGAGCTTGCTACCAAACATTTACAAGACAGTTTCGTTGATAAAGAATTTTAATGTAGCCAGTTGAACGAAGGCATTGGGTGATCTGCTTAGAACAACAAAGGACCCTGAAACTGTTTGGTTTATATATTTGATCCCCTTGGTATATTTATTTGCTTTGATTACAGACTGAACATTCAGGATTTCATGATTTGTGATATGAAATATGCTAACCTGTACAATTACAATTTAAAATACTACAGAGAGTTAATTCTCTGGAACAATCAGTACAAAAGTTTCACAACTGTAATTGAGAGCAGTTTATGTTCATTTGTGCAATATTTCTAGGAGGTATATATCCATTTTTTTAAATGAGTTATTTCTAATTGATAATATCAAGGCATGCTTCCCAAGGAAATAAAATTCGAGACTAGAAATATTAAACTAAAATCATCATGGAAAAGATGAAGCTAACTTTTTTCTGTCTACAATCATTAAATGTTGTCTATACTCATACATGTATTTGATGTAAACTTTCATATAATAATTTTATTAAACACGATATTGGCTTTTGGGCTGTTTTGTTTCACTTCATACTTTGAATGTGATATACCTTAATTCTTAATGAGTGAGGCTTTGTTAAAGCACTGTAGAATGTAGTCAGTATAATATTAACTAATATTCTTGAAACAGAGGTTCTATCATCATCCTCCATTTAATATTAAAATTGGTTAAATGTGCATTAATATAATCCATTAAAATAAATATTGTAAAAGAAATAAGTCCCTCGTTAAATTACTGCTAGCAGGGAAATGGAACTGAGTGCATTAGGATTATGAAACAATTATGTATCTACAGTTAAGGGTTAACAGAGCTGTGGAAAGTTCTGTGATTAACATAACTGTGGTCAGCATTCATTTTTGCTTGCTACTGCAGTGTTTTTGGTCAGCATGTCTAACCACTGTAACCACAGCAAAATCTTTTAATTGCTTAAAAGATGTATTTCTTGGTTGTTTTCATCATGACTGAACTGAGGGTTTAATGCTCATGAGAGCAGTAAGAATGCCACCTTCTCCTGGCCATGCGTAATGAAAGTTGCTTTCAGTTACGTAGTTCAATAGTGTCTCCTGTTGACCACATTGAGTATATAGATTAAATACTGCCGTGAGAGACCACTGATTGAGTATACAGAGTGCTGTAACATTCTGCAAAGTGTGGGTTTGGTTTTTTATTTGATTTATTTTTATTTTTTCTCCTGGATTTTCCTTCCTTCCTCTGCATAGAACCAAAGGAACTTGAAGATGAGCCATGATGCTTTAATAGCAAAAAGTGATGAACTGAATCAACAGCTTAAAGAGGAGCGGTTAAAGTGCCTCCATCTTGAAAAAGAATTACAGTCAGTGACTATTGCAAACCGAAGGACAGAAGAGGTGAGATTGTATTCAAGAGAGCTAGAATCTGCTGTAGGCAGTACATACAGATAAGAGAAAAATTAAAGATGGGATACCTTTTAATTGCCGAGATGTGAATAGACCTTTCAAACACTTTTGGAAGACTGATCTGGTAATATATATATTTTATCCCATTAAAAAGAAAATACTGTGGCTGCTGGTTGGATTTCATAGAATCATGAACCATACCTGGTCCCCATGCCACATAATCACTGCACCAGTGTTTTGAGGTTGAAGGATAGGATTTCATGTCAATTCTGGAGAAGTGGTTTGTTAACCAGAAAAAAGTCATAATATTTGATTTATTGATCACATATTGCTAGTTTTCTATTATTATCTCAACCTCAACCTGATTTAAGTACAGTACAGTGTAGTATTACATCTTACTCAGCAATTCAAATTAGTCACTTCTATTTCTTTGTCTAGTGGCTCTCGGAGGCAAGTATCATCACTAACAGTCATCCAGATATAGGGCTAAAAATCAAGTGATTTATTCCTCACTCTCCTCAATAAGTGAGGACTAAGAGTCTGCAAACTTACTTGTTTTTTCTTTCATTTTGTAGCAGCTTAAGATTAGTTTTAACACCTGGTTTACTTACTTTGAATGTATTTTACATGAACCAAGTTTACCAAGATTACCTCATAGTTATTTCCTCCAAACCTTCAAATTATTGCAATGCATGTAGGGTTTATCTTCTGGGTTAAAGCATCTCCTATCTTTAAAACCATATCCTGCTTTAGTGACTGTTTTGAAAACGAGGACTTCTTGTTGCTATAAGGTCAATAAATAAAATATTTAGAGGACCCATTTACTAGCTAATACTAATACTCACCAAAATGGAAATAAATATTTTTAATACTATAGGGTTTGGTTTTTTTAATATCTTTTTAGCATAAGGCTGAATGTGATTAGATAATGTTATTCAACTGCGACATGTTAGTCTCAGCTTCATATAAGCAACATGAAAAAGTCTGTCTGGGCCAAATGTAAATCCATGTGGTGAAAAAAAGTATTACTTTGAAGCTTCTAAGAGACTGTTGTATAAAAAGAACAAATAAAAGTCTGAGAATGCCTACAAATTGTTAACTAATTGTCTTTACACATTCAATGAAATTTCTTTTTGTGCTGTACATTGCTTGAAACTTCCCGCTTCATTTTAGTTACAGGAAAGAATAAATGATCTAGAAACAGAGAAGGAACTCTTGAGGGAAAACTATGATAAGCTGTATAGCAGGTAAGTTATGGTTTCTGTATATAAAAAAATCTTGATTCCTGTCCTGTTTAATAAATTTTCATATACTCTGTGCTTGAATGTGTATATGTGTATTGTGTGATTGCACACACATGTGAATATATTCATGCTACGGTTCATCATATGAGTAAGTGTATATGGAAACTTACGGTGTTCTGTCTGTATTTCATCTGTTCTTTTGAAATGGAGCAACTTCTATACTTCTTCTAATACTTTCAAAATAGTGATTAATACTTGTAAAAAATCCAATTAAAAGATAAGTTGAAGTCACTTTGTTTTGAACATCAGTAGAAAAAGTTCTTATTTAAATATCTAATTTTTTTTTTTAGGGTTATTGTTGAAAGAAGAATACTTCTAGGTAGAAATGTATTCCTTTGAGTTTATTTTATTTTATTTTATTTGTGAAAATCGGTGTTTGAACTTATTGTAGAAGTTCTTCCAGCACTTCTCAGTGGAGCTATATAAAGTCTGATATTTGACAGCTTCTCCAATGTTTGTTTTTGAGGGGTGGTTTGTTTGTTTTAGTAATGGCTACCATTTCACTTGTACTGGTTCTGCTTGAAGTTTTTGTATAGGCTCCTGTAAGTTTTTACAAAGGTTCCTATACATACTAAGTTGTATAAATTGTATCAGCAGTGCTTGCAATGAAAATGAAAATACGTTACCAGATAAGATTCAGAAATTCTCTGGTACAGAAAAGAAGTAATTATAGTCAATTGCCACAAGCATATTAAAAGAAAAAATGACCTTCAAATGAACTTTATTGTGAAACCATGTGGTCTTTTGCACTGAAGAGTTAGAAAATAAGACTAATTTCCTAGCGCTAATACTTGCCTGAAAGTAGGTTAAAATACTTGAAGTCTTTTCTCATATCAAAATTATTTCTCCTGTTAAAGTGTGTTTGTTTTGTCAGTGTGATGTCTGTCAAAAAAATACCAATGACTAAACACAATGTGAGTGATATCAAATCTTGTTTGTAGTATTCTTACAGTATTTATTATACTTTTTGTGCTTTCTGTGATGAAATTAAGAATTATGGTAGAAAAATACCTGTAAGTACAAATAGCTTGAAACCTTTTTTTACATATAAGTTGTAACAGTTTTATAATCACAATAGTTAGAGTTTTGTATAGGGGCAGTTAGTTGTCTCTCACTTTAGTTCATTGTTGTAGATTCCTCCAAAGTCTGATCATGTTATAAATATTTCTGATTATGTTTTTTTTTCTCCTCTATTGATATGCAGAGAAATAACTCTTACTAACAAATCAACTTACGATCTTGGCTTGAAATTTTCTGTTCTATTTAAATCATAGTGGCATAACTTTAAAAGATGTTTAACTAGATAAATTTAAATATGATTCTCTCATAACCCAGTAATCTACAATATGGGTTTTCTTTTACCTACAGTAATCTATCTTTTCATATACTGCCATTTAATCTTGGATTCATGTTTCGTCATTCCATGTTACTATATAGGTAACAAATTAGAAAGAGAAAGGGACCATTTCATTGTAACTATTGTTTAATGGCAAGCTTTTTCTGTTGCACATTTGAACAATGCAACTTTACTACAGCTTGCCTGTTGCTAAGCAGTGAACAGGCCAGTGTCTACCGATACCACATAATTAATAAATATTTATTTCTTTAACCAGGGAACAGAGGCATAAACCCATTCTTTGCCAGTTTTATTTTTTTGGAAATTCATTTTAAGTTGATGGGAATTTTGCCAAAGCCAGTAGTGCAGAACTGGATCTGAAAAGTTTATGAAGAAAAAGTATGAATTTGTCACTTGACTCTTATTATTTAGTCAGTATCCAAGAAAACAATTCATTTGGATAAAAGGTTTGGAGGAATTGTTTTCATATGAACTTGTAATTCAAATCTAGCAATGCTTAAACTCCCTCCAAAGGAAACGGTGCCAGATGTGGTTGACCATTTATAGTTACCCATATGGCTCCAACTCCAGTGAAATACAGTAAATGTGAAAGAAATTCCAGATGAATTCAAGTAGAAGTAATCTTAAAATTTGAAGGAAGAAAGCAACAGAAGTGGACTCAATTCAAACTGACATAAACATTAGCATCATATAGGGTTGGATAAAACCTGTCTTCTAAGATGTTCTTCATTTAAACATCTAAATTCTGAATTACTATCACAGTAACTGTTAATGATTTTTCTGCTAGTGTACTCTTTTGAAAACCTGAAGTAATGTGTAGCTACATCTTTATGTGAAGTCATTGTGCCTAAAGATAACAAAGGCACATATAACTAGATACCATGGTTATTAAAACTTGAAAACGTTTTCGAAAGTGTGAAAACTAAGTATTTGATATCTTTTCTTGCTGAGATTTCTTCTTTTCTTACGGTAGCCAATCAAGAGTGGCAAGTCTAATTTCAAGAGTGGCAAGTCTAAGAAATTAAAGAACACAGTATTATGGAAATGATTGTGGGTCTGGTGCATTATATTCGCTGCATATTATCTTCAAAATTATAGCAGAGTGAAGTATATATTATTGTAGGACTTAGAAGCATGCTGTAAAAGACACTATCACACTGTAAGATGGTGTATGCCTAGAAAACAGTATAAATAGGTGTGATAGATATAGTATGGGAAAAAGACAAAATACAGATAGAAGTGTTTTAATGAAGATCATAAATCAAGAATATAAACTCTTGCCATATACTTTAGAGTCTACAATTCATGCTATACTATTTTTTTTCTTTAATCTTAAGGTCATTCTTCTAATACATTAGCTATAAATGCACTTACATGTACTCAGAGCCACTTTATGTAGTCATAGCCATCAAATCAAGCAGTTATCTTTCAGTCAGCATATACAGTCTGTGGAGCTATGTGGGCTGCCCTTCTGTGATATTTCTTTCTTCTCTGTTTTTTTGGTGAAAGCTGTTGTTATACAGATGTCTGGGAGAGACAGATTGATAAATAGATAAATATCAGAAGGGTTTTTTTATACATTTACATATGTAAGAAAAAACTTTTTTAACTGGTGAGCTTCATCAAAGTGAAGAGTTGAGGAACTGACTCTTAAAATACCTTACAATTTCTGATTTTTCACAGAATACAAAAGTGAATAAGCTTGTTTATGATTGGTTAAGATGGACATTTTTCCAGTCAATAAGAATGCAATTATTGAATAATAATAACCATATGAAGTCCATAGTACTCTCTGTCTAAATTATATGAAAGCGCATTGCATTGTCTTTTTACTTACTAGGAATTATACTGTAAAGTATGCAATGTACTTCTGTTTCAATCAGAGTTACACGTTTTGTTGTGATTTCAGCAGTTCTGATTCTGTGTCCATGCAATTCTTATTGCACACAGATTGGTAGTTTACAAGTAAATAATGTGTTGCAGGCAAAAGAGTTTGCCCACTCCTGTTTTTTATTTCTTAAAGTAGGAGAAAGACTACTTTATATGTGCTTCTTAATCAGTATCAGAATTGTTGTTTTACAGTATGAGAAAAGTGTTGTTACTTTGTGGTCAACATTTCTTTGAACGGGCAACTGACTTTAGGCTCTGCATGTTTCACAGATTTAAAAGAAATCAGGTGGGTGATCCCAGTCCTCTACATTAAGAGGTTTTGTATGCGGAAAGAATGGTTTTGTCAGTTGTCAGTTGCTGAGGTATGGAGTTGTGGATTACTCTGGGATATGCATCTGAATTCCTTTTCTAGTCCCACAAATGTTGCATGCTGCCAACTTTGCTGACTTTGGAGCTCTAAATTAAGGCCAGTTTCTTTGCTCATCCCACAAACTCTTTCATGTTTTTTAACCGCAGCCTGAGCAAGGCGCCTTGGTTTCAACAGCAGCAGACCAGCATATGTTTACTTAATTCCTAAGACATGATGATAGTGGTCTCTGTGCCACTAAAAGCTTTTTTCTTTATTATTTTCTGTTGAAGCTAATTTCTAAAAGTTTTTCACAATCCACATGTTTTATTGCAGTGTCTTCAGTATGACCCATGAAAAGCAATGGAAATTAAAGGAACAGGAACTGAAGCTGCAAATTGCTAAACTAGAGACTGCTCTTGAATCTGGTTTAGCAGACAAAAATGAAATCCTTGACAAGATCAAAGTAGAAAGAGGTATATTTCTGAAATAACTATCATTTTCTCAGGATGTGAGATTCTGCTGTGTTGTTCAGGTATACTGTCCAGAAAAGTGTAGTTCCTGTTGTTGATTTCAGAGCTGCCTTTTAAGTGTACGTTTGAACAATATGCTTAAGTTATGACTATGTAGTAAGTACTAAAATTGACCCAATACAGGTTATCTACTGAATGAGGATCATGTAACTCCAGCTGCATCCATTGTTGATCTGTTGGGTTCATATTTACTCTTCATTCTGTATTTTTCCTCTCCTCTACATTGAGAGTGCTTGTGGAAAAGAGGACCATCTAACAATCCTTCTCAAATTATAAACCACTATTCTAATTTTATTTACTGTACAAAGTTACTTGAAGCCCATATAGGCCCTTGAAGATGGTTAATTGTCTTTCAGCTTTGTGAATTTAGAATTTTAAAATATTTTTAGTATACACCAGTTTTTATTTACAGCTATGTACTTTTACAACAATACAGTTTTCTTCCAATCTGCTGAACATACTATTTCATGTGTGTTTTTCCCATGGTCTAGGAAAACTTCTCAGGGAATCTTTAAGACCTTGCAATCTTTCCTTTTTTTATCTCAATAGTGGGATATATTGTGGCAACGTAACATTTACAAAGCAGTAGCATAGGCAGAAAGTAAACTAAATATTTTTAGAGTTGATTCTTCAAATGTATATTTTTAAAATGTGTATTTCTGTGAACAATCTGTTAGTGGAGTGAATGACGTTAATGAAGTGAGCCAACTTGTTATGAATAGTTCTTATGGTTATGGCTCCAGTTCAGCATGCACTTACCACTAAGATTCTGAGTAGCTCTACTGACTTAAAATACCAGATTAAGTACTTAAACATTTTATTTGACCACAGCAAGTGTTTGCAAAATTAGCCTTAAGTGATACTAAAATAAATAAGATTCCTTAAGCTACAATAATATGAAGTTATGATATATTGACAGAGACAGTTGTTAATGACAGTTTGATTATGCAATGCAAAATTTAAAGCAATATTAAGAGCATGAAAATGTTATAGGCTATACTATTATTTGGGTAAGTTGAATGTGGAAAGTCAGGCAACACCTTCCATCTTCTATCCTTTCTAGGGGCATTAGGTTTAAGTGGCAAGTCTTCACCACCCCTTCCCCAGATTCACACTTAATAGCTTGTTGTACTCTTAAACTGATCACAACGTTACTACACTTTCAGTTGCTGTTGAATTGAACTTGCTGCAGCTTGAGTAGATGTTGCAATACCCTTCGAGGCCTAAGTAGCTAGGATTTGATTACAGCTGCTTCTGTTTGACAAAACCCAGGCAGTATAACTTTGTTCAGTCACATACTTCAGAGTATCTGCCTTTGGTACACATCCCTTGAAGTTCAGCAGGAGAACTAAAGTACTGTTTGTCTTAACCTACGGCCTGAAACTACTGGAGAAACAATGTCTTGTCTACCCTTTGTAGTTTGACATATGAGGCTTTTTTTCCAAAACTTCTTTTCCAGGACTAAGAAAGATGTTAAAATAAATGAAGTCTTGAAAATTCATAATGCTGCAGGAGACTAACACCATCTTGCCTTTTTACATGTCCTCCTTCAGTATTTCTCTTAGAGTGATCACGTAGTTTAGAGATGAATTTTGTAGTAGTATTTTTCTGTACGTAACTTCATAATTTTTTTAATACTTAAAAGAAACACATTTAGACAGAAAATAGAATAACTTATTTCACATTGTGACTATTTTTGCCCCTGCCCTTTTTTTTTTTTTCTTTCAAGAATATGGTATTGGCAGATGCTTTATCACCTTGTCCCGTTTCCCTTAGTCATTTATTCTTGTATTTCTTGGCTTTTCAATACCTCCCAGATTTTCAGCCATAAGTTAGAATAGTTGTTTGGTTCATGTTCATTGAATCTTCCTGACAGTGTTGTTTGAGGCAAGTCTCAAAAGGCTGAGATGACTTAATACAAAATGTGACTTGAATCAATTACTGTAGCAAGGATTGGTGTCACTTATCGCATAAATTCATATAGTGTATGTCTTTACTTGGTAATATTTATATGTAAATAATTTTTATTTTTCATTAATATAATCTCATTCCTTCCTGCATTTGTTGTTCATAGTTATAGTACTGTTTTACACAGAATACACTATTTACTAACTGCAGGTTTTTTACAGTTGTTGTAATGGACAAATACTTACTCTGTGTCAGTAAAAGCTGGCATGTGAAATAGAGAGGCAAAAATTGTATTTCACTCGCTAAATGTTGTTGTTCTGTCCATAAATCTACCAAACAAAAATCAGCATAAATACAGTTCCAGTTTTATTCCATGGGCTAACGAAGAAGGCAATCCTGTTGTGCTACACTCACCCTACAGAAAGAGAGGGTTTGGTAAGGAAGAGGGGGAGGGTGGATGCTTTTGCACATGGTAGGTAGATTATGGGAGAGTAAGCAAAATAGTTCTCAGTTGTCTTGGAACTTTGTACTTTTTATTTACGGGGAAAGACAGTGATGGTTTTCTTTTTTTCTCCCTTGCTACCTGGTTGGTCTTCAAGGGCTCTTTCTGTGAGTTTATGTAGGAGGTGAAAAACTGTGGAGGCTTTTGCTGATGAAGATTCTAATTATTTTCATGTATTCATAATAGGTACAAATACTTAATGTGGAAGACAAGCGTGCAAGTTTATTCAAATTCTGATTTTGAATGGGATTACATATACTGGCACAATATGTGTTTTGACTGCGGCTCAGAAGAGTATTATTACACAGGCCTTTAGATGCCTTATAAAGCCCTTATCAACACAGAGGGCTATGTGCAACTCTGTAGTCTGCTTCCACTGTGGCTCTGTAGCCTTTCACACAAACTGCTGTGGCATTGTTTTCCAAAGCCTCTGGGGCAGAGGTTTTCCCTCTTTCTTGTGCTGTTACTGTCATAGCCTTGTGTCATGGTTTAGCCCAGCAGCTGGCAACTAGGCACCAGACAGCCACTCTCTCACCTGTCCCCTTCCCCCGCAGTGGGATGGGGAGGAGAATTGGACAAAAGGGAAAACTCATGTGTTGAGCTACAGACAGTTTAATAAGACAAGAAAGGAAATAATAATAATAATAATGAATGTGCAACACAAACAATAACAGTACAGTTTTCTCACTGCCTGACGACCAATTTGCAGCCAGTCCCTGAGCAGCGTTCATGGAACCTGGAACTTGTGAATTTCACAAATTTCACAAAATCCCAAAAAAAGACAGAACTGGAAAAGTTCGAACTCCTAGACAAGAGAGGATTTCAACTCATGGAATAGAGAAAGAGCCTCCTGCCCCCCAACGAGCCCCCATCCATAAATGGAGCATGGCGTCCATGGTGTGGAATGTTTCCCCTGCCCAGCTTGGGCTAGCTGCCTGGCTGTGCTCCCTCCCAGCTCCTGCACGCCTGCTCATCAGCTGAACATGGGAGACTGGAAAAAGCCCTCAATTTCATAGCAACAGCTGAAACCATCAGCATTATCAACATCCTTCTCCTGCTAAATCCAAAACACAACAGCTACTGGGAGGAAAATTAACTATCCCAGCCTAAACCAGGACACCTTGCTACTGAAAACCCTGATGTTGTTGTGATAATGTGGTCACCAATGGTGCGAGAATCACCTCTTCTCTCCCCGCCCCCCCTTTTCCTCCCCTTCACTTGCAGCTTTTGGGTTAAATTAAGGGAAGCAAGCTAAGCAGCAACCAGCATGCAGCACCAACCTCAATCCAAGTGTGTTCCGATCAGTGCCGATCATGCTGTAGGTGGAAACAACCAATAGAGTGTTTGAGTGGCTCCTCATGAAAAACAGTGTAGTTGTATGGGAAAACTGAATGGCAGGACCCTCCTGTCGCTTCTGTTCCCTAAAGGCTATTATGGAAATATTCCCTTTCCTCCTGCCCCTTTCCCTGCATTTCTTGCATTTTTATCTTCATTTCGGATCATAGAAGCACAGCCTGTTGAGAATATGGAGAGGCAAGATGAACAGTGCTAAGGTAGAGTGAGCTGTGCTGTTGACAGATTAGCCCATTTTGGTTCAACAAGTTGTTGAAATTGCCTGAATTTGAACAAAAACTAGTTTCCTTTCTGCATAGCATTTACAGTTTTGAAGTTAGCTTTTTAACCAGCAAGTGTAAATGAATGTTAAAAATGTGTAGAAAAACTTCTCTGGGGTTCATGTTAGAAAAAGAGTGGACTGAGCTTGCTGCTCTTGTCAGAATTTTGCTGAAAATGAGCTGGAAGTACTGAAGGAGGGATATCTTGCCTCCTTATCTCTGGAAAAAGTACCAGTTCAGATCTCAGTTTATACTGTGGGGAAAAGAAACAACATCAGCATGAGGGGCCCTTTTTCTCTGTGGGACATCTCCCAACAGATACAGGTCTTTCAGGTGTGTTATTTGGGAGAGTCCAGAAGACTCAATTGCTGATGTGTTTCACCATATTCTGTGAAGTCCTGCCTTCTCTGCCCATTCACAAGGCTTATTTTACTTGTTCGTATTTGCTTTCTAACTTTTAGCCCTCAGTGTTTCTAATGTATTTTCTTCTCAATTGCACTAATGCATTACATTTTTCCCATAGCTGCAGAGAATTAAAACCTTACTGGTGATGATGTGTCTGAATTGAAAGTGACTCTTGTGGAGTCCCAACACGTATATGAGCCAGGCTGCTGTGTATAGGAACAGTGGCATTACAGATGATTCATTTTTAGTGAAGATGTCATTTGATACATAAACTCTGCAAAATTAAAACTAACCTGATGTCAATTTTTGAAACATTTCAAAACCCTTGAGACTAGCATCTCAACCACGTGTTTCCTGCTGAGTTCAAGCCTCTAAACTGAAAAACTGTTTTGTAAAAATAGCTACGTTGTGTATCATGCCCTGGGGGTCAACAGGAAAGATTCCAGCATTAAAAAGATACTGTGGGCTATTTTGCTGAAAGCAGTAGAATATGTTCTCAACGAAGTATGTAATGTTTTACCAAGCAACTCCCACGAGTGCCGATGGGAATTACAAAGGCTAATACTTGCATGTCAGATTGACAGTTAACATTTATATCATTCTAACCTAAAATATGAATTCATAGTATTTAAGTACATGATATGAGAGTGTAACTTCGGGACTTGCAAAAAACACAGGAAAAATTGGAAGGAGAAGAAGCGTTGTTATCAAGGGTTTGGCCAAGGGAGGAGAGTGAGACAGTGCTTTTGTTCCTTAGAAACCTGAATAATTTTGAGAAAAGCTTACTTTTAAAACTCTTCCATGTGAAAGAAGGTATATTGTTATAACTAAATTATTTCACTTAATCCTTAAGCTTTTTCTCACATCTTACTGAGAAATCATTGTGAAGGTAGCTATGCATTAGTGGGTATTAGTGTAAGATCTGTGTAACCTTCTACTGATAAGTTTGTGTTTAGTCATTCAGATCTTCCATCCTCTGTATTCCTCTCTTCCCTACCTCCCCCCAAAACAGAAAGCTGTACTTAGCTGGTCATATCTTTCTATTTAGAAGCACACAGAGTGTAGATTTTTGAACACTGTAGGTTCCCTTTTAATGAAAGTAGGAATGTTTTGATTTTTTTAATCCATACACCTATACCAGATCAAAGACAAGTAGTTTTCTATCCCTCTCTTTCTCTTTGTTAATACCAAAGATTTCCCTATACAACATAAATTATTTTCTACATTTTAAAATGAAGTTTTCACACATAAGTTAATATGAAAAAACAAGTTTATAGTTTTTATAATTACATTGGATTAGGTAGAATATTTTGTTCTTTTTCTGTGTTAAGACCAAAAGGAAAAGCTGATGCAAGAGAACAAAGACCTGCAGTTATGCTACCTGGAACATAAGAAACAACTAGAAGAACTGAAAAATCTCGTGAAGTTTTTGACCAAGGTGAACTCTATTTCTGTTTAGAATATGAGCAAAAAAACTCATGCTATGTTTTATGCATAGTGCAAATAATTCTTGAAAGTAAAAGAATACAGAAATAGAACAGTGTTTATTCATTCATGATACCAAGCAAAATGTCATGTCTAGTGATTCTGAATGTATTTCTTCAATATTCATTCACATCTGATAACTCCTTTTCATTAAGTATTTCTGTTTCAGGAAGGCGATATCGATGTGGCAGAACTCAGTGAAGCCCTGTCGCTTATAAAGGTGACTCACAAAGAATGAGCATGCGGGGGATTGGAACTAGATGATCTTTAAGGTCCCTTCCAACCCAAACCATTCTATGATTCTATATATTTTGCAGTTATTCTATTTATTTATTTGTTTGTTTTAAGCCCGTCGTTGACTATTACATGTTTTCTACACAATGCCTGGGATTTTGAAGGGCTGAATTTCTGCATCTTTTAGTAGGTAGTGCTTCAAGCTCACATGTGTCCTTTTGTCATTTTTCAGTTACAGTGAAGCAGTACTTCTGTTTGTTTATTAAAACAGAAAACCCAAAATACCCAGAAAATGTTCTATTTTTTTCTCTTGCACGGAAGCTGTAATTTTATTGTTTACAGCAAAATTGAAAATGAAGTGGGAGTAGGGGGAAGAAATCAGTGGAAACATAAGATTCCCCTGTTCCAGTGACTTATCTTTTATTTTCTTGAGGAAGTGTTTACTGTAAATAGATTTTTTTTTCTGCTACTGAAATGCAAATGGTAGTTCTATAATGATAATGAAAAAAAGAAAGCAAAAAAAAAACCCCACCCCGAAACCTATATGGAAATTAAAACCCCAGTATTAATAACAGAATCAATATGGACTTGAGAATAATAATTCAGGTTTTGTACATTCACTGAAGGAGGATTATTAATTATATAAAAGGCAAATATATTAAGGGGTTTGTATTTTTATTAGATAGACAGGAGTGATTGCATCCAAACATTTCGTACATTTTAATTGGTTCCTGATAATCATGAGATTACATTACTGAATACATTCCTGACACTGGTCTACCTCATTCCTATTTTTTGTGTTAACGCATGCTCAAAATTTACAAAGTTAAGCTTACTGTGGTGTTGTTGTTCCAAAATTATATCCCATTGTTACATTTAACTAGGCACAAATACATACAAATATTCTGCAGAAGTTTGTTCTAGTAATTTTTTAACTTTTCTCCAGATTCAAAAGCAGCAGAAGAATGGGGACCTTATGTTTTTGGAAAAAGTAGATGATGATATCCATAAAGATGTCAAACGCTCCATGCGGGAGCTGCAAGTAACACATGCAGAAACAGTGCAAGAACTGGAAAAGACAAGGAATATGTTAATTGTGCAGCACAAAATTAACAAAGATTACCAGGTATTACACTCTACTCACCGTGGAAAATAACCATAATAACATTTTAACATTTGTAGCACTGGAACTTGTCATAATTAAGACTTGCATATTCAGCAACAAAGCCAATCTGTTTATAAGTATCATAGTTTAACCCAGTAGCTGGCAACTAATATAACGTAACAGAAGATTTACTGTTGTTGAAAGTATTGTTTAAAAAGAGTGAGATCCAAATGACTGTAACTTTAATCTTAACTCACCCTGATCTGAGCCCTCAAATCATGCCTCCTTGGGATTCTCTCTGAGCTAAGTGCAAGGGTAGTTATCAGGTAAGCTTCCTTTTCCACAACAGTCTGCTTTTACTCTCTTACGCTGGATTATTCCAGATCATATTTTGACTTTTAATTCAATTAATCTAAGTTTAAAATAGCAAAATCATTAAAGAAACTATTAGGAACATTGTCCTGAAAGAATACCTAGTCTGTTTTTCTTAATCATGTTTTTAGATTTTTGCTGAAATTCAAACTGATTGCTATATTGCTGAATTAAAAATTGCTGCTGCTTTTGCATACTCTAAATGTTCTTTCCTCAAATATAACTATTTTAATTTGTAGCCAAAAGCATGTGCAGCATCAGTGCAGACAAGCCTCAGAAGTCCTTTTTACGTGCAAATTTTTTTCAGACTGAAGTAGCAGCAGTGACACAAAAGCTGGAAAGTCTACAGAAAGACTGTGAGTTCAAACTGGAACAGTATGTCCATCTTCTTGACATTAGAGCTGCACGCATCAGAAAACTGGAAGGTATCTTTAAAGTATATTCTTCTTTAAGTTTTTATATATTTTATCTCTTGCAAACTGTTGTTGTAAGTTTGTTCTTCAGTTGAAAGTCAGTTCCTTCATGGAAAACTATCTGTGTTGCTATTTCATTGACTGAAACGATAAAGTTATTAATCAAACAAAATTCAACAAAGCAGTTTATGTGGCAACTATTGCTGAATGAGGAAAAAAAACTACCAAGCTTAGATTTATTTTTTTTCCCTCCAATAAATCATACATTTCTGGTCAATCTTTTATTTTGCTGTCCTATTGTTACATAATCATTTTATGTGTTGCTAAATATCCCAAAGTCATGCTATAATACACTTACGGAATATTTCAATATGATTAATTTAAAATGCTGTTTTAGTGGCTTCGATGTGTAAAAGGTGCATAGGAAGCCTGAAACAGGATACCTTACAAACCCCAATGTCGTAACAATTTTCATGTTTTGTTTCCAAGTTGCATCCCCTGTACTAAAGGACTGCCTAATGATTTTATGTCCTAATTCTGTAAGCATGTATTTTGATTTGTTCACCGTTTACCACCTGTGAGGCCAGGCAACATGTAAAGGTCTTTGTTGGTAGTTCTGTCCACTCAGCATATTACAGAGGTTAAAAGTCAGATGTACTCTCTCTTTCCCTGGCAAATTTGGTTCAAACCTAGAGAAATATGTATCTTAAGTCTCTGCTACATTTGCATGGTGATACTTATTTTGATCATTGCATAAGACTTCTGGATTTTTGCTTGTTAACTCCCTTGTAATCTGTTATTAATTGTTACAGGGCTGTGTCTATTTTTGTGTACATTGAAGCAGCTCCATTGTGGAGGTATTCTTGATTGATGTCAGTGTGCTAAATGAGCGGTAGATACATGATTTTAAATGTGCTATTTCTTTTTTGGTAATGTCTTCAAGAAAGTAACTTTATTAATTGCATTATGCTTTTGTCCTCTCCACTCAGTCATTAATTGTATTTGACTTTTAAACAAGGCAGTCGTATTGCAGCTCTGTTTTATTTGTTGCAGCCCAACTAAGCGATATTGCCTATGGTACAAAACCACGTAAATCCAGGCCAGAAGTATTGCCAGGTGTTCCCATGGATGAATTTGACGAAACTTTATATTTAGAAAGAGGAGAGAACCTTTTTGAAATTCATATCAGCAAAGTGATCTTCTCTTCTGGAGCTATGCACGCTTTTGGTGACGATGAACCTGCAACTTTTTGTACTTATGCATTCTATGACTTCGAACTTCAGATAACCCCAGTAGTTTATGGGCGTACCCCATCATACAACTTCACTTCTCAGTATCTTGTGAAGGCCGATGACTGCTTCTTGCACTACATAGAGCAAAACAGTATCACACTTGAGGTTCATCATGCATATGGCATAGATTATGAAACAGTTGCTGCATGTCAGCTGAAGTTCCATGAAATCTTGGATAACAATGGGAAGATCTACAGCACAGCAAATTTAATTGGTAATTAACATATCAAAAACTGTTCTGTCTGAGGCAGTATTGTGACAATTAAGTAATGCATATTTGGCCAACAATGAATTAATGTATTACTACTTCAAAAGTGAAAGAAAAAAAGATTTACACAACATGATATTTTCTGTTGGACGTGCAGCTTGTTCTGGTGATTCTATGAGCAGTTGTGAGAAAGCTCTGACAGGTGCAATTTTGCCCATAATGGCTGAGGACAAAGATGGTGTTAATACAGTGACTGTGAAGTATGTGATATTATAAGTGTGTGACATGCTGGAAATGGCATGAGAGAATCTCGCCTGAAAATAGCAAGTCATGCTTTGTCTTGTATAAAGGTTACTTGCAAAGTGTTAATACTACACAGGTAAAGAATTTTAATAAAAGATATGATCACCTTAATCAACAGAATTATACTAAAACAACATGGAGAAAAGTAGTTAGTAGAGCAGTGTACTTGATTTCATTGTAGTACTATTCATATGTTAGAATTCCTCTATGAATACTGTAGAGAAGACATTTTAAAATAAGACTGATATTTGATTTCATTTTGCTTTATTATATGTTGTTAATTGTGTTTTTAGTTGTTTAATGCAAGTTTCTTTAATCCTCTGAGACTGTTAGTGATACAAGGAGGCTCTACTTATTTCAACTGTGAAACATACAGTAATTTCAGTGAAGTCTTCTAATATATGTAAATGAAATTAAATTATTCTACTTTGCATATGCAATTTCTCTGTTTGGCAGTTCATACATTAAAATCAAAAACATTTCTGCATTATAAGACTGCCAAGTACCAGTGCTTTGTATCTGACCCAAGCATCATAAGTATATCCCCTTGTTCTTTATCAATAAATAAAGGAAGAAATGGTTACAGTAGTTGTAATTTAAACTGGTAAGCCAAAGGTCTTCATATAGTAGTCGTAAGGCATCAAAAAGTTGTGAATGATGGTGATTACCATTAATAATATTTCATGTAGTAGCATAATCTATCTTTTAATTTAATTCATTATTTTGAAATAATTTTAACACATCCCGGACAAGCCTTTTTTTAAGAAGTACTTAATATTCTGTGCGGCTTACTTTTTTCTTTTAGAAGTATTTAGTCAGGTCAGTATTTTCAGAGACCTTTAACTGCCTGATTTTGTCGAAAATCTGGTTTGATAAGCCATTATAAACTGGTATTTTTGCCAGTAATTTAAAATGCATTCCACTTTATGGGACATTTCCAACTGTTGACATACAACACTGTCCTAAACTTTATTTGCCTTAAAGAGTTTAAAATAATGAACTTGACTCTATAGCTTGGACAGTAAATGTTGCAAATTACAATATAAAAAAAATGATCATGTTTTGGTTTTGGATCATACACGTAGAGCCAGAGGAGTTCTTGTTTCTAACATGAAATCATCTCATGTCACGAACGTTCTAATAACTTAAGTACTTTAATGTTGAAAAGAAAGTTATTACAATCCTATATGTATTTATTCCTTAGGAGTCAATGATAACGCTCAAAATTATGGTACCATAGAATACTGGATTTGGTTACGAGTTCCTATGGATCAAGCTATTAGACTCTACAAAGAGAGGTCAAAGACTCTGGGGTATAAAACATCCAATTTTAGGGAACGTGAACAACCATCCCAGGTATGTTTGGGTTTGTGCTTAGTAGCTTTCATAAAATAAGCTGTTCAAAATTACTTTTTCAGTTCAAATAGTTCAATTCAAGTCTTGATGTATTCAAGGTTAACAATGTTAAAGGTTCTTGACCTGGAAAATATCTTTAGTAGTTAACTTGTTTTTCATCTACAGAGATAAAGAACCAGTTGAATTATAGCTTTCCTGAAGAGACTAAGTCTTAAACTTCAGGTATTTATTTTTACTGAAATTGGCACTAGAATGTATGAAATTATTATATTTCATTTTCTTAACATTTTGTTCTAGTACAATATTCAGGAATGTTAAACCAACTGGGTGTCAGATCAGAATAACAGGTGAAGTGGTTGTTCAGAAAGATCCCAAAGTTCTTGTGTTTGGGTATTATGAGACTGAGTATTAATGTTTGAGTAGTATGAGACTGAGATTCTCTCATGGGTTGTTTTGGGATTTTTTTTTTTTTTTTTTTTTTT
>Ga0065711_1028874_pt1 | contig 38745 bp, 21 predicted proteins | sample Hoacrofraction12_FD_59098 | JGI IMG/M metagenome (GOLD analysis project Ga0065711, IMG submission 59098) | Hoatzin crop microbial communities from Cojedes, Venezuela - Epithelial fraction 12 v2 (version 2) | ecosystem: Host-associated > Birds > Digestive system > Esophagus > Crop | place...
CCCCCCCCCCAGGAATACAACTGTATTCAGACTGGCATATAGCAGCTAAGAACAGACAGTAGCGTGACATGCAATTTTGCTCTGAATTAATATCAAGTAGCAGTCACCAGGGGGGCTAGACAGTATGAAAACTGAAATCAGACTGCTATGAAATGAATAATGGCATCTATGCTTGAAACGTTTAGGTAGGCTGTCAGCACCAGTAGATTCCAGCTAGCTGCAAATCAGTAAAACCCTTTCCTATTCCACTTCAAATCCATTACCCTTTCCTCTCCCAGTTCCCTTTTTATCTCATGTGCTTGGTTTCTAATTTTGGAAATCAAAGATGTATGTTGAATACAAGCAGTATTTCTCTAATATTCAGCCTTTCTAGGATCCTGTCATTTAGTGGTGACCGTGATTAACTTGTGACATTTTAAAGGATCACCATACAATCTGGTTGGCAAGCATGCAATATCAAACAATAAAACTCGCAGAAGGGCTCAGAGCAGAGGCTGCTTAAAAACTACTCCTGAGACAGATAAACACAATTAGTACCCCCCAAGGGAATTTTAATTGAATGAAAGAAGATCTGTGCAAGACATGGAGCACCAATGAATGAAGACTGGAAGCATCTTATATGAAGAGAAGTTTGGCAATGACTGGATGAAAATGTTAAACATGAATACGCTGAGATATTGATGAATCATGTGGGAAGGACAGGGGACACCAGAGACACTTGGAAAGGAAGGCTCTGTGCAATCTATCTGTGTACCTGTAGGTGAGAAGACTATTTATAGAAACTACTTTAGGGGCAAAACTTTGTCCTTTTACTTTTTCATGTGTTATAAACATAGAAAGTTGCAAGCCAAATTGAGACACTGGCAGGTTGGTGGCAGTAGAAGCCACCCTGTGGGTCCGAGAAGGGAAAGAGGCGACAGAAAGAAGGACACTGCCCACACTGCCAGGAACAAACTGGCCCAGAGCTTCTGAGAATATTTCATACCGCTTGGGAGGCCAGCCTAGCTGAGGATCAAAGATACCCTTGTTCAACACATCTGTTAAGCAGCCTCTGCTTCTCAGGTCTAGAACTGAAAGCAAATACCTGGCCAGAAATGTTGCAAGAAGGGCACTGGAGCTTGCTTCTCCTGAAGTGTAAATTCTGTTTTCGTAGTTTGTATGGTGAGTAGGTTGTTGTAACGTCTTCACTCGGGCTAACTACCTCATCTTGTTTTTATAGATAGAGAGACCGTGCTTCAGTCAATAGTCTGATCCCTCTCTTTGCCTGTGTCTTGAGCCCTACCTGATGTTTGCAGGCTCTGGAGAGGAGGCTCTGGGAATACTAGAAGGATTTAAAACAGGTATAATACTTCTTGCACAAAATTCAGTGTGAATATATTTCACATGATTATTTCTAGGAATTTAACCTTACTTGGAGTAAAAAACTAGAACATGGATACAGGTAATAAAGGGAACTTAAAGGAAGGGGAGGTCATCAAAGTTTCTAGATGTTTTTTCCAGCTAAGTAAATGGCAAATACTTTTGCTACATTTAGTCCATTTTCTTTATCATTCTTATGCTGAAAGGGGTTAATCTGAGAAACAGTTTCTTGTATTGAGTTCGTTTATTAGGATATTGGTGTAAAATAGCCTTCTCAATGTGCAGTTGTAATCTAAGGAGAAAAAAAAATGAAAGAACATAACCAAGGTAACCACTAAGAAGCTGGCAGATCTAAGCCTATGCTTAACTCACAAAACTAAGAAGAAAACTTCATTTAAAGTTAGCTTAGGCTAACACAAAGAAGACAACATAAAGAAGACAACAGTGGTCTTTTCTTGTCTAATAACAACCATGATGCATTTTTTTCTTATCAGGAACTACAGAAGACTGTGTTACTTTTAATGAATTATCACAGCTGAAAGTTTGGTAGTGAGAAAAAAAAATAATTCTTTTGTGATTCCATAAATTTAGAGTTAGTACAACATGAAAGTATACTATAACTTTGGCCTCAGCTCTACAATGAAATATGCAAGCTGCAATAGTTTCACTGAAAGATTAACAACTTCAGTTACGGATTTTTTTCTTTAATGAAATCTTTTTCCAACAAATTCAATCACTAACCTGGCTTAGCTCAAATATTTGCCATGTAGCATGCTACACTTATTGTAAATTTACTTTACTTGTATCTCAGGGAGCTGCAAAATGTGTTAAAATGTATATAAATTCATTTTGATTTCACCTGTAGACAAGTCATCTGGGCATTCTCTACTGGTACAGAGTGAGGATAATCGGTCTTCTGATACCTCCTTGTGGTGCCTAGATCTCCTGTCCTACTCTGCTGTGTTCAACATATATTACAGTGCGCAGAAGTGTTTGTCCTGGTAGGACCCAGCAGACTCCTGGTGATCCATAGTGGCTTTCTCTACTGTGGCCACCATAGTCACAAACCAGAAATGACAAACATAGAGATGTCCAGATGAAAACAGTTTCAATACACTGTTTCTGACCTGGACTGTTGTTGTGGGTTTGCGTGCCAAGGTTTTGGTAGCGGGGGGGGCTGTAGGGGTGGTTTCTGTGAGAAGCTCCGAGAAGCTTCCCCCATATCTGATAGAACCAGTGCCAGCCAGCTCTAAGATGGACCCACCGCTGGCCAAGGCCAAGCCAATCAGCGATGATAGTAGCACCTCTGTGATAATATATTTAAGAAGGGGAGAAAACCTCCGGTGAAAAAAACAGCAGTGGGGAGAGAGGAGTGAGACGATATGAGAGAAACCACTCTGCAGACACCAAGGTCAGTGAAGAAGGAGCAGGAGGAGGTGCTTCAGGCACCGGAGCAGAGACTCTTCCCTTGCAGCTCATGATGAAGACCATGGTGAGGCAGGCTGTCCCCCTGCAGACCATGGAGGTCCACATTGCAGCAGATATCCACCTGTAGCCCATGGAAGGGACCCCACGCCAGAGCAGGTGGATGCCTGAAGGAAGCTGTGACCCCATGGGAAGCCCACGCTGGAGCAGGCTCCTACCGGGACCTGCGGACCCATGGAGAGAGGAACCCATGCCGGAGCAGGTTTGCTGGCAGAGCTTGTGACCCCGTGGGGGACCCACACAGGAGCAGCCTGTTCCTGAAGGACTGGACCCCGTGGAAGGGACCCATGCTGAGGCAGTTCATGAAGAGCTGCAGCCCGTGGGAAGGACTCATGTTGGAGAAGTTTGTGGAGAACTGTCTACCGTGAGAGGGACCTCACACTGGAGCAGGGCAAGAGTGTGAGGAGTCCTCCCCCTGAAAAAGAAAGGAGTGGCAGAGACAACATGTGATGAACTGACCATAACCCCCTTTCCCTGTCCCCCTGTGCCGCTCGGGGGGAGGAGGGAGAGAAACGGGAGGGAAGTTGAGCCCGGGAAGGGAGGGGTGGGGGAAGGTGTTTGAAGATCCGGATTTATTTCTCACTATACTACTCTGATTTGATTGGTGATGTATTAAACTTCCTTTTTCACCCAAAGTTCAGTCTGTTTCGTCCGTGACAGTAATTGGTGAGTGATCTCTCTCTGTCCTTATCTCGACCCTCGAGCCTGTCATCATATTTCCTCTCCCCTGTCCAGATGAGGAGGGGGAGTGATAGAGCGGTTTTGGTGGGCACCTGGCATTCATCCAGGCCAAACCAAATGTGATTGATTGATTAATATTTCTTCTGAAAGTGTGAACTATGAATGAAATCAGTGCCTGAGGTTTTGCAAACAGTAACACTATGTAGCATAAATTATGACCATGGGGTCAGTGTTGCACGATATTTCCCTTATCTGACTCAAATACTGTAGTTTCCTACTAATTAAAAAGTGAAGTAGAGTTTTACATGGAGTCAGAGTGGGCAAAGGAAGTAAGTCCTCAATATGCCCAGGTGGCCATGAAGGCCAAGGGCATCCTGACTTGTATCAGGAATAGTGTGGCCAGCAGGAGTAGGGAGGTAATCATGCCCCTGTACTTGGCACTGGTGAGGCCGCACTTGGAGTACTGTGTTCAGTTTTGGGCCCCTCACTACAAGAAGGTCTTTTGCTGTGTGATTTTAGGGGCAACCGTGTTGTCAACATAGAGGAGGAGAGTAAATGGAAGACATTTGTATTTAAGAGAAATTTCGGATCCCTGTAGCTGTATTTTGCTTTTCCTGCAGAACTCTGGTCTCAACACCAAGAGCTGATTATGTACTTGCCTCTCAGGCCATGATCCCTCATCTTTGAGATGAGAGTAACAACTATGTTCCTACCAAGTTCTGTCCGGATTTTGAAAGCAGCTTCCTCTGTCCCTTATGGGTAGGATATCCCTGCCTGTGCCTCTTGAGTAAAAACATCGACAGGAGGCAGTGTAGCTGCAATTTTGCCCTTCTAAATAAGAAATATCTTTTTTCCTTGAAACTGTTCGGTATTCAAAGCACTATCAAGTTCTGCCAAGGCTGTGCAGGACAGCTGCAGGTCTGTCTTTTGCTGAGCACATTTTACAAATCCAGGGTAAAGTTACTCTTTTTAGCCAAATGCCAATGCTTTGTTTTCTCACTGTAAGTCTAATATGTTTATTTATTTTTTTATTGTATTCTGATTTCTTTGAGGGATGTGCCATTGTCAAAAACAGAACAAATCTGTGGGCTGGCCCTGAGCTTCTGCTAGCCAGAGAGCATAAGATGATGCTACAGCTGGCCAGCTTGTTGATGGGGTGTAATTTATCTTCTTCAGTTTAGTTTCTTTATTTTCTGGCATGGAATTCCTCTGTGTGAATGTTTTTTTTGTTTCCTTGCCAAATCTGTGGCCAGTTACAATTACACATTTACTGACAAATTAATATTTTCTCTTCGCATAAGCCTTATGTTTATTTTGCTCAGATATGCAACATTTTATTTGAAGCATCTCTGTATTTCTAATCAGTTTATCTTCAGTATATAGCCCCTCTCTCAGAGGGATAGGAAGATAATGGAAAGCTAAAATGAATTAAATTATATTTTACATATATACTTTAATATGCATAATGAACGGTAGGATTAATCCTTTGTAAGTCTTTCCTGTTTAATAAAAAAATAACTGTCTCCACCTCTCTCCCCCTTTCCGACTGATCTTTGTTAGTTTTTTCAAACAGTTTGAATCTCTTAAGGCTGTGAAGAAAAGAACATTAGAGCAATGTAGTTTTGGCTAGTCCTTTGTAATTATTTTTCTGTCTAATTTGCTTCTTTTTCTTATTTTCTATGTTCTAGTGGTTTCTTTTGCAGGTCCTATGTGGGAAGTTTCATCAAAGACACTATTATTTCATCACCTTCGATATTAAATTGCTGGATACACTGTGAAATAAGTCCCTGAAGCTTCTATGATTAATTTGTCCTTATTATGCTACTTCAGTAATACAAATGAAATAAATAATATGGAAAAGAGATGCTGAATTTCAGTAGGTGACCCAGTTATATTGTTACTGAAGGAGAGCGTGTGTGGTTCCAGACACGCATAGAGGTGTTGCTCTTTAATAACTATGCAGGACAACAATTTATTTCTCTTTTTGGCGGGGATGATTTTGTCAGAGTAGGTTTTAGACATTGTACAGTTTGTCTGAGGGGGTTCCATCTGCTGCACAAATTATTCCCTTTGCAGTTTTTCCACTCTTTTTACCATTTTCTTGTCCTCTTCCAGCTTTGCTCCTGAATGTTGAGAACTCTAAACTTCCTCTTGGCAGCACCTCAGAAAAGAAAGTGGGACGTGGCAATTGAAAACTTAAGAGAAGTACTGTAAAACACAGCTGAATTTGTTTCTCTCTAGGATTTCGTAGCGATTTAAGGAAAGATACACAAACGAGAAGTTGTCTGTTACTGTAGGAAGCCATAGTACTGCAGCTGTACAAAATATTATGGTTTCTGAAACTCCCAATTTTTAATCCTTCATGCTACAGTTTTTTCTGTCTGCAGAGGACAATCATGCACCTTTAAGACTTCAAGTAACCAGAGTTACATTTAGGTGCCACAGAAGAATCTGGGAAAACCTGGTCTGTGTAAATGTTTAAAAATTGATCCTGTTTGCTGATTTAGCCCACTTGTGCTATAGGGAAACTCGCTCTACATTGCGTAGAGCAGGCTTGTGAAAGTAACTGTACAGTCACGGGAGGGTTGCGTGTCACTCCATGTATATTATTTTCATTTATTATTCCTTGTTGATCATATCTGAGGGATACATAAGCCCAGCTGCTTAATGCCTGTGCGTGATGGGCTGATGGTTGCCAGGTTCTGGCTGGGTCACGGCACTGGAACAGAACTTCACCAGCACAAGATGGCCATGGGAGAGGGCTCCTCTACCCTGTCACAGCATCAGCTCTGCCCTGCCACCTTCACAGCTCCATAAAGAGGAATCAGTAGCGGTAATGGATTAAGCAAATATATTGCGGGAAAACGAGAATAGATGTTTCCACAGTCATTTTCAAATTTAGAAGAAAAGATCATTGAGAACCAGTATGAGGTGTTGAGACACAGTACAATATTTTATGGAGATAATTTGTGTGAAAAATGGATGTATTTAATAGATTGAGAGCTTGCGGTTCCTTCTGTCTCTGAAAATGAATTGTGATTTATGACAGAATTTTGTGTCTTTATCTCTTTGTTCTTTATGTTGTAGCAATATCATTTTCCCTGAAATTGTGTTCCTCATACATTTGGCATTTTTTCAGGTATGCTGTAAGATGCCATCTTCCCTGATTTTTAGCCATGTGAATACCTTAGCTCCCTCACTTTCTGACTGTATATACAATCATACCATTGAAATTTCACATGAAATTTATTTATTGTGATTTATTATTTGAATTACAATTACTGTAGAGCAGTCCATGCCAATTCCAGATGGCTCCATAGTAGTAGGCACAGTTCAAGCCAAATTGCAGGAGACAATGCCTATGTCCAGGACAAAGTAAATGAGCTAGAGGACAGCAGATAGAAACCCCACAGCAGTGGAGCTTAAAGTGAGGAATGATGGCCAGATTTCAGAGGGTCTGTCAAATATTCTGTTTCCTGCAGACTTGGTTTTCCATTGACGTAGTGATATGTTCTGATATGTTTTTTAAGCAGAACGCTCTTTACAGGGGTAAGTTACATTATCACCATTTTTCATGGGGAGAAACTGAAGAAGGGAAAATTAAATACATGCCTGTGATCACCCAACAGCGACAAGACCGGAATCTAGTTTTCCCGAACATAGTCTTTCTGACATACTGTATGTACTTGGGGCCAAAGTTTTTATTAGAATAGTATGTCTTTTCTTCATTACACCAGCATTTTCCAGATGATTGCATACTTCAGTGATGCTCAGTTTTCAGACCTTCATAACGTCCCGAAACCAAAACAAATTTCTTCTGGAAAAGAACACAGCCGATATCTGACAGAGACACCCCTACATAATAACCCTTTTCTTTAAGCACACTTGTTTTCTCTGAAAGACTTTAAATACATGAAAGAATGTGTCTATTTTTCTCTCCATCTTTGATGTACACACAAATAACCAAATCACTTCTCCTCACATTCATTTTCATGAAGCTTACCGATGGGTGAAAAGAGAAGAGAATTTTCAGTACAAGGAGTGAGAAGAACAGATAAGTAGCTACTAAAGAATGCTACAATGAATAATTTGCAACTTTAATAGTTTGCTACTTTTTTCTTCTATGCAGTAGGCACATTATGTCTGGAAATAGACTTATGTTGAGCCCCAGATACGGATAACTGATCAGAATAAATAGGGACTTCTGAAGGCAGCTGCAATCCCAAACCAAATTGAGGTCAGAATTTCATTGCTTCTGATTTCTTCAATATTCTTGGTAAAACCCAGAGGGAAGAGAGCTTCTTCAGTCTTCAGAGGGCTTTTAATGAATACTATAAATGTAGTCAGGAAAGCTCGGTACAGATAATAATAGTGACAAGGGTGTACTTTGATTATTGATAATTCAAAAGAGTCTGTATTTTTAGGCAATCTACTATGATCAATCACTTCAGGTTTGAGTAAGAACATGTTGCATTTTGCATGCACATTCTGGATCAAGCCACGAGCAGATGACCTCTGCAGAAAGAGCATGGGGGCTTCAGATGTTGCTGTTCTTTGGATGAGCTTGTTATAAACAGTGTAAAAGGAGAGTGCTTCTCATCGGTAGCAATGAGTACTCTTTTTACTAAATCTAATGCAGTTTCGACAAGGCTACTTTAACTAACCTTCATTAGCAGCATGTGGGTCTGCAAATATAATCATGTGGAAGTTAGAAACAGTGAGATACTTTAACCGTAGCACCGACTGAAAGACTTTACTGCTTGGATTTTGTAAAAACCTTCCTCTGAATTCCAGCCTAGTTTTCTTTATGGCCAGTTTATCTGTAATAAAGTAATAAGTCTAAATATAATTTTAGAGGTGTGACTGGGGAGCGGCTGATTTTTGAAAGTAAATCTACTAAGTACAGCTTCAGAGACAAATTAATATTACAGTTAAGAAAATATAAAGGAGAAAATATGATGGATTATATAAATTATGTTTTTTCCCAGTCTGTCTTTCTAATGTTATTACAGGATGAATATTCAATGATTATTTCACTGAAACACACTTTTTGTACTATTTGTCAAAATGTGCAATTAATTACTAATGGTGAAATGGATATAAAAAAAGCAATTCCTGTTTCATTGCTTGGTTTTGCACTTCCCTGCGAGAGGAAATACCCCAGATATTCCGTTTCAAGTTTTTAAATATTCAGCATTTCCTTTGGAAGTTGTTAACGCAGGATCGGTGTTTCAGAGACCTCTGAAGAACTGATTCTGCAGTCAGATCGGTCTCCATTTACAGGTGATCTGTTTTCACAGAGGGCTCATTAAAAACATGGAAGCTGGTGTTTTAGTCACAATTTCAGCTATTCTTTATGTGAAGAATTTTAAGTATCGCAAACCTTCAACCTGTTAATGCAACGGAGTCTTACTATTCAGTTTATAAATACACTAAAGAGGTGCGATGAATCTCCTGAGTTGCTTTCTCCTCAGATCTGTGATGCTGTAACACCAAGCAGATGTGCCATCGCTGGCAGACCATGGGAGAAGAGCCTGGGGACTCAGCTTACTTTTCCTCCAACACTCCCCCTTAAAAAAGCAAAATGAATGAGGCTAAGCTGCTTAGTAACAAAATCAAGGGTGAGACAAGCGTTAAAAATGATAAAACACAGGATGCCATCTTCTTTCTTTGGCATTAACTATGTTTTTTAAATACTGAGCTACTGGGAAGTCAGGCAGACAAAATGTGGAAGAATGTACTTCTCGTGTTTATTCTGCTCTTTCTGAAAAGCTGAACTAAATTTTCAATGCTTTTTTGCTTTTTGCCTTTTCTTTTTTTGAACAGCCACAGCTGGGAGCCTGACCTGACACAAGATAGCACGTTGTCGTTCTGTGGTTATGTTGCTGTCAGCAACATTTACTTCCCTTCTTCAGGATTGTTCTAATATGTCACCCTTTTATTTTAATTTGATAACCACTGAGATTCCTGACAAAAGGTTAGAAATCAAGGTTAACAAGTAACAAATTACTCTAAAATAAAAATGTCACACAGTCTCTGTGGAATGAAGCTGCAGACATTGGTTACTCATGATCAATTTTTCATTAAATTCTGCAAATGATTTTAAGCCTTTCTTCTATATCTATGAAGGATCTGTTCTTTTTCCACTGCCAGAAGATGGAGCTCTTTTAACAAACCATGATGCTGGCATTTGAAAAAATGCACTAAAAAATACATAGCAAATATTTAGAAAAACATTAGAGAATTATTTCAAATTTTTTTTTACTAAGACTTGGTAAATACATTTGAAAGCAGGTAAAGATTATAGTCTGCTGTTGTAAATCTGAAAAATAGCTTGGTATATTAACTATATTTTCAGAATTTGTTAGTTTAAGTCTTATATTTTAAAGTATCTTCTTCCTCCATCTTCTAAATTTTCCAAACCTTCCTGAACAGTTCAGAACTTGCCCTTTAGTTTAGTTATATGGATTTGCAAGAGTGAAAAGTACAAAATTGGCTCCAAATGCCTTTTCTGTGCTCGTGGTTTCGGTGGTGTAAGGCTGGAGTGGAAGACGGCGTAGCTAGGCTCTGCAGAGCTGCATGGCTGTCAGACCGATTGTGTTTCACTGACGTCTCTGACAACTGCTAAGCAGGTGGGCTTCACTTCTGCTGACATAGGCCACCTCAGACAGGCGGCGGTGGAAAGTGAGATAAATGTGCCTGTGAAGGTATCCCTTTGTCTCTCCTGCTGTATTGACCATGGAGGAAAGATGGATAATGAGGTGAGAATAGACATCTAACTTTAAGACAGCTAAAGTTAGGCAGGATTAATCCATAGATCTTATTAACAGAATTCATGAAGAAAAGATCGAATCATTACGCACAGCATTGATTCACACTTCTTTAGTATAAGCTGCGACCACAACAGAGTGCGAGCATGAAGTTCAAAATTTAGGGAGACAGCTAGGTACCTTGGAAAGCATTTGGAAAATAATTGTTACCATTTTATATCAAATGCTGTATCTCAGTTTTCCACTTAAAATTGAAACAACCTTTCCAGGAGTGTCAAGCCTAGATGGAGGAATCATAAAATACAGATTATGTTACTTTATATCACTCATCATAGTGTTATTGAGAGTGAACAACAATACACTGAAAAATTCTCACATTGACACACTGCTTGAAGAAAGTTAGAACTCCAAAGGTTTCTTGGTGTGACAGGATTGTCTTTTTCATCTATGTTAAGAAAACTTCTTTTGTCTGTATGAAAATTTATCAGCTTGTGTGAGCAGCCTGTCAATAGCTCTCACTGAATTTGTCAATCAGCCTGGGTTGCACTGAAAGTCACTTTAGGCCTGAATTTCAAAATTAGAAATGTGTGTGCATTTGAATGTGTGTGTGCATGTTTTCACCACTCTTCTCCTGATGCAGAGAAATTTTTACTTTTAATGGAGATTAATAAACTAATAAATGCTTTTGCATTCTAGCCTGGTATCAGTCACTATACAGCAATTCTAGTCTGTGGATTATTCACTTTGCAAAGCCTTTAGCACTGGTAGACAATAACAGTTTTGTCCTACAACGTCTCCTCTTTGTATTATGCTTCTGTGGATGTACTTAAAAGCTTTTCACAGCTGTACTATACGTTAGGGGTAAAGGCTGGAGATTCAGATACACTGCTTTGGCACCTTTGCTCCCTCTCAAGTCAGTGAACAGAGAAAAGTATCTCCTAACATTAAAAGTTGGGCATGGTCAGAGAGGAAGTTAGAGCAGTGAACAAAGAGCTTAACTACTGTTTGCGCTGTATTGATTTTGTAGAAGGTTATGCACCTCAGTTCAAGCCAAAAGTTCTGAGAACTCTCCTGCACCCATGTGTATTTTCCAAGTGCACCCTCTTTCACACACCCTGAAACTGTACTCTGATTATGGCTGTCAGCTTTATTCTGATTGCTACTGTTTTCTGATCTGGTGAAAAGAAAAATCCACACTTGCATTCCAGTTTTTGAAACTAATTTAGAAAGAAGTTTAAAAAAGACATGATTTTAATTTTCTTTCTTTTTAGGTTTATTTTTGCAGTCAGTTTCCAAAAATTCCATTAGCTTTGGATCTTTGTGCAGGTTCCTCTGAGTAGCAATGAAAGGATCAGATCTACCACAAAGGGAAATACTTACTTACTAAATGGGCCTGATGGACACACGCCAGAGGATTCAGCAGGAATGCAGGTGCTGTCCATCTATAAATGATGGTGTATAATGATGACAGAGAGAGTGCGTATATTATTATTTGAGGCTTTTATTACTTACGGCTTTCATATTAGTGCTGACACATCATTTTACAGTGTCTTAAATAATGTTATATCAATCTGCTTGCAATTGCACAACTGTATAATTTGTTCTGCTGGATAGTGAAGTTTTCCTGTTATTTTCTTAAGAGCCTTCTCAGAGGAAGTTAACGTTACGGCTTCTTGTATTTTAAGCCCTAATGCAAGCACAGTGTAGCACCTTACCATTTTCCCTACTCACTTTCTTCCCTTTGCCGAAACTAGAAATATCTAGTGATTAATAGGCAGAGGGATTTTTTGGCAGGATTTGCCAGTATTAAGCCTTGTAATTGCAGGCGTTGTAGCATTCCTCTCATGCATCTCTTCCACTTCATGAATGCTGCTATTGTCTCTTATAAAAATAAGAGCCACCCTTGCACTCATTGTCACAGCTAGATTTCACTGGTCTGTTCTTCATTTACTTTGCTTCTTTGAAGAAGTGTTATGCAATTGAATCTAGCCAAATCCAGAAGGATTTTGAAAGCAGCTTTTGGTACTGGACATATCAGTGGTACTTCCAGGTGGAAACTGATGCCTTTTCATCATTTTAATCTTCTTTTAGAACCAGTTTTTTGTTCTTACTGGTTATGTGAAAGATCATAGGTAAGAGAAATAAAGACAACATGCTATAAAATAAACAAATTCAAGCAGCAAGGCTAGGAGGAGAATAGAGAAACAAGACATTGTTTTTGTAATGTCCTCTTTATACATGCCAGTGGTACAACTGCGACCATAGTGGCAGAAGTTGTGTAACCCACCTGCTAATTGAGCGCTGAACTCATTATAAAAGGCAGCGAGGGGAGGAATGCTTTTACAGGAATGCTTTTCTTCTGATATGGCTGTTCACAAAGCAGGAGTTCTTCCGGTTTTGCTGATGTAATTATTTCCATTTTTAAGCAAAGTTTTATCCTCAACTAAAATACTTACAACAGTAGCAAATCTGTAGGTTAATTAGGACTAGTATTGTTCTGCTACAACATTGTCTGGAGTTACATTTAAAATTGTCAGTGAAATTTTTCAGGAGGAAAGTATTTCAGTTGTGATGATCTCTAAGGCTGTGCTGAAAATATAAGAAAAAACAAAATGTATTGTTGCAGATTATGGTACACCCCACGACAGAGGTAGCTATAGAAAAAAGTGTTTCTTCTGATATTAAGCATGGAAATCTCTTAGAATGTGGAATATGAATTTCTATCAAATGTTTATCTCTGATACACACTGGAAGGTAATTCTATCTTGGCAGACCTCCTTTTAAAATTCTTTTGGAGGAAGGCATCAGACCAAGAAAACTGGTAGAATAGCTAGTTATTGCCATAAAAACTAGTGTCAAAGGAAGTACCTATCTAGATAGTTATATAGACAATAAACAAGACAAAGAGGATAGCTAATATTTTTGTTTAGTACATCTTGGAAATAATAAAATGAATGTAGGGAGATAGCAGCCCTTTTGGGAAGGAATTCTACATCAAGTAATTGATTGTAGGTCCTTTTACTATAGTTCAAGGCGTTTATATTGTATGCATCTTCTGCTAACTTGTAGAAGAGATATGCACTGTGTTGCTTTGCAACTTGTGGTAGCCTACAAAAGGTAGGAGCTAGGCTGCCATAAGCCTGAAAGGGTAACCTAAGAAAGTTTCAGAATGTTTGGGAGTTAGCTGACACATTCATTATAAGATTGCAAGACCATTGCAGGTGCAGGCTCTTTGACATTTCATTTAAATATACTCACAATATTACATCCCTGCATTTAGTAGCCTAAGCATGCAATATACTTGTTTTATTTTTTTTCCTAAAAAAAAGAACTCCCAAAAGATTTTGAAGTGTCAGAACTGGATTGATTTTTGAGGTTCATTTGTCACTATGAGCAGAGATTAGAGCTCAAAGAAGAGTGACTCATGATGTCTGTGCTCATTGCAGCAGGACTGACAGTTTGCAAGTAAAGAAAGACATACTTCTTTTTCCTCTGGGAAGTCAGCAGAGAAAACGCCATTTTATTCAGCCAAACTAGGGATGTATTTTGGAAAAGGTTGCAGCCATTTTGCCGGTATTGGTGGGCACTAATACAATCTGTACGCCCAAAACCTTTTCCCCAACGTGAGAACATTTTGCACTCACGGCTGTTCTGACTGCATTCTTTTCCTTAACTTTGGGCCTGATATAGACTCTGCTTAGGGCAACACAAAAACTCATATGAACTTTGGTGGAATTTGGATCTGGTAAAAAGATGCCTTGCTAGGTTTTTGTAACAATGTGGCCTTTTGGGTGCTTAGTAACAGACCAGTAGACATGTACTGACACTGCTCATTTAACCTCCTCTTTTTCATGAACTTTGCTTTGAATTGCCCAATTTCCAATAATCCACCTCTAACAGACCTCCAATTCATCTAATATTGTAAGGTACCTTAAGATTTAGTTGCTTAACTTTGAAGTGGAAGACTGCAGCAACCTAGAAAAGAATTGTTAAAACATGTCCTGGTTGGTTTCAGCACAAGTTCATTATCCTCCTGCAGAAAAGGAAAACATTTCTTTTGTCTTGTTTTTCACCCTTTTATTACATCACTATAGACAAACAGACATTGTATTTTCCTGAATCTTGTATTTATTGTATTAGTCTGTGAACTTCTACAGAACCCCACTTCCCCCAAATTTTTCTGTTTCTGTGGGACTGTTCATTGCAATTTCATGAAGTCAAAACTTCACTGGATTTACCATGAACATTAGCTGGTTACCTTGAGATCATATTTAGGCCCAAGTAACATGACTCTTCCTTTCCAATTCAGTCACTTTTTTTTCTTTTTTTTTTCAATGTTTCTTATTATTGGGATGTCAGCTAGTGAAGATACCTATAGCTGCCAGAGAGAAGCTTAATATTCCAGCAGATTCAGACATTTCAGGAGATAACCTTAATGTTACAGTGTAATTCTACATTGATAAATTGGAACAATTTTCCTAAATCTGATCTTGTACCATGGAAAATCTTTCTATCGTGGAAGATGTACAGGGGCTAATATTGCAGCACTCGAACAAACCTACTTTATTCCTACACACAAAGTGGAGAATATCCCTTTGTTTTGGAGGATACGTAGTAAAAGGGTAGTGAGGCATTCAAGGAGGCAGAATTGCTTTGAAAACCTGAGTTTCATACAGCTGCAAGCCACAGAAGAAAGCAGTGCTTGAATACTGTGGCTGACGCAGATTTTTCAGAACACAAGGGCATATATAATTTAGCAGTGACAGCAGTAACTGCAGGAGAAAGAAATTCACTTCAAAGGAGGAAGGAACAGAGGGAAGGAGGTGTTTTAAAAATAAACCAGGGAACTCATTCTGGCAATGGTGCCTTACAGGATTCAAATGCAGAAGGCCAGTCTCTTCTATTGATTGATGACTGATCTGTATTTCGCCTCCTGCCAGAGTTAGCATATACTCAGCTTTTAAATCTAAGATCTGCCTTTAACTTTAGAGGAGCAAAGGTTTAGATGATTCCTCTCAAAGAACTGCTTTTCAAGAATAAAAAAGGAACACAGAGAGAAAAAAACCTTTAATGCAGTAATACCTTTTCTTGTCTCTAAAGGTGTAGAACAGACAATTTAACCTCCCAGAATCTCCTTTTATCCACAGGGCAGTCACCTCCCTGTAAACATCCGACTCCTCAATAGTGAGGCAGTCTGAACATGCTCTAGGACATCTTCTTCCCCACATCTGCGTTGAGCTGCGATTTGGGAGATGCAGCAGGAGCTCTGGTGTGAAGCATCACCACCAGGGGAGGAGGTTTAACGATCAGTCAGCAGTCACAAATTAACAAGTCTGTGCATTGAAGAAAAGCAGAAAACATCACTATTCTGTCATTCTAACATGAGCTTGGACTCCTCATGGCCCAAGGGAATCACAGCGTCTGCCAGGACTCCTGCAGTCATCCTTTCTTGCTTGGTTTAAAACTGTACCGGTCCTTAGGTGTCCCCCATCAGCTGGGGGTAACCTTCAAGAAAAGTAGCCTGAATGTTTATTACATTCCGTTGGTTATTAATGAGAATAAAAAAAAAGAACAAAAAAAGTTGTTCTACTTCCCTCATAGATTTTAATTGCTCTCCTTGCTGGAATGGGAATAATAATATCAGAAACATTTAAATCACTGTAAGATATACTGAATATGTTGCATATTCATCTTGAACTCATCCATGAGGTAGCAATAAAAGCTGAAATTCTGCCCTGAATTCTCCTTCAGTCTTCTTCCGTAAGGATCAGTTTGCTGGATCAGAGCCAGCAGGTTTCTAGACTAATCACTGCATATACTTTGGACAGTCCTGTTCACTTTGAGGATGGTACTTCCAGAAACAAAGAAATGACCCTACAGACATGATTTAAACAAAAAAATGTTAGCCTCAGCTGGAATTTCCCATCCATTTTAGCATATCCCTTTTATATGACATTGAGAATCTAGATGATAATGCTCTGCCTATTAAGAAAGGTATGAAGATGAGGTCAGGTGATACAGAGAAACATTTCAGCAGACAAAGTGTCCAAGTTTATATTTTTCCAGCTATTCATTAAATTTAAGCACATACATTGAAAGACCCCGGCCAGCCTTACTGAACATAGTAATAATGAAGCAATTTTTATCTTGAGAAGGCTGTTGTTTTCAACAGCTGTGTATTCACATTAACATTGCCATTTTCTGTTACAAAACAAAACCACATGCAGCTGTATTTCTGACACTCTACATGGTTAGTATATACCATTTTGTGGTAAGTACTTACATTGTAAAGTGCAGTTATTATGTAGTAGCTATTAAAAGTCAGTGTAGATTGGGATATAAGTTACAGAAGTATAAGAAACTAATTATTTTGGCTTTCCAAGTGTAGAAAATCATTGGCATACCTCAGATTATTAATAAAACTTCTGTGTTATAATTGCATAAATATAATCTTTGAAAACTTATATTGATGATAGTAAGTACAGTTCCATAAGCAAAATCTTGAGCTGTATTGAGTTATTCTGTGTAATTTTGAAATGGTTGTAATAGCTTATTACAAAGGGACTTCGTCATTTAAATATGAAATTTTATAAAATGCAACATAGAAAAATAAAAATTTTCAGACCTTTCAAAGAAATTTTTGGTGACATTTAAGCATGAAGTACACATAAATTATAGTTGTTTTTTTTTTTTTCTTTTGGCTATAAGACTGTATTAAGCCTAAAAACTAGATTAAGTGACTTTTTTAAAAATTAAACCATAAAAATGCATCAACAAACTGAGTTTTCTCATTTTTCTCATAAAAATCCTCAGGTTTTGATCAGTGCTAGTACTGAAGAATAAAGTAGAAATTTATAATGGGACTTCAAAAATTACTCATTGGTATAACTTTGGACTGCTGAAGTCACTGAATGTTTTGTCATGGTCTAATGGGAGCAGATGGCAAATGAAGAGATTTCTAAACTGCTGTAGCATTGTGCGGCAACATTGGCCAGGGGACACACATCACCCTGAAACAGGGTTTGCTTATCTGTTTGCCTACTGATTTACTGACCACATTTCCTTATTCTAAGGACCCAAAAAGACTGTGAGATTGCAAAGACCCACCAAAATTGTTGCTAGATTGTGCATTAGTTTTGATGATTTGAGGAAAATGGAATTCTTTCAGCACATAGATGAAAGACGCAGAAAGCATCAACATCAGTGGGACTTTCAGGGACATTTAGTCCTTAAGGGAGAAGTGAGTTCTAGAAAACGGATGCATAAATTTTGAGTTATTCAAGTCAAAGAGTTCATTGCATTCATTCAGTTTTCTTTTAACTGTTAATTAGAAAGTTCATGCAAAACACTACTTTAAAAGTCTTCACAGAAGCTGTAGGATTGATGAGAATTATATCCTGTACACATGATCAGAAGACTGTTTTCAGTTTGTAATTTTCACTACATCAGATTCAAATGTGGCAAGTTACAATTCGTTTTAGTATGGAAGTAAGAGCAGAGTGATAAAAACAGGTAAGATACCTTTTTGTATCCCACAAACCCCCACGTCAATCCTAGGGAATAATTGCATCAGCCTTTTTTACCTAAAAGCAGCAGCTACAGCAATATATCAGCTCTTCTTGGAGCCTGAGAAGTAAAAGTTAAAGAACTGAGTAATTGCCTCTCTGTGCATATATTTTTTTCTTATTTTTTAGTGATACTTTTGGGTCCACTGTATAATGAGGGCAATGGCTATGAAATAATATGTTGCATGTGTTCCCAGAATACCTAGTACACAACCCATAAATTATTACCAAACTTTTCAGGTTTCCTCTTTATGTGGCTTGCATTGTTCTGTTGGCTTCAGCTGCACAGTAACAGAAAATCTCTTTATTTCCTGCTCTGTTATTATTCTTTCACTCATTCTGCATCCTCTTTCACAGTCTCAGAACAGCATTTTCTTTCGTTCAGTTAAGCATGAAGTCGCAGAAGCAACTCTTCAGTAGGGAGGGTCTTATACTGATGGGAAGAAAATTTCGAAAGGTGTGAAAACTGGTCTTTTTGTCACCAAAATCTGTAAGAGTTTTATCAACTGCAAGAATAATGGATTCAGACCAAAAATGAATACTTTCAAAAGTCCCCCAGCAAAAGGTAGCTCTTTCTTCCTCTTTTGCCTGCTATACTTCTCCCCTCCATCGTAACTCCCAAGTCTCTCAATAAATTTGTTTTGAGAGCTATTCAGCGCCTGTGTGCCTTTAACTGGAATTTTTAGAATACAAGAGGTATGTGTTAACTTAAAGTATTTTTTTCTACAGAAAGTAGTCGATATGGGTATGTTATACCAAAAGTATATTACAACAGCACCTCTCAGAACATCAGAGTGACATGGTTTAAGAGACTTTAGAGGTTGAAACACAAATTTCATTATCTTGATCTCTATATTTGCATTACATCCACTAAATGCATACAGCACTACAGACAGATGGTTTTTTTAATTTGTATTTAGAAGAAAATTTTAAAAATGTATTTTTTTGAAACCAAAGAATTTATCTGTTGATTTGGTTTTATCTTAACTACTCTGTTGATTTAAAATGTTCACAGCTATATTAGACTGATTCTGTCAGATTGCATTTTAAAAAGAAATGGGTATTTCACAGTTGTATTTATGTCCTTGTACTGAACACAGAGCAATAATTCTTTGGATTTAAGTGTTGACTGAATGCATCAAGTAAGATGCAATTCATCTACTTAGTGCAAGTGACTTGGAGATTTCATTTTATTTAGATGTATATATACATGTATACACGTACCTGTTTTCTGTTCATCACCTTTTATTCTCTATGTCACCTCTCTGACTCGTTGAGGTTTCATGTAGGGAAGTTACATCTAGACACTTTCCCATCTGCTCAGGAAAGTGCTGCAGAAGTTTTATACCGTCATCATCTGTATGTTGCAATCATAACAGATAATGTTGCCAAAGTCTGCATCTGGAAGGTAGTGAGAGAGACGCAGGATCAGAGCCTTATTTTTAGCAAAGATAATGGGCAGGATTCAGATGCCTGAACACAGCATCTAGTGACATTTTAGACAGCCCAAAGTACCTTGCCTGGATTCCAGATGGCTCACCAGAGGGATGTGGGTCCTGCGGAAACTATATTGCATTTTTCAGCCCTGTGTAGGTTCTCTTGGGCATTTGAAGTGTCACTAGACATCAATGTTTAGACAGGAGAATCCTACCCCATTAATCCATACTGTTCTGTAATGTTTTGAAGGGGGTAAGGAGACGAAGGGTATTTCCACGTAACAGGATGTAAGAACTCCAGAGGTTTCTAATGACCCCGTTGAAGAAAAATTGTTGAAAGCACCTTTTTTTTCCAGAGCATTTCATTCGTTATTTCTTTTTGTACAACACTAGTGAGATGAGCTTTTCAAGGTGACTTTGCAATCCAAGTTAATTCACAACCTGTCAGAAACTGTTGCTTAAAATAACTTACCCTAGAGATTTTCCATTCTATTCTAGAGATAAGTAAATAAGAAAATACATAATCTGAAAAATAGCTCTAGCTGCATTTTTAAGCTTACAGTTCAGAAGAATTTTGCCAGTTAAGAAGTATACGTGTCGATTTACAATGGCTTATTTCTTTTGATATTCTGTATGCAAATAGTGTTACAATTATTATGAATTAAAATAGGGTAATAGAAATAATTAATTGAGGCTCCTGATCATTAAAAGTATTTGAGCTTTGATGCTTAATGCATCAGTGGACTTAGATGCTTACAGTGTACCCAGAAGGCTCATCAAGAAATCTCATTCTATTGTTTGTTTTTTAAAATTTACCTCCATGCAGAGCCAGCTCCCAGGACACTATACAAACAGCTAATTCAGAGGTGGTTGTTTCACACTTGTTGATTGATATTACACCTACAGTCTTATTTATATTCCTCCTTTCCAGCCTCACAACGATCTTCTTGGCTCTGTGTTGCTCCAGCCCAAACAGTTACAGAAGTTTGGCATGGTAAGGGGAGGCAGTTGGAGAGCTATGCTTTTTAAAAGTAACTGTTCTACTGCTACAGCATAAAGATGTTCTTTGCTGGCCCTTGATATTCCTGGGCAGTGAGCAGCTGTATCAGGCTTTCTGAGTGACTGATAGCTCCTTTCAGCTCAGCTAGGGGAAGGGGTATTATTTGTTAAAGAGCTCTGTCTGTGCACTAAACTTTTTCAGAGACTGCTGTAATCTGAGTGTTGCTGTCGATTAGGAGGTACGGGAAGCTGCAGTGTTTGTTAACTGTTGATTCCAGTCCTTAAAATGAAATAGGTCAGAAAGAAATGGATTTTAAGCAAAATGCAGATTCTGGGTTTTGATTCTTCTCCAGCAGAAATTAGTAGTGTAAATTCTTTTGATTTCAAATGGAAGCAGAACCATCATTGTATTGAATTTTCCTCTGTGTCTTGAAACTAAATCCAATAAATACATCTTTAGGAGAAAATCCTGCTTGAAACAACACGTTGGTTCCATTGCCTAGCTACCCCTCCAGCCTGCAGAGCTACCAGTAAATTTGCAGGAAATTGCATATTCTATGTGGCAAAGTGTCAGCAAACTTGGAGAAGTCAGGTATGTGTAAGTAGAGGAGAGGTTTCAGAAACTACTCTGAAAATCCTGCTGTAATTTTTCCCTGTGGACTGTAGTTGCTCTTGTCGTTGTAGCCCCTGGCTACAGAATCCTCTAGAAAATGATAGCAAGCTGCTTTAGGGAAAACCACTTTCCGTATCCCCTCCCTTTCACATCTTCTTATAAGCCAGTTGGTCAGGCTCATAAAATTGGACCTTTAAGACTTTGGGCAGCATTGGGTGCTCAAAGCTGAGTTGTCAGAGAACTGTTTGTGATTTTTTTAAGGAACTCAAAGGGTTTTTGAGGGATTTTTTTTTTTTTTTTTTGTTTATTTAATAAAAGTTCCTCAAAATCCAGTCTGCAGCTGTGGAAATAGAGAGTAGGATATCAGAAGGAACACTAGTTCAGAGACACAAACATAATATTAGGGGACCTAGCTTTATCTTCTTAGTCTACTTTGAGATGAAGTATTTGAACATAGATCTCCAATATCCGAAACATGCTCTAGACACTTTATTGTCCTGATCAGGCTGCTCAGGCTCTCCAGTTTCTGTACAACTATTCACTGGGCAATGTATTGCCTCTATAGTAGTGGAGGTAGGGTACCTCGCTAGGAAATGGAAAATTTTGTTTGTGTTACAAAAAACCCACGTGTTTAAGATATTACAGTCAAAACAAATATCAAAGTATTCTGAGGTAGTAGTAAAAACCTCTCACACCAACGATGAGGTTTTCTTAGGGAGGAGAAGGGAAGGAGATGAGCGTAATGGCTATTTCAGTCATTGCTTAACCTTTTTCCAGTGTTTACATTTCAAGCACAATGTAACTGTGAACAGAAGAAAAATCAACGCAAAAAGTAGCCCAATAACTGGAGACTACTGTAACCAGCTTTCAGGAGCATTATATTTGTTTCCAAGAAGGAGGAAGAACTGGATTATGAAGAAGACGTAAGAGTCAGTACCTAAACAAAGTGTTGAAATAGCCAAGTAGGAAAATCTTCGGTGATGGGCTGCCATCCCAGCACCTGCTCTCTATTGATTCACAGAACATCTTAAAAAAAAAAGTTTGAAAATAAGCTGATGGACTATCAGACAAATGCACATGTCTTTGGGAGCTGTCATCTCTCCTGAGGAGGTGTCAGGCCTCGGTCCCTGTGGTCTGTGTCTCTGGAGTGCAGAGATAAATATTTCTTGGACGTCAAATAACCCCAGAAAACCATCTGGAATCAGGAGAGCTTTATGTACTAAATACTCATACTTAGAAAAATTAACTGTAGAATTACATGGAAGAACCCACAGAACCATTTAATTTCTTTAATGTTAGAATCTGGCAGGTAAAGCTTTTGTATCTTAAATTTGCAAGGATTAAGAATGTAGTCTGCAGAAACTCTGCCAGATTCCTATAGTACAAAGTGTTTCACTTCTCTAAGTATGTGAATGAGATGTGCATATGCATAAAACAGGCCTAGAGGAGCTCAGAAATTTTCCTCCCATTTAATTTAGCTTGGATAAAGTCAATTAAGGCCTGGTATATATGCACTTATATACGCATATGGAAATATGTGTACATTTATATACATGTATATCTCTGAGCGTGTGTTGCATGCTGTATGAGTACCTAGTGTACAACCTTTCCTGATCAGAAAAACCAAAAGTTTCCTGGTTCTGCTGCATACCATCTTGGAACCTCTTCTATCTCTTCTCTGAAGGATCTCCAAATAAATTCCCAAGAGACTGTGACAAGATACATTTTCTATGACACTTTATAGTACATTTTTTTACATTGTAGACCACTATGTTAGAAAGCCTGGGTGTCTCAAATTACAGGAAAACCAAGAGAAATAGCAGTCATCAGATGATCAATAGATGACTTACTATTTTCTTTATTAAAGGACCAGAGAGAAAATGAACAGCTTTTAGATGAATGTAGCAATTAGAATTTGCATTTCAGTCTATAAGTAAGCCACTTAGAAAATGGCTTTAAGTGACAATTATTCTTTATTTTGTTATGAAAAAAAACACCTTGGAAGACATGATTTTGTCATTTAATAAATTGCCATGTAACTAATCAAAGAAGCCTCCCAACCCACAAGCTAATAAAAACAAACTACACTGGTAGAACTTTCTGCACAGCAGAAGTCTGACAATACTGTTGCTTGTGCACACAAAAGTAAAGCGCTGTTGTTAGTTATGGGAGGGAGCTTTCTGAAGGAAAGTAAGTGTGAGTAATGGCATTTCTCCTTCCAGCTACCACATTTATGAGATTAGACGGTGAAAAGAATGTTTACATGATTCCTCCTCCTCCTTGTCTCTCTGAAAGAGCAAGACACATAAAACTGTTCGCTTGCATTTTGATCCAACAATTATCTTCAGGAAGCCTGAAATTTTCTTTGTTTTGCCCTTGGAGAATATTCATTGCCATTCTGTACAGACAATTCTTGATGTGCAGTTTTGAAATATTTTCAGGTGTTTAATAAAGAGGAATAAGAATGATAACATTTCTATCCCTAACTGTAAACCTGCATTGTATCCTTGCTCTTTGCTCTTCCTATCTAAATTAATTGTCTCAATGCTTAGGTTCCAAATATTTTCTGGGTATTCTGGGTTTATTCTGGGTACGGAGAATACTTGACTATAAGTCTTAATGCTACAGTAATATAAAGACTGTGAGTATTTCTTCTTTTTTTCCTGAGAATCTTTATAACTGTATTGATTTTGGCAGCAACAGTGATAGTTGAGCATGTATTGTCAAGAGAGTCCTTCTGAAACAAGGCTATTGCTGGAAGAGTAACCAAAGGCTATATTACTACTGGTATGAGGGAGGATACCTGATAGGTCATTTTCTTAGATAATTAGTCTTTATTTACAAGGATTCACATACTCAAATCTTGGAACAGGGAGCTGAAATGTATTAGCTGAATGGGAAGAAATTACTAATATTAAAAACACCGCATATGGTAATAGAAACAAATACTAGTGTCAGGAATGTGGCCAAACCTGTTTCTCCATGAATTAGGTATTCTGTGTAAAAGTGAGCTGTGCAGCCTGTTATAACAAGCTCCAGCTCCCTGACACCTTAAAAATTGTAATTTGGGTAGCATCATCTATGGCTTTTCTCCACTCATCCACTTCAGGCAGCAAAAATCTTCACCGTTGGATTTGGCTGTGGAGTAGAGCTGTGCAGGTGAGGGACTCTGTTAGCTGACAGTCATGTGCCATTCAACTCTGTGCCATCCATCTCATTGATCCTGTTAAATGGCCAAAACTAAGCTCATTTTCCACTGATCCACTCGAGATATAAAGGCTAACACGGCACAGTTTTTCTATGATCGGCAGAACATCAGCCATATAATTCTTACAGAAAACATCCTTGCCTTCTGACCTTCAGCATGAAGAATCAAGGCAAAGCCATGGGCAACTCCTTGCTCTTTGAGAAGGATCTGCTGGCACAGAGCTCTGTGTTCTCTCTTTGTCAAACTCAATATCATTCTCATATCACAACCTGCTATCTGAAAACCCAGGATGCCCTTGCTCATCTTTCCTCATTCTGAATACCTGACATACTTCAGGGCAGACAAATTCCAAGTGAAGGAACACAAAACTTGCACATTAATAAGCAACATTAAAGTTTGTGCGAAGAATGTCTCTATAGTAGCAACAGGAGGTTTCAGAAATGATGTTGCAGAATTCAGATTTTTTTCATTCTTACCAGAAGGTTTCCTTTCCCTGCCCATTGCTTTTTTTCCCCAGCTTTTAAAGCACTTTTGTAGTGAGTGATTCATTTGAATATATCTGGAAGGTAAACACAAAATGGTCATTTGAAGCATGAGTTGAATTTTTAGGAGAGGGAATATTTTTAATAATTCTGCAAGTTGTTTAGCAAGTTGTAGGGAGAGGAATTTTTGAAATACTATGTTCATGTTGATATACCAAGTGTAGAATCACAGTTCTGATGTCACTAAAATTATGCAGCAGGTTCCAGAAACCATTTTGACAGAGATCTGCCACTCACATGCTGCAAAGTGGGCAGGAGGCTGGTTTAGCTGGGCACCTGAGAGCACTCTATAAGAGAAAGGAAGCCCACGTGGATGGCATAACTTACAAACACTGTTCCAAATGTAGCATTCAGAATATGTTCAAGGAAAAGACAAAATGCCTGGGTTGCTCAGCCAGTCCCTGTTGCCATGACAACTCTGGAGAGCAGTAATTTAGATCAGCCTTAAGGCTACTCTATCAGCTCTAGCAAAGGAAGGGACATAAGACCACTTACAGCTGCTGGAGAAACCAATGCTAATGATACAATGTCTGTGTGTACAAAAGAATCCATTGCATCAGCTAAATAAAATACTGATATTACTGTCATTTGCTTTCAGAAAGATGGCAGCAACTGTCAGTGCACCAGTGCAAAAGTAGAGCCTGAATTTGTAAGTAGGGAGAAGGTTCAGGTTATTTCATTGAACCAGTCCTGTAGCATCACATCATGTCTGCACTTTGTCCACTGTCTTTTCTTTTTCCTCCTCCTTGGCCCTGTGAGATGTTGCTGCACGCTATGCCAACCCTCTTCATAAGTGGGGCAGCAGCAACAGCAGGCTACTGGGGCAGAATGTGCCTCCTCCCCATGTCATAACCTTGTTCTCTCCTATGAGGTGCTCTTCAGGCCACTCTTTTGCCTCAGTGTCACTGTATATAGCAACTGTTAGGAATTGCTCCAGTCTTTGCAGGAGAAGGCTCACAGGCTCTTAAAGTTTGTAGAGTTCACTGTTTTTTTTTATGTTGCTGCTGAAGTAATCCCCTTTTGACGTGGAACAGTTTGTGCTGCAGAACCAAGATATTTCTGTGTCATTCACCTCTGCCTTCGTGTCGCTTCTATTTCCTGGCCTCTTCATACCTACAGTGTGAAATCAGCAGCAAGGTGTAGCTGATTTCCATTCAGCGAACTAAGCTGCTTTCGCTCCAGTCACAGTATGATCACAGACAATGATCACTTATACTCTTAACATGTTCTTTTCCGTGACATAAAATATGCGAGAAATAAGACTTTGTCTGTTTCATAGGTCAGATTTAATGCATTCACAAGTGCACCTTTAACAGCTCTATGAGGAGAACACAATTGACGAGGCTGTGTAAACAAGAAGCATATTCAGAGTGTTAATATAGGCCATTCTTTTCTTCTCTTTTAGCAAGAAAAGACTTTGGAGAGCTGAATGCACAACATTTGTCTCGTTATGCCTAGCATGCTGTTGCTTTGCTTTTTCACAATGGCGAAGTAACCTGCTGACACAGCTTGCCAAACTCCTGCCTCCCTCAGCGGATACATAAGCCAGGCTGATGCAAATGGACTATTGAATTGCATTCACTTGGCAGTCCTCCCACACAAGATGAAGAGCAGCAACTTTGATTTCTAAGACCTCTTCTCATTTACTTCCTTTGTCATGCAATATCTTTTGTTTGATAGATACTCAGAACTGAGAATTTAAGCTCTGTCCAATGGTCCTGTCGTGAAAATCCTTTTGCCACTGTTAGAGCTAACATTCCTTTAGCAAAACAAGATACACAAACACGTTCCTGAATTCAGTGGGGCTGCCCAAATACTTAACAAAATCGAGTGCCCAGGTATGTTCTAGTGTATGGCTAAAACCTGCAGAACAAAATTTTGGTTTGGGAGAAACAAAAGGATGTTCTTTGTACATATTGCCAATGAGTATTAAAATGAATGTGGTTGATATAAATACCCACCTAAGGGTTGACTTTAGGATTATTTTCCTTTTGTATTTATTCTTTAGATCTGTTAAGACTAATCAAAGTAGAAATGCCTACAATTTATTTTTGAAAGGGAGTTCATCTTTTCATTTTAGTGATTTTGAACAGTTTTCTTTTAAAATAATCCCACTCATAGGTAAACATTGCATTCAACTTTTTCCAGTGTTATTGACAAGAAGGAAAATAAGTAAAATCAAAAGCCTATGAGAGTTTCGGATTTTTGGCCATCACTTCTTTTTTGGGAAGTCGAGTGGTGAAAGCTGCATTACTAGAAGAATGCAGTTCTTTTTGATAGGAAGGGACTTAAAGTTAGTTGTTTTCTTCTATTCATCACATAGATAGTTTAATCCTTCTTCTCATGTAAAGCTAGAAAAGAGGTATAATGTATTCCTGCATAATATAATATAGAAGATAAGTTTTGCATCCTTGTGGCACCTGCTTCGTGTCCAGGTCTCTTTCAGCAACAGTAGTATGTGAGATCAGATTGGGACCTGCAGTGGCAACAGGAGCATTGGCATGCAGGAACACTTCAAGAAATCTAAAGCACAGAGCTATCTATGAGGTTCAGGCACTTTCAGTGAGCTCTGTAATGTAGTTTTGGAGTATTTTTAGACTATATTTACTGTATTTAACTCCCCCAGCCCCCTTACCATCCAAATAGCTGCTGCTCTTCACAAGGATAATTGCTTCTCCTAGGCTGTGCTGATCAGTTCTTCTGCCTGCAGTGCTGCAATTAGAATAAGGTCATCCCAGCCCGGACTCTAAATGCAGCTTTACTGGAGACTGTAATCTTAGCATTTTCCTTACCAGTTTCAAAAGTGAGGCAAGGAAGTGTCTGTATCAAAAAGCCAAGAGCTTTAACTGTGTTATCTATTCATGTACTTCTATGGACTGTCAATAAATATTGCAGAGGGATTTGTCCTTACCCCAAACACTCCCATTTCTCTTAGAAGCATATATACTAGTAAGCACTAGTCAACTTTCCTAGGAAACTATTATCTTTCTGCCCCCCACTGTCCCAGTCTTCCTTCTTCTCCTCTCCGTCCACTTTAAGCAGACAATTTAACCACTGAAGCTCAGGACAGCAGCTGGGATCCCAGCCTCACACAGGCACCACATCTGCAGTTTGATTTTTAGTCAGAGAGGGAGAAGGACTCCCATCCCTCCCCTTCTTTGGTGCTGATTTTGGTTGGTGTACTTGTATTCACAAATTCATCTCAGCCACCTTGTTCTCCCTCATGCCCTGTTGGGGCCATACCTTTTTATGCATTTGATTGTCAGTTCAATTCTCACAGTTAGGCACAACTCAATTAGGATCCCACTTCTAGTACTTTAGCTGGCTGGCGTGTGTCATCCCCTGACTCACCATCACAGACAGCCGGTCTTTTCCTCTGAACCAACAGACTGCTATTTTTACCAGCACTCAGAAGCATCAAATGTCAAATAAGTAACATTGCACCCAGTAGCTGCTGGCCATGTGCTGAGATATCAAGGCAACGGGAACTTTAAAATACCTACCAAAATGCTCAGAGACATTGTTAAATCTCCACTTCATTCATTTAGAGACCTTTTTTTACATTGGTGTGTGTAGAACCAATAGCCTATTTCTTTTAAATTGAAAAATTTAAGAATTTCTGTAGCTGCTCTTCCTGACCTGACCAAGCTATCTACAGTGAGATGCTCAAAGCAAAGATTTCTTTAGCTAGTACAGACTTTATCTTAAAGTGCCGAGATCTCACTTGGCAGGATTTGGCCAGGTTGATTTTCATCTAAGGGCATGTTAAAAAAATTCATGTAGTAATACTTAAATCAAGTGCTGAGTTTAGAACATGAAGAATTTGAGCTGCTGCAGAGGTTTCAGTGTAACAGGATTTCCAAACCTGGTCCCTTGACTATGCTATTGCTGCATAATTATGTCTGCAGATCTCTGAAGCTTTTTCTCTCCCAAGCTGCCAGGCTAAAGGAGCAGATGGCAGAGAGGGGGTGGCAGGTCAGATGCCCGGGTGAGGCCATATCTCTGCCTTCCAGCAAAGTTCCAGTGACAGCAGGGCCCCAGTTGACAGACTCCTTCCCCTCCTGAGCCTGAGGAGCAGCTAATTGCCAGGCTGACCAGCTGTTTCCAGCACGCTCGGTCGGGGAGCAGGCGGGGGTCACACTGCAGCACTGCAAGGGAGCGCAGTGCAGGAGCTGCTGGTGCAGGTCTCCCTCGGTGACTTGGCAGACCCGGATTCTGCCGCTGCCCTTGTGCAGCTCCAAGTGGACGCACTGCTTGCTAATTTATTTATACTGGCTTGTTTGGTAAGAAAAGTTGACTAGACCATTAGTGTCAACTATGTTAGAAGATAACATCTGTGGAAGAGTTTTACTGGCAGATTTGGGACATACGAGAGAGCTCTCTGAGGCTAAGAAACTGGAGATATTTCAGATATCTCAATTCTCTACTTACAGTAACTATAGACATGAATTCTATGTAGCAAAAGAACATTTAAAATTGAGTACTATTTATGGAGTTACCACTTTTAGTAGATAAGCAAGACGTATTTCAATTTTGCATTCTGCCTTAAGATACTGTATTTATTGTTCTGTTCTTCCTTCCTTTTTAAAGAAGCCATTACAGGCTTTTTTTCTGTTGTTCCCTCCCCTCCCCCTCCCATTCCTTCTGTACAGTCAGTATTAGAGTCAAGGCCTCCAGAGTGATGCTAAGATATAGCACCTTTCCTTACCTTCCAAATACTGGAAATTTAGGCTGGCTGGTTTTTCATGGGGAAAATAATCTTTTTGGGTTACTGGCATCCCAGCACTTCCCCATATGTTTGCTGTTTTGTTTTATTTTATTCAATGAAGTCATGATTCATAAAAAGCCTTGTTTGAAAAATTCTGAGCACTAAAGATGGTAATTTCATCATTAGACGGGAAAGGCTCAGATGAGAGGTTTTTTTCTCTGTTATGTGTAAGGAACTATTTACATTCATGAGATTGGGATAAATATACATTCTGTGTTCTTTCAGACATGACAGCAATGAACATTTTTATGGCCTGATGACTAAACATAGGTTTCCAGAAGAACAGCACATGTGTAGTTTGACTGAAATGCATGTGTCTGAAGAACTAGTACCCAATATGTTAAGTACAAGTAGCAGAATATGAATAATAAGGTTGCATTTGGTTATAAAGGCAAAATCAGAAAGAACTTAAAATCTACTTGTTAAATCAGGGTGGCTTGTGTCAGTAAAAACTTGATATGACAGATGGTATGTACTTTAACTGCTTAACAGCTAGACATTATCTAGAGAACTAAACATACTAGAGAAGCACACTGGTGGGTACTGGTCACTGGCAGCAAAGGCTTAAACCAAGGAAACTTGTAACTTGCTCTAGGATTCACATCTGTGAAGCAAGGTCTGTTACCAGTTGCAGAGAGGAAGTTATGGTACTACGAAGAGGTAAAATTATTTACATTCATCACTAAATTTTTGATTGTGAAAGATGTGTAGCCATAGCAACAAAATTTTTCAATTTTTCTAATGCCTAGAGAATAGGATCTTGCCCACATGCCTTGAAGGGTCAGAGTAAAGGCTTGGCACCACTTCAAAAGCAAAGCAATACCTGAGAGCTTCTCCAAAATTAATGTCTAGATTTTAGATAGATCCCATTGATCTTTTAACACTCAAAGTATTGCAAGTCAGTGTAAAATTCGACACACAATTTACTTAAGCCCTGACCACATAAATCCCATTTAGGAATAACTCTTTTGCCATTCAGGTCTTTGCATCTTTTCAACACAAATAGAGGGGCAGTGTACAAGGACAAAGACACTGACTCTATATGAGGCACAGAGCAGTCATAAAACATCTGCTCTTTCTTTCAAAGACAGATAAAGTCTGGGTTTGAACAGCCTGATTAGATCTGAGCATCTTTTCATTTTATTGCTAACCCTATAAGGCAGATGAGTGCAAATCTTTTCTTCCTGTGAAAACAACCGAACACCTGAGTGTTGGGAGGAATTAAATTTCCATGTATATCTCTATCTTCTCATTCAAAGTGTCTAAGATCTTGGAAATAATTCTGACTATTTCTTCCTCTAAAGAAGACACTGTTCCCTGCTTTAAAAACATTGATTTTCTCCTATTTTCTGGCTTCCCTCTATGTTTGTTCTCATTCTGAAATACTGTTATTTATCAGGGGTTTTTTTCCTTCTCATTGCTGGGTGCACCTTGTGGCAAATCAAAGCTGCTCACCTATGAATATTATGAGAATGCTTTCTTCTTCACAAGTGTTGCTTGTCTCAGTGTCCTGAATCAGGTTGTGGGAACTTGAAGGGGTCATTAGTAGAGCAGGAAAGCTATGAACTGTAATAAGTCCACAGCAGTGCAACCAGTTTGCTAACATTGCACACAGCTGATTTTCAAGCTTTTGACAACTTTCTGTTTGTTTACTTCAATAAGCTCCTCGCGTTGTTCTACAGCCCTGCCTTTCACACAGCTCTCACACTTTTTTCCTTTCCTGAATCTGAATCTTTGTTTAGGAGGGCAAGAAGATGACAGTGTGAGGTCTTTCGTGCTTGCATTTCTCTATCATAACACAAGAACATGAATAAAGTGCTATTTTAATAAGAAGTAATAGCGTAGTAAGAGTATAGTAAAAACAAAGACCAGGAAACAGTATCTTCCTTTGTTCAGGAGTCAAAATCTTGCAGATAATTTATGACACAGGCAGCTCTGTCTCTGCTTCCTCTAAGTTCTGTGCTATCTGCTGTCTCTTTGGTTTTGTCTGAGCTTTCTGAAAGTCACTCGTCTAGTTTCATCAGCTGTAGTCACAGCTCTTCTTCAGTTTGTAAGTTCTCCTTAAGTTTCTTCTTGTTCACATACTTGCAAGCAGCACAACAGATATTAAAAGTAGTGTCTTCCAAATTTCCAGTTATTTAACTGCTTGGAGAGGCATTGATGAATTCTTTCATCAGATCTAGACGGAAGATGACTAGAAACATGTCTGCATTAACAAGGTCTGTATTTCTTACAGATAATGAAGGCATCTTTACTGGAATAAATGCTTCCAGTATGATTGCATATTTTCCCAATTACTAGTGATATAAATCTCTCCAAAATTCCTGGGAGTGTGAGATTTAGAAACTGCTGGATTATTTTTGAAGATTGTCTATAAGAGACTGTTATCCACATGCTGGGACATTCTCAAAAGTAAAAAATAGAAAATATATCCTCACTTTTTGGCACTATGCTAATTTCTATCTGGCAAAAGCTTTTTTTCTGATCTTTAGTCAAAGAAAATAGTGGGAAAAGTTCTTTATATTTTTAAAAAAATATTGAATATTACTTTAATATGTAGCAAGGGTGTGAAATTAAACAAGAAATCAACGAACATGGATTAATTCAACTCCTTGATTTGGGCAATTTCACTAAAAGAGCGAGTTATTGTTGTTAGATTTCTCTGCATAGATTTCCATGAGATAGCAGCACATAAGCTTTCATAATCACCAACAAATTTATATTCATATATTTTATAGTTTTGTGGGTCGACTGGTCAGTAGCAGATTTATGCACAATGAAATATACATGAAAGGATTATGAACTACAGAAGGACTGGAGTTTCGGATTCGGGAAAAAGACAAAGATAAAATGTCCTGGAACACTTACAAATTAAAGAACTGCATAGATGGTAGGTGGAGAAGGTCACAGCAGTTCTGGCCAATCTAACCAACGGCATGTCCCGGTCCTTGCTGAATCCGCTAGGCATTCTGAGAAATCTTGTCTTTCCTCCAGTGGAGAGGTGAGGGGAAGACACCTGCTGCCATGCCAAAGGGAAAAGAAGAGGTTTATAATGACTTTGATGCTCTCTCTTGCAAGATACCTGTTTCTACAGCTCAATTTTAGATGTGGGAAGGTGTCCTGATAGGTCTTTCTCATGCTGTACTTTCAATTAGCATTGATTTAATCCAACATTGATTTTTAATCTAAATGAACTGTGTGAACTAGATTCCTTTCTATGGGCAGGAAAAGGATCCCTGTAATGTGCCTTCGTACAATGGAATAATTAGCTGTATGGGGACCCCTCCTCAAAAGAATTAGCTGACTAATAAATTAGTGAAGCTAGCATTATGGTAGTGCTTTATAGAGCACTTAGCCCATGTTGATTCTCAGCTGAGGCTTGCTGCAGGCTTAAGTATCGCTTAAGCATATTTTTAGAAGAATAAAGGCTGAATGAACGGCATCATGATTTATATCCTAGATGTAAAATAGCTACTCTGATGCATTGTATTACAGGCCTGCAGCACTATTACAGAGAACTTTCAGGCTCTCTGCCAGATTCGTTTAAGCACATTGTCTAAGTGGTCCTGCATTTTGAGGTGAAACTCAAAATGCAACTTCTGTCTGTATATTCACCCTATATTTTAGTATTTTCTCCAGTAATATTTTGCTATACTTCTTCTTCTTGCCCTCACTGCAAATCTTATGACTTAACCTACAAAACCCAGTCATCAAATTAAATGTTTTTACAACAAAAGCATTCAGAACTCCTCACCAAACTAATGCCAGCAAGCACTTTATGTGTTAAGAAAAAATAATGTTATCCTTTACCTTTAATACATTTAGAGTGTACCGGAGGTTGACTCTGTCTCTTGGATTCAGCTGGTTTTCATGACATTACTTTTTAAATCCGTGAAATATTCCAAGAGTTTTCACAGTTGGCCCGAGACTCCTTCCCTTAACATTAGCTGATATTTGGGCAGTGACCCAAAATAGATGATTTGGAGACCCCAGCTTTGAGACTAGCCAAAGGGCTTAGATGTAACTTTTTCAATCTATACAAGAGGTACTAAATTAATATTTTCTTAATTTTTAAAATGTTCATTCATATATTACTTGTCAAAATATCAGAGCAAAATCTTTTATTTCTGGTCACAGATATTTCCCATTAAAATAAATGATAAGCTGCTTTCTTAGTGTGAAACAGTATTGTTTTGGTTGCCTGGTAACAAAAAAAAAGAAAAATATTTAAAAGCAGGACTTTGGAGCCAGTAAAATGAACAACAGTATTTACATTGCTAGAGTGAGAGAATTCGTGCTGTCTTGGTGACAAGTGCAAGTTTATCACACTAGCACATTTACAATGTTTACTGTTTGAAATGCTGGCTAAATCTGTATGAAAATCTTTATTTGTCTATGTCCACTCATATCGTGGGAGCAGAAGGGTGCAGTGTGTGGTCTTTTCTATTGCAGTGGCCCATTAAATTTTCTTCACAACACTGAATATTCCAAAGGCAGTTCACTTTGGTTTAATTAAAGAGTTTTACTTGTGAAAGTTTGACTGCTATATCTATCTTTCCTTTGCAGCCCGTGACATTCTTACATTTTTATCGTAGCAGTTACAGATTTTTTCTTAGGAACAACATTTTTTGTTAGTGTCACACAGTACACTAACTCAGTGCAAATATATGCAATACATTTTTCATCAGATAGTCACAGAATTTCAATAATTCAATATGATTCACAAAAATAGCAGTTCACTTTAGGACTTAAGCATTCAGAAGCGTTCATAAATCTGTTTGCATAATGAACATTGCTAGACTTATTATTGATATTTTATATAATCATTGTTGAGATAAGATCTTTGCTGTTTGCCTGGCCACAAACTTTGTATTTTCAACATCCACATACATTCACTAAAAATGACAGCTTCGCTCTGATAAATCATGTCTGATGATTGTCAGCACTGTGAACAGTAAAATAACACAACGGCAATAACACAACACCTTTACCCTTGTTTGGATGGGGACAAGGTCTGTTCTGGTGTCCCGGACCCAATCCTATACACAAATGCATGTGGACAAGCGCCTCAGGTTAATAAGATGCCTCAAAGACGCCATTTTGCAGCAAACAGATGTGATCACAGATTCAGAGAGAAGGTTTCATATTGCGAACCAAATTGATTTTTAGGGCTAACAATGAGACAATTTGTTCAAACTGAATTTGAACGTATACTGCAAGGTATATGGTCAACAACTGCAGAAAATAACTGATTTCAGATTCTCTCATTTTAAGGGGAAAGGGTGAGTGTTGGAAAGAACAGGCAAAGAAAATAGAATCCTATTACATACGAAGGAACATATTTTGTTTTGCAAAGATAACAAGAGCGGCACTTAAAAGAAGTTATGATGATGATAAATTTTGAAGGACATGTTCAATTAATAGTCTATAGGTAGGTAGGGGAGGGAGGAGGAAAAGGAATGCATGAAGGTGTAAGTTGTACATGCATATGTACGTTTGTGTTCATAGTGTATGATAAAGAAAGCACAGTGAGAAAGAGGGACAAGTGACCCAGGGAATGCAGAGAGGAAGTGACTGAGACAAAAGGGTAAAGCAAAGAGGAAAAAATTCCTCTCTGTCTCATTGCCAGTTAACTCTGAGGAACTAGAAAAGAAGAATGACTTTTCTTCAGACTGTAGCAAATATAGTCCACTGAAAAAGCTAAATATTCTTTACAAGGATATTTTTTATTATTATTATTTTAGAACCAAAATGTTCTTCTGTGTTCTCTGATGAATCAGACATAAAGTACTTCTAAAAGTGCTTCACATTGGCAGGGGGTCCTGATGAAGGACAATGATATTCTAGACCATTCTCAGTGAATATCAGCCTACAAAAGTGTTACAGCGAGGACAATTTTTCTTTTAACAAAATAGATTTTCCTGGGAAAATGGTGGTTTGTCAGAATTTGAAGCTTGGGTCTTTTTCAGGAAAATTACAGGTTTTGTGAAAACTTAATTGAGAGAGGTTTCTCAGGTCAAGATCTGTGCTAAGGTCACTTATATGATCTGGGGGAGACCTAGCAGTGTCATTCTCACCACACCTTGTGCAGTCTTGGGACCCGGGGTGCAGGCTGTGCCTGTACACAGCATGGTGGGGATGCTGGTGGTTTAGGGGATTCCACTTGTCATAGTTCTGGTGACATTGTTTCCAGCTCCTTTTATTGTCATGATACCACTGTTAGAAGAACATGACCTGGGTTTAGGTTTAAAACACCTACATTTTTTGGCAGGTTCTTCTTTGGGTGCCGGAATACCGGGCTCACCCACAGCCGTGCAGGCACAGCTGCAAAGATGATGCTTTGTGAAGCGGCCTTGGAAACAGCCAGATGCCTGCCATCAAGCCAATACTCCTGCTGATTTTTTTGCATCAGAAAAGCACAACCTGGATGTAAGTATCTGTGTACATATTATCTCATACATAGACATGTTTTTTAATATATATTTATATACAAAACCAATTATATGGGTGGGTCATAAAATTATAGTATATAACTAATATGACAGATGAATTAAAATCTGCGTATCAACAGTGTAAAGGGCAATAAAAGTTTTATGACAAATTGACAAGGTTAGAAATTGTTTTTAATTGATTATTTGTTTGTGATATTTGCCCTGCTAGTAGAACAGCTGTGCAGGGAATAAATACATGTGACATTTTGGGTCAATTTGTGAGTGTGCTGAATTTCAACAATGTGTGCTACTGTATGCTCAATGCAAAGCAATAGCAAAGACCCTGGAAACAGGTCTAAGACATTTTTTTGGCAGATTGTTTTTCCCTCTTGACTTCTTGATGTAGTTAGCAAGATTGGCTAGATTTGCAAGGCATAATGTGAACCTGTTTCCTTGTAAGATACACAGATCAAGGGTCCCAGTGATGCCAAATGTTTTGTGTTTGTTTAAAATAGTCCATTACAGAGACATTAATGTCTAAAATCTGAAGAAAATGGGTAAAAACCACTTATAATTATATTGTCTTTCAGGATGGTAATCTGACTTAACTCTAGATTTCTGCAGTGCCATTCTTTTCTTCCCTTGTGGTCAATGGAAAGACTTGGGCTTGATTCACATGATTAAATGTGAAGTGTATGATTGAATTGGTATCAGGTTGAGAAGTATCACACCATACAAAAGTCTATTTCTCTGTGCATAGTTTAGCTACACTTCAGTTTCTCTCTGCATAAGAATTAGCCTTTCCACATTTTTGTTCTCAGCAGGACATTGAAGTTGATGTGTCAGTAGTAATTTGTGGCCTTGCATATTTCCAGGATTTTTCCAAGATTTGGGGGTTTGCAAAAGTATGACAAATCCATGGTTGTGCTGTTACGGAATCCTTGTGTGAAGCTGCAAGAGAGGTTTCACCACCAAAGATCTGTGAAGCAGGGACAAACACACTGTCAGTCATGCAAGAGAGTTAAAAACACACAGGAGAAGAACTTTTGGGTTTTCATCAAATTATGCAGATTATTAATAAGGATTGTGTGGTACATTGGTTAACAGTATGTCATCTGCATGTAGAGGTACTCATTAGTAAGAACATACTCCTGAAAGTACGATTAATTTTATGTGCAGCTAACAGTGGCTAAATAGAGAGTAATTAATGAGTTGTTGATACAAAAATGAAAGGATAAAAAAAAAGCATTAGAAGGAAAAGACTTTCTGATATGCTTTTAACATCTTTTAGCTACATTTAAACCATTATGCATATGTGTTCTGTCACATATCTTGCATTCCCTATCTTTGAAGCGTGCAAGTTGAGGGACCTGACATGGGATGCCCTCCTGGTTCTCTGACAGGGTGAGAATCAGAAAAGAACAGTATTCAGTCATGTCTTCTTCCCACATGAGGTCTTGAACATGGTTTAGGGGTGGACTTGACAGTGTTAAGTTTATGGTTGGACTCAATGATCTTAAAGGTCTTTTCCAACCTAAATGTTTCTATGATTCTATGGTCAGTGCGTGCACTCAAACTGCTGCATCCATTTTTGTAAGACTGCTTGACCTCTTTGCAGTCTTTCACATCTATTGTGAAAGCACCTTCAGCACTGCCAGTGGTGTATTTCACAAGGTATTCAACCTACCTGAGAAATATTGGTTAAAAAAATCTCATGTCTGTGTTAGGAGTAACAGGAGGAAGATTTTGCTGGGCGGTAAGATGAAAAAAGAGTTTGCTTAAAAATTGACAAGACTTTTAAGATCAGTGTTTAAAGTGTGTTTGGTTTCCGTGCAACACAAAACAGTACTTTCATCATAACTCAGAAATTGTTGGTGTGATAAGTGATAAACACATATGTAAGTGTTTTTGATGCTGAGGCCAGAAAGCCGAGCTCTCTGATGGATCAGACCCATAAAAGGAACTGCCAAAATATTTTTAAAATGTTGTGTACCAGGAGATTAGGGTTTTTGGGGGGAAGGAAAGGGCTTACACTCATGTTTTTCAGGAATATTTTAATTTATCTGTATCCGTCAAATACCAATTAGTCAGTGACATCTGTTTCATGGAATATGTCATTATAATTGAGCAGGATTAAGTTCAGAATGGGATTTCAGATACAAGTACCAGAAGAGAAATATTTTCTTCTCAGCACAATCTAGGTTTTGGGGCACTTGCCTAGGCTATAGAGAAGGTACGTACTAGTCCCTGCTATGTAATTCTCATCTAAGTGTTTGCATCTTTCTTTCTCACATTGCAGATAATTTCAGATATTAGTGGGTTATTGGCTAGTCTAAGATAATACTTCTATTGATTATTTGACTTTATGTAAGTAATTATTCATGCTCTATGCAGCAATTAAAATTATAACTTTTTAGTCTGAGTGCTTACTTAAAATCTAGGAGTGTCATGTTTCAATTTCTCCTCTTATGAGCACAAATTGAGCAGCAGTAAAAATATGCAAAATAGAATCACTCTAAGAGAAGAGGCTAGAAGAGCTCTTTATCTCTGATCTTTGAAATCTTTGCAGGCATATCACTCAACTAGCATGTGGGTCCCTCACAAAGAGGTAGAGTTAAGTTTCTGCATTTTTATTTTGAAAAACACCTTTTGAGATCCTGGACTCGTCCTTGTGAAAAATTCTAGGATGTGTTAGATGAACGAATGCATGATAATTTTGTATACTTTGCGTGTCTGGAGTGAAACCAAGAGCCAAGGCTCACCTGGAATTGAAGCTGGCAAGGGATGTCAAAAACAAAAAGAAGGGCTTCTTCAACTACATTAGCAGCAAAAGGAAGGCTAGGGACAATGTGGGGCCGCTGCTGAATGAGGCGGGTGTCCTGGTGACG
>Ga0065711_1028875_pt1 | contig 38745 bp, 17 predicted proteins | sample Hoacrofraction12_FD_59098 | JGI IMG/M metagenome (GOLD analysis project Ga0065711, IMG submission 59098) | Hoatzin crop microbial communities from Cojedes, Venezuela - Epithelial fraction 12 v2 (version 2) | ecosystem: Host-associated > Birds > Digestive system > Esophagus > Crop | place...
AATTATTAGTAAAATTAAGGTTTTACATCTGAAAATTAAGGTTTATATGAAAAACGTAGCAGTGTTCACCCATTGAGGAAAAGCATGAAATCAAAAGGACCTCTGAGGATGGGACACAGCTGCAGCAGGCATGCGAGGAATCCACTAACACAGCAAATCCCTACAATGTACCATAGAGGATGGAACGGAGTGAAGACTCCGTGGCCCTGCTCCATGATGATAAAGCGGGAAGAAATGGTCCTCTAGAACTGATAAGCAGCTCATCTGGCCCTCTGAGCCAACAGGTTTTCGAAACCTTGCCAAAGTGCTATCCTCTCATGAACTTTGCTCATTTTAATATCATTTTAATACCAAAACACACCTCCATCCCGAAAGCTACCCGCCTCCGAGGTGCGACCACCCCTCTTCGAGTCTGCGCTCTCGATTTTTCGTAAACTATACCCTTAAACGTGAAGCGAGAGAATTTTACACCAATCATGATAAAAGGTATGTATGACTACAGTCACTCAAACTCCACCTTAAATGTAGAAAGGCTATAAAAATAGCCAGGGAAATGGGGGATTTTTGGAGAAGAAGGTAACATCGTAGATTTTCGGAGAAGAAGATAACACCGTAGATTTTCGGAGAAGAAGATCTTCGGAGGAAAAGAAGATAACACCGTGAGCATGTCAAGGGAAACTCCACCTCATACTGCCTCTGACAACCAGGATTGGCCGACGGGCTGAGCCTTGCTCCTCCCCCCCTTGGGACGCCTTGGGTGAGACTTGAACTAAGCGCTTTTCTCGGGAATAGTTACTCCCTAACTTTTATAGACAGGCTGTATTATTTATAACCTTTTCAAGCATTTTGGATTTGCACATGCTTTCTTGTAGACAGTCACTATCACTGGCAATTCAAAAAACCTATATATCTGTTGCACAAATAAAACTGCACTGTTTCAGTAGCCCATTGTCACAGTTTCTCACTGAACGAATGCGGCCGTGCTAGTTCATGAGCACGACTGGACTGAAGGTGCAGACTGCTACTAGTGTATCCAGAATCGTGGTAGTTTAATGTACATATTAAACACGACTGGACTGGTAGTGGCAATTGGACATCACTCAGAATTTAAACCTAGCCGCACCTGGCCTCCCACTCCGGTGAGGAGAGTTAGAGAGCAAGGGGGTTTATTTTCTGCCAAATTAACGCGACAATGGGCTTTCCCTTTGGTCAGCTGTCCCAGCTGTGTCCCCTCCCAACTTCTTGTGGATCCCCAGCCTACTCATTGGTGGGGCAGAGTGAAAAGCAGAAACGACTTTGACATCATGTAAGAACTGATCAGCCGTAAGTAAAACATTGATGTGTTGTCTACACTGTTTGGGTCACAAATACAAACCATAGCACCATAGGAGCTGCTATGAAGAAAATAAACTCCACCCCAGTCAAAACTAGTACACTAAAAATAAACACTCCTTATTGGTACTGATCTTCAATAAAAACAAATACTGTCTTTTACAAAAAAAGCCACCAAAATACAACCAATCAAACTGAAAACACCCCACAATACCACTTGGAATATTATTTCCCATACTTACATTAGCACTAAATAAGAGTCCACATTTTTCCTCTTCTTTATCCAAGAGAGAGCTCTACTTCACCGCACTGAAAGGCTGCTCTGTTGCCTACTCATTACATAAGAGCTATTCAACAGCCACATTTTACAGTGGTTAAGAATGATCTTGTAGCTGCATATATTGCTCCCTCTAGGCTGAGTACGTAGGTTTCTGTGTTACTCTGTCATTCCAGTTTTCTGCATGGTGCTGTAAATTGGGTTCCAACTCCCTAAAGCTGTCAGGGACTAAGGTCTAAAGGAAGAAGTCAAAGAATAAGCATTCGATGAAAAAGGAATAGCAAACTTTTACAGAGGAAATGGAATAACAGGAGTTCAAACAGATGGTGTGAATGTGTGAAATGTCTGCAAAATGTTCTTTGGAAGTGTGGACTATTGAGAGGATGCTGTACTAACCTGATAAACATTTTATGTGTACGGAGCAGAAGCACATGGTTTTACTGATGTCAGTGAAAGACGGATGTTTTGCCAGGTCTGTGTTCAACAGGTTACTGGGTACTCCACATTAGTCACGGATTTTTGCAGGTTTTGGTGTGCTTACTTTGAATTACCATGGTGTCTGAACAAGATGCCTTGTAGTGGTAGTATTAGCTGGTTGGTTTGGCAATGCTGTCAGCGATGAGACCAGTTTGCCTCACGAACTTGGAAAAGCCACTTACAGCCTCTAGACATTTTGTTTTCATTTGCTGTCTGGATGAGAACTTGCTGTGTGTTCGTAAGGTGCCTACCACAGTAGAACACTGGGTTCATTCCAGTCCTTCAGACCCTACCAGATTTCAAAAGCAAACTGGATTTCTGAAGACCAGAAGTATAGTAATCCTCATATCTTTTCAAATAATTTCTTCCAGTGAAGGAAATCTCACATTCTATTCTCATTTTTATGTATGAGAGAAGAAAAGGCATTTCCAGGCAGTTTTGACTTTAAAGATTTACATTCCAGATCCAATAAGATGGTTGAATATATAATGAACTGCTTTTATTGGCAGAGAAAGGTTGTTTGCTTGTTCCTGCTACAATAATAAAGACTTCTGCTGACAGAAGCAAGCTGAATGCATTTTGGGTTCAAAAGCATCCTATTTATAGTCTAGATGCAAAATGATCTCTGTTCACTACCATGTCTCATTTGCAGGTTATCATTCTTCGTTCCTCTGAATGCTAGTCGGCAGATGTGTCCTCCCATCTTGACTCATTGCATTAGTGACAGAAAAATATTCTGCATCATAGTATGGAACCCTTCATGAGCAGAAATGGAGGACAGAAGCAGCTTGTTTAAAATGCACAGGATAAAGAGAAAACAATCTCTCTTGAATATCAGTACAACTACGTTATTCAAATCCTTCAGGTTTTGAATTAAATAACTTTCCAAACAGTTGCAGTCAGTAGCATAGCATTAATATTCCCTCCTTAAAAATAAACTAAAACAAAATAGAATAAAATAAACAAAAATAAAATACAACAAAAATAAATTAAAAAAATGAAAATAAAATAAAAAAATTTGCCACAGGTCTTAAAATAAAAATTTGCTACAGGTATGTAGGCTCATACCCCATCAGTGTTTTATTTCCCCATGCACAGTGACAGAATGAAAAAAGTACTATTTCACACTTCTGAAGCTGCACCTTTTGGTGCCTTTTGTGGACATTTATGTCAATTTGATCCAGTACTATTATTGAAGTTTAATTGCCTGAAGATGTTAAGTTTCAAGTTTTGAAAATGCAAGGCTATTTCATTAAATTCAGCAGCTCCAGAAGCAAGATATGTATTTTTTTTCATGTTAAGTTTTAGGGAAGAGAAAGTCATTTATCACTGGTAGGTGGGCTTACACATCAGCAAATTTGCTGGTTGTTTTCCTCAAAACTCCAAAGTCTGTGAAAAGTAATTAAAGATCATTCTGCTTATACAGCTGGTTAAGAGGATTAAAAAAAAAAAAAAAAATGGTCATGTTGACATCAGAAGCAAAAAAGGACTCAGCAGTTTCTATGAACATTTTTCTGTCCCTTTCCTGACCAGTGATGGCTATAATGTTCTTTAGGTTTTATTGGGTACTGATCTGTTTGGTACTGTTCTGGACACTCTGTTTAGTCAACAATTTCTTTCTATATATTCCTTATCAGTACTTTTTCAATACTTTGTTTATACCTTTACCAGTAGCTCACTTTTCTCCTAAGCTGGCATTGACTGGGAGAAGTGGGCAGTGGGTAAAGCAATACAAACCATAGACAGAAATCCTCTCTTGCTCTAGAATCAGGATGGACTCTCTCATTCTGAGATACTAGAGTGAAAGATTCTCTGAATCTGCTAATTTGGTCCAAGTGTTTGTATAATGTTGAAAAGCTGCAAATGTTATTGTGTTTTAAAGTCTGTAGCTACTGTTTCGGTTTGAGATGGGTTAATTTCACATCTCAACAGCATTTCTTAACTTCAACGATCGCAAAGTACATGACATTAAATACTTTTTTCTGTGTGAAGGAAGCATGAATTAGAACTAGTCTTGTTAAAAACTCATTAACTTAAAATATATTAACCCATACATAGCCAAATCTTTTTGTCAGTAATCATTTTCATACTTTATTTTGGCCCATGCTAGATGCACAGAACAGAAATCCAGCACCATCTAAAGCCATTCAGATAGTTAAAGAAACCCTTACATAACACAGCTTTAAACCACCTTGCACAGACTATGCAAAAAAGGTTCAAGCCAAAGGCAGCCTGCAAAGCAGTAATTGTAAAATCCACAGAAGCTGGTGGAAAAACATTAATAAGACTCTGTACGAATACCAAGGCTTCACATTTACACTATTATCACCATCTTAACGTGGAAATTCGGCTAAGAACAATACAAGTTCTTAGAAATCAGTCTAAAGTGAATGTCTTTGCACATCCTTCCAGCACAGCGAATACTTTATTAACACATAATTACTACTAATCACTAATAGACTGTGTTCCCTTACTAACAAAGGAATCTTGGAGACAGAACCCGCCCTTTTTCAAAACAGGCAAACACAGCAAGACTCTTATGTTTTCCTTGACTAGATTGCCATGCCATGCCCCTTGTAGCTTGTCTCGATACACATGGCATGTCCATCTAAAACTTTTTCAAAGTGTTTGAAAACACTTGCTCAGGAAGCAAAAGCAGGAGGAGGAAGCAACAGGAAGAGAGAGGAAGAAGAGTAGGAGTAGGAGGGGGAGATGGCAGCAGAAGGTAACAGCAGGAGGAGTAGGAGGAGGCAACAGGAGGAAAAAGGAGGAGGAGAATACAACAGGAGGCAAGAGTAGGAAGAAGAGTAGGAGGAGGAGTTTGAGGTAAAGAAGGAGGAACTGGATGAGAAACAGACGGGAAAAGAGGAACAGGGGGAAGTACATGGGAAAGTGAAAGATAAAAAAAAGAACCAAGATGTAAAAAAGCAGGAGGAAGTGTTTAGCCAAAGAATAGAAGAAATAAAAACTGGACGAAAAAGAGGAAAAGGAGGAGGAAAAGAGGAAAAAGGAGTAGGAGAATAAATAGGAGGAAGAACAGAAAAACTGGGAGAAGTGGTTGGACTCTGATGATCTTGAGGGTTTTTTCCAACCTAAATCATTCTACGATTTTATTTGGATAGCCGCTTCACAGACCCACTTCTGTACTCACTGCATGTGCAATGCAGAGCAGAAATGAGTCAAAAACCTGTCATGCTTTTTGCCACAATTTCAGTAACTGAATTCTGACCAGTGACTTTGGATTTACTTCACAAGTTGCCAGATCCGCAGGACTCAAAAATTCATAATTAGCCCTAAATATGTGGATATTATACTCTCTTTGGGTTGCACCTATGAAATGACAAAAGCCTATTTTCTCAGTGTAATGATACATTTCTAAAGCACAAAGGGGAACTCCTGAGCCATGTAAAGTGTGATAATTTCAATTAAATTCATGAAGCTATGGGAATTTATGCCAGAGTTTTCCTATGCTGGCTCAAAATTTGCTGCTGAAGATGGTATATATTTGCTAACCCAAGAATGCATTTTCCACTGTCCAGCTGCTAGCTAAGAAGATTAATGACTGCTTTGTAGTTCCAATTAAACTCTTTTATCACCAACAGGGACCAAACAAGTTTTGATTTCAAAAGTACTGCTTAAGAAAGAAGACCAGGGCTGCATAACACTGACATTTTATTAGAATTCATTTGTAACAAATGGAACTTGTGTCAGCAAAGAACTGATTTCCATACAGACTTTCTTTCGCCACCAATGTAACGAAGTAAGAAAATAAAAAGCACGCCTTTCATTCTGTAAAACATTTACGCGTACTACTAATTAGAGGTAATTGTATCTTTTTTAACAAGCCATTTTACAAGGTCATTTTTTAAATTTTTCAGTCTATGCATCCAAAACAAGAGCAAAGAACACAATTTTTTATTATCTTTGTAAAGACGCTCAAAGCTTGAATGGCAAAGCCACGTAACGGATGGTTATGATGAGACCTGCAGCCTTCTGATATCTATGGAGTATCAGGGCACCAAGGAAAAGAAAAAGAAAAAGAGAAAAAGGAAAAGAAAATAAGAAAAAACAAAAATAAAGCAAAATAAGAGAGAATAAAAGAAAAAAAAGCAGTTGCATTTTTTTTAGTCATTGCAAACATTTCTTTTTTTCCTTTTTACATGTCATTTAAATATATACAAGTGGATTTTATAAGCAGTTTCTTACAGATGGGTTCAAGTTATAACATTATTGGGTGTAGAATCAATAGGGCAGTGCATAGTACAAAGGTATACATAGAAAGTGCAAATCTCCCTAAAGGGCCACCCCTTCCCCCAGCCATCCTCTCCACTATCTAACCACTGAAATAATTTTTTAAAAAAGAGCTAAATTAAACTTCTGTATAAATCATTTTTATATATTTTGTGGGTTTTTTTCCCCATTGCAACTAATTACAAAATGAGACATAACTACACATATAAACGTAAATAATAGCACCGTACTGGTTATACTAATGAAACCAATTTTAAGCTTCGAAATGTATGATGTATGTACACAAAGATGCTCACAGTTTAAATTAAATGTAGAATGACTATGTATAAGAATACAGAAAGTGGAATGCACATCAATGATGCTAACAGTTACCTTAAGAAACATAAAACCTAAAAGGAATATTTAGTTGTACAACAGTTTTCCTCACAAATTGGCTCTGTTTTTTTTTTGTTTCTTATGTTCCCACATTTTCTTTGGAGCTTGCAAGACAGTCTGCTAGGGAGAATGCTCTGATCCTTTTACAGATCTGGTGTGCAAGAATCTTTCCTAGTCTATGTTTCCAAAATGATGCTTTTTTGATTATTGTGTTTTTCTGATCTTCTACATTTGAGTTGAAGAACATGATCACACCACATAACCTGGCACTTCAACAACTATTTTAAAATACAAATCAAGAAAGAAGAAGAAACTGAAACATAGTGCACATTCTTCTCTGGTTCAGATGTAAGTTATAGAATCTCAGTCTGAGGTAGCCTTCTATAATACTTCTATTCCGTATATATATATTTATATTTTTGTTTTGTTTTTTTTTTTCTTTACAAAAGTGCTCAAATACAATGCTTATCAGAGTTTGGTCTTTCATATTTTTCCTTCTGCTAGTAATGGGAAAAGTGGAAGAAGAGGAAAAGAAGCTGAGGTCACATTGACATACCAGTGCTCCTACTTGGAACCCCAAAGAAAGAATTTCTTTGATATTCATGTACCAACAATGGCAGAAGGTATGATGGAAACCAGGCTCAATGTAAATGGTACCCTATTAAGAGTCTCAAAAAGTACTTTTTGCTGTTTACAGAATTTTATTTGTTCCCTGGAAGAAAATCCAGTGTGATTCTCGATTCTGTTGTGCCAGCTCAGTCTTGCTAGCCTTACATAAACCCTCCCACTGAAAGCAATGGTTTGACTTTAGCAACCTGTTGACACACATGAATGAGCAGGACTTGGCCCAAAATAAAAAAAAAAAAAAAGAAAATGATGCATGAGTGCTGGTAATGTCAACTACTGCTAGTGTATTGCTACATCTCTGCAATGATAACACTATAACCAGTGACACAGTAGGTTTAAAAAGCCAATGATAAATAGACTTTTGATTTGTGGGCTGGTCTGTTTTTTGAAATATGGAAAGATAAAGGGTCTTGACTACCTACATGGTTTGGGTTATTGTTTATTACCATCCATAATTGTTTAGAAACTGGAAATGCATATTATTCAAAATTGTCTGATACATGTATTAAAATGTTTGAAAAGAATAACAGAGATATGAACAAACTGAACTAAACACAAATGAAGGCTAACTTAAAGAAATGCTATTCAAAATAGGCATCAAATATAAGGCACTCTAAATGTAAAATTAAAATAAAACCCAGCATCCTCAAACAATGCTGTATGCCACAAAACATTTGATTTCACAGAGCAATGTGTGTTTGGCTTTGCCCTGTTACATACGATATATGTAAATTATATAGCTCACACTATAGACAATATACTATTGAATACAATTTTAAAACATCTTAATACCTAGTATATTACAACATTCTCCCCTCCTAAAGGGATATGCACTGACCTTTCCCACATGCACACCTCATACATTTAATAATATGATTTCTTATTGCACTATAGTGTTACAAATATTGAACTTCATTGGAAGCCTAAATCACGTACTCTGTGTGCGTGTGTGCATGTGTGTGTGTGCGTGTGTGTGTGCGCGCGTGTGTGTGTGTGTTCAAGTGGCAATGTGGACAGAAGTATTATTTGGGATAGAGATGACGTTCAAATATCAATGATGTGCATTCCTCATTTCCCTTTGAAATGGAAGTTTATGGACCCTGGAAACACAGAGATGATAAAACAGTAGTTTAATATAGTAGTTTAATTGTAGTATGCTGAAAAACTTTCCCAATGCCTTGATAAATCCAGGTATGGAATTGATATGTTTGTGTGTATGTGTGTGAATACCTACCTATCTGTATCTCTGTAACTATACAGAGAGTTAGACAAGGGTAGACAGTAATACATACATATATATAGAGAAAGAGAGAGGGTGTGGGTGTGCATGTGCATATGTGTGCATGTGTGTGTGAATGTTAGCAGCATCTTTATACTTTGCGCCTCCCTGTTGATTCCAAATGAAACCAAAAGCCCCATTTTGATTTAACTGATTACAATGAATAATTTCTTAAAGAAAAAGAAAACAAACAAAACTGTAAAAGTAATAGCTAACAAGACTGTGGTACTGTGGATAAATAGGACTGCACAAAAATGTGCAAATTTTCAAATTAACATTTCCACAGCACGATATTACAGATAACAGTTTTACAGCTTAAAAAAAATCTAGAGTTTTTAAACAAAAAGATTAACAGTTATGCAACCTTTTCTTTAATTGACTTCATTGAATGATAAACTTGTTAAAAAAAGGAAAAAGTTTACACAGTTAAAAATGAAGCACAGGTCAGCAGTATCTTTACAATACTAAAAAACTAAATCAAGGACTTTCTTTTTAAACATTCCCACATTTTCCCTAAAGTGTTATGATGAGCAGTACGATGGGAAGGGGCGATGTTGAAGTAAAGAGTCCTCTTTGTTTCAGAAGCCAGGACCCAATCTTTTAACAAACATCTTGCACAGAACTGCAGTTCTCTCCAAATTCTTCTTTGCAAAAGCATGCAATCCTGAACAAGATGATCATTCTTTCTGATTAATTTCCTCCTCCCTTTAACTTCAACCAATGTCGAACCCTTGAGGTATCTGTAAATGAGATCCTTCAGACGCCTCAGTGGTCAGGATTCTTTTATTATGGTTAGGTTATTAAACTGTGAATTCTTGGTCCACATGGAACAGGGGTTTTTTTTTGTTGTTTTTGTTTTATGTATCCCCATTATTTTTGTTCATGTGTTTTTTTATTTTATATATCCCCAATAATCGCTCCTTAGCTAACAGTTAAGAAGTACTTCTAAAGCACATTGTATGGCTCAGAAGCGGCTCTCTGGATCTTAAAGGGCCTGCAATAAAAATCCACGATGGGTTTTTATGTTGCATAGTGATCAAAGCTGCCCAGATATTCCAGTGCGGCTCGGTAGCAGAACTGGTATTGATCCTGGAGAAAAAAAGATAGAAAACAAAAGCATCAAAAAGTCAGCTTATTGGTTGGTTTCTATTTTCTTTCAACTAAGAGTGAACACTTTGTGGCTACAGACAAATACACCACAGAAGCATCTGCAGTTCACCAATATGCTCTTGCTGACATCAACAGAAAACCAGTCTGAGTTACAGCAGCTGAAGGCAGACACTCATTTAATGCAGTAACATTTTCCACAGAATGCAGCTTCTTGCGCAGAGACTATATAAACCCACCTACCGACTGTCTGTTATTCTAGATTAATGTAATATCAGCATAAAGCTTTCTTCTTCTGGGAGCCTGCTAAGATGCTTTTCCCCCATGTATTTAAAAATAAGTAGTAAAATATCCTATTAACTTTATAGCAAATACAACATACTAAGTGACAAAATCCATCATAGCCTTAATATGCAATGCTGTATGGAAAACCACCCAGTTAAAAATCATGTTAAGGAAGCAAAGGGAATCCCAGCCTTTCAGTAATATAGGCTTTGATGAAGATATGAAGATACCTTAGCTGTGGCAAAACAAAGGCCTAAGAGAGAAATACACAGCTAAAGCATCTTATTAACATGAAACAGATTGCATTTCTACCTATACCTGGAAGCAGAGAGAAGTTCAGTGTGGTGAGAGCTTTGCTTATACCTCTGGTGAATCCAACATTTGGCATTTCATGTTATTCTCACCCCTACACAGCAGTCCTTTTCCACATTTATGTAATATTGCACACTTATACTAAAATGTCATGTCTGTGTACTCATTTGCAACTGCCACTCAGGGTTTACACGTTAAAAAAGAAATTGCTTCTGAAAGCCACCCAAAATATCAAGGTCTTCTTATCTTCTTCATCATCTGATGAGTTTCCTGGTGTCCAAAAGAATTTTAATTGCAACCTTAACAAGTATAAGCCACATGGGGTTACCACATCAGATATTTGCTTCAGTGTAGTGGCGCGATCACTAATAGTTCTTTTCTGCTTCCTATTGCAACAGTGTGAGAATGCATTAGACATATGTGTCAATTTTAAGTGTATGTGTGGTCCACATGGAGTTCAAGTGCTTTGTTGAATAAGGATTAGATTTCCTGGCACTTTATACTACTGAATGAGACATTTGTTTTACATATAATCCTGAAAGAAATGAGTACACAAGAGTACACAATACTGCTACTTTCAGCAGGAGGGATGAAGGGTAGCATACAGAAACAAGTCAAAGTAGGAGGAGGGAGAATATATTGCATAGCTGAACTCTGTACTTGTCAGGTATGCTCCAAGAAGCACAGTTTTTTTGTACACTGTAGGTATTTCTTGGAATCAAAATGACAGAAAGCAGTCATTTTTTATTTCGCTTATCCAGAAGAATGATGGGTATGGAAAAGAAATGGAATTAACTCTTCAGTTTGGTCACAGTGATTTACTTGGCTGACAAGATCAAAAATAAGTATCTTTATTTTTCACACAACTTTTTATGAAGGTTGTCTTCTTAAAAATAAGACAACCTAGCTTTTATTAAACAAGTTTAATTTTCTTGTGGAAAATGGCAAACACTCAGGAACCACTTTAAATTTCACAGACTGTAATTTAAAGGCCAGTGTCAATCAAATTGTACTAAATAAATGTATGTCCTAAAATGTTTCCCTTCTCTGTCTCTTTTGCTTGCTTTTCTAACTTACTGGCTCTGGCTTAGTTCAAGTCTCCTGTTCAGAAATTTAAGCAGAAGTTATGCGTAATTGAAAATGTTGGACGTATTCTTTATGACATGACACATTTACAAGCATCCAGGCCCAGGAAATCAGTTGATACTGCTTATCCCTTTTCCTTTTCTCTCTATGGCACTCTTTCTAGCACAGCAATTATTTACACTATAGCTTTCCTGCACACTGAATTTACCATTAAAATTTTCAAGCCAAACAGCCTCTTGTTTGGTGACACAAAGTCAAGAAAACCATGAAAATAATACAGTATGAAGTCATGAACAACACTTTGCTTCTGGAACAAAAAAAAAAATCAGTGGAAGCACCTGCAGAAACAATTTGCCTCCTTTATTACCACATATTTCTGCTAGGAAACAAAGGTTCAAATAAAAATGGATAATGTTTCTTGGAAAATGGTTTTCCTCAACTACCATAATTCAGGATCCACTACTGAAATGACTTTTTTCTTCCCCAGCCTGCAGTATCTACTGCTGTAACAGAAAATAGTCCTTGCAGTACCTTTATGGCAGATTTTACACTGCAGTTGTATAGTCACTATATGACTTAAGATATAAATGTAAGCACATTTTATACAGTCTCTATTTGTGCCTTTTTTGGCTGTGGAAATACCCCTTCTTTTCCACCACCATTGTAGATGGATACTGTTTTGCTCACCTCTGTCTGTACCATGGCTGGCCGTTGTGTCCTTAACATTTTGACAGTCTGGAAGATATCTACAACACCTTCATATCTCATTCTTTCCAACACAATGCTCAAGGTTATGAATACTCCAGTTCTTCCAACACCCGCACTGTTGCATCAAAAGAAACAACAAAGAACGGAAAAAAGGAATGTTAATTGACAGTTAATGCTGACGGAATTGGCTGACAAGTTATCTGTGGTTACACCACACCATTATGTGTACAAATTTCTATATGAAAAAGGCTCACTGAGAAAAATTCCACAGCAAACTACCACATTGGATTTGGAAGAATAATTGTTCTCCAGCAAATGTCACGTGCTACTAACTACTTCCTGACTCTCCAGTCTTCATTGTAAAGTGACTTGGTTTCTTTATCCAGATAGACAGTAATCAGTGCATAGTGAAGGAAAACGAGAATATTTGTTGCCAGTGACCTACAATGGAACTGACCAGCGAAAAAGATGCCAAAACTTATTTTACTGCTTGCTTTACTTTAGCTTATTCACTTATATGCCCTGTTTTGCACATCTTCAGTGTCTTAGTTTACCTCCTACTTTGAATTAAGAGATAGTGGATTTTCAATTAATATTGAAATTGTTCATGAACAGTACATTTTAAATAATGGATACATAAAACCCTTAAGACTCAGCTTCTATTCAAGTCTGGCAGTCTGGATCTTTAGCTTTCCAATTCTGATATACATACACCATATCTGTCTACAGTAGCCTGAAATGTCTTCTTTGAATATATGGCTTTGCTCTCCATTCTGTCTTGGGTTTCTGTTATTAGCTAAAACCCCCCAAAGAAGTGATAGAAATTCCTGTAATCAACAGAGCCAATAGTTGTCATTTATTAAAACTCAACAATCACTCATTTATGAGGATGATTCTTGGACAAAGAGACCGGTAACTACACAGAAAAAAAGATTTTCCAAGTCTTAACTTGTGTGGGTGGAAATTAAGCATCCCACCATCTCACTGTTGATGCTAATAATTTCACAATGTTTTCTCCAGTCAGATAGACTTGCGAAGCTGAAGATTTATGAGTCCTATTTACCAGACAGGAGAGTGGAAGAACATGAACAGTAGGGAAATACTGAAGAACTGTGAATGTTGATATGAACTATGACAGAGATCCAGTGCATTCACATGAATAGTGTGGAAATTGAACGTCCAAACTGTTGGACGTTGATGGCATTTTAGTGTTTGGTCTAGATCAGTGTACTTCTAGGGCTATTAAATATATGTGGTCGGATTTAGTAATTTTGCATAACCTGTGTGCCTTTGGAGAGCTGCAGCCAAAGGACAACTGAGACAGAACTTGACAAAATATCATGCTCTCAGTGCTGGTTTACCTATATGTGATGACAATGGTCCTGGACATCTAGAGCAACTGGAATGTAAGGTCCTTTCCATGATGAAGTAAACTAGAAAGGTAATGTTTACAAAACATGCTGAAAAAATCCTGGAAAAACAGCACTGCAAACTGTTTGGACTTCATAGAGCTGATGACACTGTGATTTAAATCAAGTAGTCCAGGAAGTGACCAGCAGAGTGAAGGCAGATTATCATTTTCCATTCTCCTTGCTCCTCCTCCTGCTCAGCCATTAAAGATATCCAACAAAAAAAGTATGATTTTCTAAATATGACTGAGGACTTCTAGCCTCACACATTAGTCAAATCTTTACTACTTTAAAAGAACTACTTAGAATTCTTTAATTCAGCAAAAGGAGGGAATTGATTTGTTGCTTTGTGTTCCTATGAAATGAAAAACTATATGGAGAAGTTACTTAATGAGGAATACAGACTAATATGGAAAGATTTCAATGCCTGACTGATCCTGACAAATCCTAAGTAAGTGTAATATTTTAGTAAATTCTTAGGAAACTGATTCTGTTTCTCTGAAAATGGCAAGTGTATTTTAATGTTGTATCAAATCCTATAAGAAGATGCTTATGATTTCTAAAGAGTGATGGAAGTCCACATCAGTACTAGCACCATTTTAATGATCAGCTGGTTTCTTTTAGTGCAAGCCCAGGAGCAAACTGAGTTCTACCGTAATATTTAACAAAGCAATGCTACATAGGTTTTAAAGAATCCTGGATTTAGTAAATGGTGAAGGCACTGCTTCATGAGGTAGTATGATTCACCAAAGTTTAAACAGTTACACAGAATCACAGAATGTTCGGGGTTGGAAGGGACCTCTGTGGGTCATCTGGTCCAACCCCCCTGCCGAAGCAGGCTCACCTACAGCAGGCTGCACAGGACCTTGTCCAGGCGGGTCTTGAATATCTCCAGAGAAGGAGACTCCACAGCCTCCCTGGGCAACCTGTTTCAGTGCTCCATCACCCTCAGAGTGAAGAAGTTCTTCCTCATGTTCAGATGGAACTTTCCTGTGCTTCAGTTTGTGCCCATTGCCCCTTGTCCTGTCTCTGAGCACCGCTGAAAAGAGTCTGGCCCCATCCTCCTGACACTCACCCTTGAGATATTTACAAGCATTTATAAGGTCCACTCTCAGCCTTCTCCTTGTCAAGCTAAACAAGCCCAGCTCCCTCAGCCTTTCCTCGTAGGACAGATGCTCCAGTCCCCTCACCATCCTCGTAGCCCTCCACTGGACTCTCTCCAGTAGCTCCTCATCTTTCTTGAACTGGGGAGCCCAGAACTGGAAGCAGTACTCCAGATGAGGCCTCACTAGGGCAGAGTAGACGGGAAGGAGAACCTCCCTCAACCTGCTGGCCACACTCCTCTTAATGCACCCCAGGATCCTACTGGCCTTCTTGGCAACCAGGGCACACTGCTGGCTCATGGTCAACCCGTCGTCTACCAGCACTCCCAGGTCCCTCTCCGCAGAGCTGCTCTCCAGCACGTCTGCCCCAACCATGGTTGGAATGCTTTAATGAGCCATGAGGAACTAATAACATTTTTGTAGGAGAGAAGTGTTTGTTGTTAAACACACATCTTGAGTGCATGCTGGGAAAGGGTGGAGTAAAAAGACTATGAATATTTAAAAGCAGTTGAAGTCAAAATTGTGCTTCAAGGTGAACAGTCCTTTGTCCTTTTAACTATTTTTTAGTTAACTGCCTGATGTGGTTAGAAATTTTTAAATTGTATCACACCGATCTACTTGTAAAATTTCTGGAGAAGGAGAACATCCTAAAATTGCAGGTGGCTGGGGTTTACTGTGTAACAGAGAAAGCAAACTTGTGAAAAATGTGTAGAGTGGGAAGGAAACCACACGGAAATGGCACTAGGGGAGTCTGTCATTAGAAGAATTTCTCTGTACAAGACAAATCCTTAAAAACTCATCACAGTACAAACTGGAGTCCTTATTACAATAATTCCACGAAGGAAACCCAGGACCTTGTGCATCCTGAAAGAAACAAATGAACTTACTAATTTGCTAGGGATATTTGCTATTCATGTAAGTTGAGTAACACTGATAATGATGATTAGCACTACCAATAAATTGTCATTACAATGATAACACATTTAAAGACCAAACAATGATGAATTACACTGGATTTGACTTTGTTTCTACCAAAGTAAATGGTAGAAATCTCCATAATTTCAGCATGAAAGATCACACCCATTTGGAAGGGATGCATAACCTACTGCAAGCAGTACTTTATTTCAGTCACAAATGGGCAAGTGTGCACGGCGCAAAGAACTTAGAAGAATGCCATCACTTTGCTTTCTTATGTATGTCTGCATAAAGGCATAAATGTTGCTTACTACTACTCTGCTCTCAAAACTCATTAATGTCAGGAAGAATAAGGCTTGTTCTTATCACAGTTGTCCTTCAATTTCCCTTGCTAAAGGAATCCCAAACACTGCTCTGCAATAATGTTGTCCTTAGCAGTCCATAAAAATTTTTAGGCACACAAAAAAAGCAGAATTCAAGTAGTGCAATACATTTATTTTGTCAGTCTGTCAGATTAGCGGAGCTTAAGGAATGATGTTAAAACACACCAGTGTTTTGACAACTTCTGGTTGCTCCTGGTTTTGGAAGGACAAGAATCTCTCTCTCTCTGTGCATTCATATGCTCTAGTAAAATTGTTCATTTTGCCTTCATGCTAGTATCAGGGCATTACTTGGCTTGCAGGAAGCCCTTGAAATCTGTATCAGTATTTTACATCTCTGCTGTACAAATAATAACTTTTCATCAACCAAAAAATAGTTTAATTTTGCAAAAATGAGTACCTAAAATCCTACTAGAATTTATAGAAAACAATTTATTAAATAAGAGATAAAAGATAAAGACATTATTTTTGGCCATCTGCTATAGACTCTAGAATACTGCAGAGATAATAAATGAAAAAAACAAGAATATTAGAAAGACCCACCCTGGATTATTCCTACACACCCTGCAAGCTGTTTTCATCTGCATATCAATTGTAAAGGAATTGAAGGAAGTCATCACATAAAAAACGGGCATTACATTCTGAATTTAGAACTCACCAATTCAAATCTCAATGATTTTTGACAGGTAAATTTTCTAAACATTACTTTCTATTCCATTCCCTTTCTTGAGACAGCTACCACTTCTATTCGTCTCATCTTGATTGCTACTAATGTGTTGCTGAGACGTAACTAGCTTGTTTACAGGTAGTAATTCCCACCAATGTAACAGCCTCACTTCTAATTACCAGTGGAAAAAAAACTATCAGATACAGCAGCCTGTGATAAGGCTCTTCCTACTGCTTTCTGTGTATAGCATTGACTAGATTGTTTCTACCCTGCGTTAGAGACATATTTAAGTGAAGAAAAAAATCAACTGCTTCCAAATATTTCAGAAGAACCCTTTCTGTGTAAATGGGATATCATAGAACAGTTCCTGTTTTGTAAAGCAGCCCTATGTGTTCCTTTTTAGATCTTCTACTAGATTACATTTTCTGATACTTCACCTGTGAAATTCCATTTACTTATACACCTTCGCTACAATCAGCAATCAGCTTCAGAAAAGAAACAAATCCGTATATGAATTATTTTGAGGCTTTGTTTACTTACCTGCAATGAACAGAAATTGGTCCATCCTGACCAAACTGCTCTTTTGTTTTATGCACCTGGCCTATGAAGTCAATAAATCCTTCTCCAGACTTTGGCACTCCTTGTTCTGGCCAGTCTGTGAACTGGAACTGCCTCACTGTTCGGGACTGGCCATCCTTTAACAAAAGACACAAATAATGTATCCCAAAAGCATGTTCCTGTGGCTGGAAGTAAGTCAGCCAACAACCAGAAAGACAATCACAAAACAAGGACATTGAGAGGAGGTGGGGAATGGCTATGATTACATTTATGAAGACTCTTTCAATTGCAGCACTGAGTGGTGCTTTTGGACACATTGGCCCAGGACTGCAGTTTCATTAACAAAATTACACAGATCTCTTTCTGCACTGCATAGGAGAGTTGTCTGACATTCTGTCTGTGTAAAAAGAGTGTCTAAGGCTAGAGACATAACAATCTCACCAGCTTATATGATTTCTTTTGGTAAGTTGTGTTTTGAATGCTGCTGACTGCAAATTCCATCAAATACAGAACAGGTAGAATAAGACCATCCAATCTGACTCCCCATTTCCTAGATATGCTCATCTACCGCATGGCAGGAATATCTTTACTGATAAGACTCATTTAGTCATTGCCCTCTTTGCAGATGGTATCTTTAATAGTATGATGCTTTCTAGGAAATGGACATTTGCCTGGAAGAAGATGGGTCAAGACATGCCAGTTGTTTAACAAACCATAAACTTTCCTTCAGTCATTGTAATTTCATTCGCTAACAACTTGGACTCTGTCAAACATTGACAAGGGTTTCCTCTCTCAAAACAAATCAGCTGAAGCTGCTCATTCCATTTGGTTAAGAATAGCAGCAGGATTGTTTAAAACTGCAGAATACTGCAGCATGGTTATTTTCATAAGGAAGCCACTGGAAGTATTAAACGCCAACTTCTGCTGTATGCATATTTAGTATGTAAATAGTGAGGACACATAAACAGAAAAAATACCGTACAAAGGGATGAAGTAAATTTGTTCTGAATTTTCAAACATTGTTCTTGATGACTTTGATGCTGTCAGTCTGAACAGCTGAAATGTTTAAAAGCATGGACATAAACGCACGGGCACATGAGCTACCGATGTGAACTAGTGCATCTGGACACGTTGTTTCCTAAGCACCCACGCTGCCATGTCTTCAAAATGGTCTTCTACTAAGTGAAACTGATGAAAAATTCAAATGATTATAGGAGATTCCCCCCAGCCCCCCAAGCAAAAAGTTATGCTGGAGGCAAGAACACTCTTCCTCCCGCAAGCACTCAGATATTACAGACTTTTGAAATGAAAGAGAAGTGATTTTAAAAATAACAGAATGAAAAAACAATACTTTGCTTTTATGTTTCCCCTGGTATCATAGGTTTTTGCCTCCTATGTCTCAGATGAGTAAAGAAAACAGAAAACGGGTGTGTGTGCCAGCCATTGCTCCATGAGAGGACACACATGCTTCTTTGACTTACTATCTCTTACATTCCCACTAGACCATTGTGACAATTTAGTAGTCTATTTCTGTTGAATGTTTTTGCCCACTTAAAATAAAAAATCTGTTCCAAAACATTTACCCAATTTTATTTCCTGTGGGCACCAACACAAAGTACTAAATATTTCCTACCAAAATGGCATTTGTTAATGCAGACTTCTCTCATAACAGTCTCTGTGATCCCACTTTCCCCCAAGAAGACACAATGAAATTGCATCCTTCAGATAGCCTTAGGCACATGACATCAATTAATCAAGAAGACAAAACAATAGGTTGATTCCCTCCAAAATAACTCCCCACTTTTCTAAAATAAAGGAAGAAACTCTTAAGTCTGACTCACTTGCGACGTGTTAGTTAAGGACATGGAAGCTCTTCAGCAAGTTCTGACCCTCATAGGAAGTATGCTACAATAACTGTTACTTTTTAGGGGTAGAAAAGATAAGAAAGACACTGCTTTGCTTAAGTCTAGGCTGTCATTGGAAAGAGAACAGATTTCTATGTGCAAAATAGACTCGACGGTAAATATTTGTTTTTCATGTGGGTCTAAATCAACTATATTGGTATATTTCACGACTGTAATAACTAAATAACCCAGTGCACGTCTGTGAAAACTGTTCTAATTTAGTTTTAATGGCAATAACTTCTGTTATTTAATGCTATTTAATAAGCACAGAAGTAAAGTTAGTTAGTCTGATGTTAGACTAGCATTAAAGCATATTGGGAACTGATCTGCAATTTCTTACACAGTTCCCTCTGCTGCTGACATTATAAACAGTGCTGCTTTCTTTTAATGAGATGCTTGCCAATAGCAGTCCAAATAGAAATGCCAAATTTTATTAAAATCTTAACTTTCAAATATTGTGACAGTTTGCATAGTTAGTTATCAAAATACAAACTTTCAGATCCCTGTGTGGAGCAGAGGGCTTTTAATGCATCATCCTATTGAGTGGCTGACCGTTTGGGTATCTTCTTGCTCCTTGCAGGGGATATTCAATTGTCTTTTGATGAGGCTGTAGAATTTATAATACTCTCTTACAGCCATTACTAATAGCTTAGCCTAAAATGAGACTGCCCCAACATATTGACCTTTGGAGTTTACAGAGAAAGTGAGTATAAAGCAGAAGCAGCAAATTGAAACAGTTACAGAGGTCAATTTCACCTTACAACAATTCACAGCTCAGTTTCAGAAATAACGGAGTTCCACACCAGACACTTGCTGCTGACACCTACAAAGGCAGTGTGTTGCTTTTCTCCTCCCTGAGGAATAATTGGCCAGCTTGGATTTGCCAGAGCACAGACAGTATTCCAACATTATGGATGGGTTTGCAGATAAGAGGGAGAGAGGTTGGTTACAACTGCTGCAGCATTTACTGCTCTTTGAATACAACAACTTAGTTAGATGGTCTCAGTTACTGGGTGTGACAACCATGAAAGTCTAACTACAGGAAAACTATAATGTACATTTTGGTAAGGAGTCCTCACCGCTTCCAGTAAAATTGGAAGGAGCTATAGTTTCCCAGCATATCCAGAAAATTTAAGATGGCCCTGTGAGCTTGCCAGTGAGTTGTTTAGCAAAATTTGGACCATCAAGGTAAAGAGATTTTTAAAATTTGAGAAGCAATGATATGTGATGGTAAAATGTCACAACAGGACTGCCAAGGTGCACGTACACTTGGTACGTTTAAAAAGAGGTGTATTAATATCAGGTCCAATAAAATAATTTCTGGCAAATTAAGTTCTTCAGCCCTTTCAGACTTTTTACTGGTGTGATAGCTATAAGTAAACAGACTTTCATAAATATCCCAGTTAATTACATACTCTTGAAAGAACTTTTTGGAAATACATACTGTTTGCAGACACTTCAACTATATCTGTGGCTTTTTGTTATCTTTGTTATTGTGTGATCTGAGCTTGGTGAACTATTTCATGTAAGACCTCTTCTAGCTTGAGATGGAACAGATTTTTAATAGATGATCTATGAAAACTGTCAGCAGAGCTCTAGTGAAATTGGCTTTGACTGTCTATGCTTGCAAGCGTGGCTAAAGACTGATGTCAGGAGCCTGTTCTTCTCCACTTTTGTTAAGCACAAATAGGTTAGAGACGTCTAGTTAATTGTCAGCAGTACCTAATTTTACTTGAAAATAACATTAAAAGCAGCAGTTTAGCTAACTATGAGAAAATCTAACATTTTGGATGCTGACTGGCAACTCTGAGTAATCACTCATGTTATTGCTGGACAATACATCCTATATTTTGCTTGAACAAAAAGTATTGTAGAGCGCTTACAGAAATGGAAGCTGTCAGTAATTTTTCCTGCCATGCAGACCAAAGTGCTAGAAATCATGTCTGAGAAATGTCGAATATATATTTAAAGTTTATATACGTTTAATCTTATATCAGTGCTCAGTTTTGGAGTGAGGAATTCCGATAAGAAATGCAGTATGAAAATGAGGATGCTGGGGTCACAGCTGCATGTATCTACTCTGCAGATATATAAGAGTGCTGAAAACACGCTATGCCAAAAAATCAAATTGTAATGTGCAAAGCTTGTCAAGCTTTTCTTATGAATGCTATTAACTCTGCAGTTTTTAAACCTCAATGTATTAACCTTTGTGCTCACTCAGCCTAGAGGGTGGTGCAAACCAACATATTTGCAACTGTAAGTGACAAAAATTGTCACCAGAAATGATCTAGAGGGAAATGAGGAAAAAAGGGAAAATGGTCGTCAAATCATCTAATGTATTTTGGCACAAATGGTTATTCAGAACTTCACAAAGTTGTGCTGCCCAGATGTTAGATCTGAATGAAGTCAATTGCTCTTACACAAAGATCCCATTCATTTCATAATAACCTTATCTGCTTTTTTCTTATTGCTTGTAGAAAGTACACCCCTAGGGTTTTTTCCATAATAAAACTTTAAAAAAAAAAAAAGAGGAAGAGAAATTGACAATTTCTTTTAAATTTCTGTGAACTAGTGTAATGCTATGTTAACTTACCCTTGCATCCGTAACCTTGAATTCCCTCAGAATATACTGTGGCATGTTGTACTCTGCCATTGGATCTACCACAAAATACTGATACCTGGCTGAGCGCTCTGCAGGCCAGTACTGGTGGCATTTTTCCTACAAAATAACAAAGCAAAACACATTTCCTATTACTCAAGACCACTACCATAAACTGGTATGAAACTTTTTCACTCAGTTAAGCGTAATATTCATGGAAAGTGCCATTAGTGACAGGAACATGAATTGTTTGTCTTACTGTGCACATGAAGTTCCTTCAACACCTACAATAAAAAATGATCTTCAATATTGCATTGCAAAGGGGTTCTCTCTGGTCACTGTACATCTGAACTCATTTATCCTTCTGCTCAGTTCCATTATTTATCAGTGACAAGAGCTATCCCTAGCCTAATTTTCAATACAGAATGGAATTTAAAAAATGAGGTTACCTCATAGAATAGTTTGGGTTGGAAGGGACCTTGAAAGGTCATCTAGTCCAACCCCTCTGCAATGAGCTGGGACATCTTCAACTAGACCAGGTTGCTCAGAGCCCTATTCCAATCCAATCCTGAGCACTTCCACAGAGGGCATATCTACCACTTTTCTGAGCAACCTGTTCCAGTGTTTCACCACCCTCATGGCAAAAAATTTCTTCCTTGTATCTAGTCTGAATCTACCCTCTTTCAGTTTAAAGCCATTACCCCTTGTCCTGTTGCAACAGACCTTGCTAAAAAGTTTGTCCCCATCTTTTTTATAAGCCCCCTGTAAGTACTGAAAGGCTGCAATAAGGTCACCCCGGAGCCTTCTCTTCTGAGGCTGAACAGCCCCAAGTCTATTAGCCTTTGCTCATAGGAGAGGTGTTCCAGCCCTAAGATCATCGCTGTGGCCCTCGTCTCGATCTGCTCCAACAGGTCCATGTCTTTCCCGTGCTGAGGGCTCCAGAGTTGGATGCAGGACTCCAGGTGAGGTCTCACAAGAGCAGAGTAGAGGGGCAGAATCACCTCCCTCGACCTGCTGGCCACACTGCTTCTGATGCAGCCCAGGATATGGCTGGCCTTCTGGGCCGCGAGTGCACATTGCTGGGTCATGTCCAGCTTTTCATCCACCAGTACCCCCAAGTCCTTCTTGGAAGGGCTGCACTCAATTCCTTCAATTCCCAGCCTGTATTCATACTGGGGCTTGCCCCAAACCAGATGCAGGACCCTGCACTTCACCTTGTTGAACTTCATGAAGTTCACATGGGCCTGTTTCTCCAGCTTGTCCAGGCCCCTCTGGATGGCATCCCGTCCCTCAGGCATGTTGCTCACACTGCTCAGCTTGGTGTCGTCCGAAAACTTGCTGCAGGTGCTCTCAATCCTGCTTTCGATGTCACTGATGATGATATTAAACAGTACTCGTCCAAATATGGACCCCCGAGGGACACCACTTGTCACCGATTTCCATGTGGACATTGAGCTGTTGTCCACTACCCTCTGGATGTGACCATCCAGACAGTTTCTCGCCCACTGAACAGTCCACTCATCAAATCCACATTTCTCCAATTTAGAGAGAAAGATGGTGTGGAGGACCGTGTAAAGGCCTTACAGGAGTCCAGATAGATGACATCTGTAGCTCTTGCCTTGTCTGCTGATGTAGTCACTCCACCACAGAAGGCCACTAGGTGGGTCAGGCAGGACTTGCCCTTGGTGAAGCCATGCTGGCTGTCTCGAATCACCTCCCTGGCCTCCAGGTGCCTTAACATCGCTTCTTGGAAGATCTGTTCCATGATCTTTCCAGGCACAGAGGTGAGGCTGGCATGTTGGTAGTTCCCAGGGTCCTCCTTCCTACCCTTTTCAGAAATGGGTGCAGTGTTTCCCTTTTTCCAGTCACTACGGACTTCACCTGTCTGCCATGACCTTTCAAATATCATGGGGAGTGGCTTGGCAACTACATCAGCCAATTCCCTCAGGATTCTGGGATGCATCTTGTTAGGTCCCCTAGATTTATGTATGTTCAGGTTCCTCAGGTGGTCATGAACCTGATCTTCTCTTACAGTGGGAAGGACTTTGCTTCCCCAGGCCCCGTCTTGCGGTCCATCCACTTGAGAGGTGTGGGAAGACAGGCTGCCAGTGAAGACTGAGGCAGAAATGTTGTTGAGTATCTCAGCCTTCTTATCTCCTGTTGTTACCAGTTTGCCAGACTTCCTCATCAGGGGCGGTATGCCTTCTTTCACCTTCTTCTTCTGACTGACATAGCTGTAGAAGCCCTTCTTATTATTTTTTGTATCCCTTGCCAAATTCAGCTCCAGCTGCACCTTGGCCTTCCTGACCAAGGTCAGAACTGAGCCAATGTCTCTATACTCTTCCCAGAATACCTGTGCCTGTTTCCACTGCCTGTGCATTTCCTTCTTGCCCTTTAGTTTGACCAGTGGGTCTCGACTCAGCCATGTCCGTCCCTTGCCTTCGTTTCCTGATTTCTTACATCTGGGGATTGAGGGCTCTTGCGCTCTATGGAAAGCATCCTTAAAGATCTGCCAGCTCTGTTCTGCTCCCTTGTCCCTGAGGGTGGTTTCACAGGGAATCCTACTCAGTAACTCCTTGAACACCAGGAATTTTGCCTTCCTAAAATTCAGGGTCTTGACTTTACTCTTCACCTATCCCATTTCCTTCAGGACTGTGTACGCCACCAGTGCGTGATCACTGCAGCCCAGGCTGCCTCCAATCTTGATGTGACCGATTAGCTCACTTGTGTTGGTGACCAACAGGTCCAATATCACATTCCCTCTGGTAGGCCTGTCTACTACCTGGCTTAAGAAGTTATCCTCAATGCACTCCAGATGTCTTCTGGATTGCCTATAGCTACTGTGCTAATTTTCCAGCAGATGATGGCGTGGTTGAAGCCCCCCAGCAGGATGAGAGCTGTGAGTGTGACTCCTCCTGTAGCTGGATTAAGAAAGCTTCATCAATAGGCTCCCCTTCATCAGGCAGCCTGTTGTAGGTGCTAGTTACAAGGTTCCCTTTGTTGCCTTGGTCTCTGATTCGCACCCATAAGCTTCCTACCTGCTTGTGGCTAGTGGCTATTCTTCAGAGACACCTTCAGTTTTCTTTGTTTATCCCTTGTTGAAGCAAGTACCCCTGGCCTCAGTCAAGACTCTGTCTCTGCATCCACTAGCCATGTCCTGAATCATCTCTATTCCCCAGACACGTGGCCTGACTTAGATTTCACTTATCACATACTGGCTTTATCTTGATGTAATCCTGTCCAGACAGTACACTGCTTCGTTCTTTCCGTTACACAAAGCAGCACTTGAATGAGTTTAGGACTGTAAACAGGGTGATGAAACTTTAAAGTTCAGCACTATGAACACACAGATGACATTCAGATCTCAAAAATACCACAGGTTTTTTTTAAGACTGCTAAAACCAGACGCTGCAAAAGCAAAGTTTCCAAATAAGAAATCTCCATTTTTCAATAGACAGAAATGCTCTCTCTGCATACCTTGGAATATCAACATGCAAATTCAGTTGCTGAATCTGAATTTTGTTGTCCCACAACAAAATGCCATATCTAGCTTGTCTATTGCAACACATCTACAGATTGGAAAAACTTACACCTGATGATCAACAATGCCACCAATATTTCAAAATGAGAAGGAACCTAAATCCTTTCTTTTATCTTTAGACTTTTCTATAACAATGAAGTATTTTAATAAAAAATCATCATAACAAATATTTTAGTAAAGTAATATTACAGCAGTACTTACTCTGCCCATTTCTCGTAGCTTAGTGAGCATGACCACAATTGTAGAATTATGTTCCCAGAGCATTCTCCAGAAGTCTTCAGTTGTTTCTGCTAAAGGACCTTGTGTAGCTATATAAGCTTTTTGTTGTCTATGTTGAAAAAACAGTAAATTAGGAAAAATATATTCATTAAAAAAGTGAATTGATACACATGTTCTCTGTTTATATGTAAACATTATCTAGATGAAAAATTATATACTATTAATAACAAGCACATTAAAACCTTTTTATGATTGTTTAATCAAATGATAGCTTTTTATTTTTAGAACTTTGAGAGGGGAATTACTCTGATAATATGATGTGTGCCTTTATCATTATTATTTAAATTTTTATGAAACTCTAACAGCTCAATTTTGTGTGCTGCAAAAAGCACTTAAGAAACACTTAGTTGTGCTCGTTCATTTTGTAGAAATAACTGTCTAACAATCTATTAACTTTAGGAATTATAGCATCATACAGGTCCTTTATTAACTCCTTTTCAACAGTCTGATGCCTCCAGCACAATTAAGGCAGAAAGAAAACTCAGGAGTGGATTGCACTGCATTTCCAGACCTTAATATCCTACTAGTGGAAGCTACCACCAAGCTGTTAAAAGCTTCTGGATCAGCCAGTTTATAAGATGATGACCAGTTCATTTTCTTCTTGCTTGATTCAATCAACAGAAACAGCTCTGTAGGCAACAGTGGAGATTAAGGTTGTTTTCAATTATGAGCAGAGGCTCAGAAAGTGATCTCTGTGGATATGAATACTCAGGTATACCTAAATTACTTTAGGGAAACTATACCACCACTGCTTCATGCCTTTTTCTACCAGTTGCTCAAGTCAGCTGAGGGCGTATTGCTCCGTGTTATCACCAAGATGCTGGTGGGCTACACAACTGTTTATGTATAAAATCCTTTTGGTGGCTAGGTCTAGCCTTAATCAGTGTTCAAAGATCATAGGTTATCACCTTGACACAGTGGGTATATCCCCTGTATGTTACTTCTACGTATTTTTTTAAGCAGAATAGTTGTGAAGAAATAGAGCTTCCAAATGATGAATATGCTTAAAATCTCAGTGACTTTCAGCATGTAGAACATACTGGGAGTTCTCAATGGTTTAAAGGTAGGTAAAAATACAACATTTAAGACTCTATGTCATTTCCAGAATTTTCCTGTATTGTATGGGTGAAAATTTGAATCTTTTACTAATAATTAAAAACCCACTCAATCAAACATGGCATGCAGAGATAACAAACAATACTACATTTCAGTACTAAATTTCGGTATTTTCCATATAAATACTTAAATAATTTTGTAAACTTGTAAAACAGTCCACATGAGAACATCAACATTAGTACCTGTATCCGTCAATGAAACTGGCATTAATATAATCTGAGCCTTCTACTCCTCGGATTGGCTGCAAGCATACCCTTGTAGACTCATATGGCATAATATTGACAAGTCGATTTTTGAATTTATTACATGGAAGATTGGCACTGATGAATCTTGAAGTGTGAGCCTTAGAGCTAGCAAGACGCTGTTGGAAATAAAAAAATTAAGGCCAGGTATAACAAAAACAAATGACACTATCAGATTTTATGATCTCTGCACATTATCTATTAACAAATAATTTCAATTTCAGATGCTTACTTTTCCATATTCTATTGCATTACCTAAACATTTGAAAAGCTTCTTTTAATACATAAAAGTTGAATGTCTGCTCCTTTAATTGCATATGAACAAATCTGAGTATTAACTATTACACAAACACACTTCAAGCTATTGAAACAATAAAAGAACAGCAGGGTTAAACCACCCTCACTAAACAGTTCTTGTCTGGACAGCAAATGAGGATAGAATTGTAAATTTTACAAGGGATTGTCCTCCCAATTTGAAATTTTATCTTGCTGACGTCTTATCTTTAGATTAGTCGAAACACCTGGTGGAGGACAGAACAGCATCAAGTGTTACATCCATTTCTTTTTGTCTCCCCACAACATAAAATCCCAGTACCTTAAATTCCAGTTCCATTCCTGTGACATTCTCGCCTGTTTCTATTTGTGTCAGCTTCTGGATATATGCATACAGGTTTCTGGCTGGCACTTCGGTATTTCCACATGTCACTGCTTCCAGCAGTGCGTCGTGGATAAAGATGTATTGGTCCTCAGTTTGAACCATGTAATTCCTCTGTGCTCTCATTAGAGTTACGTGGCCATAAATATCTACAGTCTTTTCATGCTTTATTCTCTCTAACATGGCATCTATCACAATGAAACAGCCAGTCCTGCCGACTCCAGCACTAAAAGAAATGAACACAGGAGGGAAAACATGAAGGACTGTTTCATGCATTGTGCTTACTTTTATGGCATTCAAGTTTTAAAATTTTGTAACACTGATTTAAACTGCACATTTTTCTGAATATGAACATCAGCTTTTATGAAAGAGGTTGGTGCCCTGAAATAAGTAAACTCCTCTAACACCCATTACAAGCAATTGAGAATGTGGAATGCTTTTAGATGAGACCTTTGCATCTTGCACTTTCAGGCTTGACTATAAAAGAAATAAAAAACATTGCATCATGTTCTAAAAATATATGTTCTTAAAAGTGGAAATCATTGGAGATGATGAATCCTCCAAGAATTCAAGCTTTATTTGTAGCATGATTTCTAACTTATTAAACATGTTGTTGTTGCTATTCTGTTTACAGAAGTGAATTTATTGGCAAAAAATGCTTTGGAGGTAAACTTTCTAGCCCTCTCTCAGATCTCTCTATGCAGCTCCTACTAACACAGTTCGTTCTTTTTTCTGCTCTTTCACTCAGCCAGGCTGTACTGTTACTCTTCGCAATGCAGCGTGATGCCTAGTTAGCTGTGCTAGTTGTAGGCTGGGGAAATCCCCAGCTCGCTACTTAACGTCTGTCTTGCATTTCTAGAAAAATGCAAGACAGATCTAGAATGGCCAGAACCTGGACCTGAATGCTCAGTCATCACATTATTTCAAAGGACAGATTTTAAAAGGACTAAAATATGCTTAAAGACAAAGCTTGAAATCACAGCATTGAATTAACATCCAGACTGCATGAGTAATGTTTTCCAGGCAGAGGCAAAGTTCGTGCTTCCTCACAAATTCTGAGTTAAGTTAGTTGTTGATTTTAGGCAGAAGAGAAGTCACATCAATACTGCTGAGTCCAAAGTCTACTACTACTTCTTGGCAATCTGCACAGTAAGGGATGCCTCAGGAGCAACTCTGAGCTAGAAAGTTTCTCCTCTTTGGTGGGACTTTATGATAAAAGAAGAGATGGGTCAGCTACTGTGAGCTTGGCACAGGAATAAACCTTGATCATGAAGTATTCACTTGGGTCTATGAGAACGAAAACTGTCTCAGTAATAGACCTACTTAACAGTAGTTTATTTTTATGATACCTGCTGTCAAAATGTGCCAGACTTTCAAGGATTTTCAGTCATTCCCTCCCTGAAAGATGTTTGTCACATACATGGGCTACCTTTAATAACTTCTGAGGACAATGTTACGTAATCAGAAGAGGAAAAAGAGACTGAGAGTTCTCACCTTGATGTGATTACCATTAGTCATACACGATCCTTTATTACACATTTGGCATAACTGACCAGGAATGACATAGAAGGAATATAAAAGAGACTGCAGACTACACACGACCAGAAAACGTGCTGAAGGCCTGAATATGCAACTTGTGTGCTAAATGGAGACATACTTCTTAAAATCTCTACAGGAATTCTTTTATGGAGATGTTTGGACATGAACTGTACTGAAATAAATCTTCAGATGGATGACTGTCTTTTTGCAGCTATGTGTATGACTGAATTTTATGAAGTTTTGTTTCATCTGTTTGCATACATGTAGCTATACAAAGCACAAATGTAAAATACAATGTTTTTTGTGTATCATTTTTATATGCAGGATCATATCATGTTTGTGAGAATGAATGATAGTTTCTGACCTTCTAAATGCTTAACGGTTTTCAGTTAGTGACATAAAATGCAATACAATAGTATAGTAAGTGATAGTTTATAAACCCTCAAGACATCATCTAAGTTAAGGATATTTATGAATACCACAAACTGCCATTTTTTGAAAAGAGATAGAAAGAAATAAAAATAACTATAACCCAGCTTCTAGAGGACAATTATATAAAAACCACGACCTTCTCACAGCTTGTATATTTTCATGAGATACTAAATATCATGTCCATCTTGTAATTGATAATTAAGGGTAAACCTTTATTTCTTGCACGACGCTTTAAGAATCTTTGCTAGTTACCAGAAAACTGCATACAATCAAACCAGAAAGAAGTACACAGCAAAAAGGTCTTTTAGTCTCACACAAGGTAAATTTTCTTTCTAAGATTCCGTATTTACATATTGTTAATCATGTATTCTTGCGATCAGTTATTCTTGCCAGAAGCAGATCCTCTTCAAACAGCTGCTGACTTCTGCTAACAGACCAAATGCATCAATCTCAACTTTCCTAGATGCCACTCTGACAAGAATTAATCAATACTCTGAGCTTAAGAAAACTTACCAATCAATGATATCGATCAATGGGAGTTGCAGAGAAAGAAAATATACAGACAAATAAAATGATGGCTATTCCAGCTAAATGGGAGTTCATTTACCTTGTATAATAAAAGTTGTGCATTCCAGGTAACCTTAGGTAACATTAATGTTGGTAATAATCATGGAGAAAACCTCAAAGAAATGTCTCACTATTGTTTTTCTTCTCATTTGTTTGCAAAGAAATCTGAAGTACACAATTGTATGCCAGATTGGTTTATATAAAGTTTTAAACCATTCCTTAAATGATACCTATTCGCATTCATTTTTTATCAGCCTAACAAGTGCTGGCCAAGTGAAAAATAAGGTCTGACAGTGCAGGTAGTCTCCGCATTTTAGAACATGGTTCTTTTTCATATCATGTATTAATGAATTAGTGTTTCAGCACCGTATTTATACCTGGCTATGTCATTTTTCAGATTAAACATTAAAAGGTTCACTGGTACCTACAAAACACAACTGTAAAACTCCAACTCAGTCAAAAGCTTGCATTTTCAGCTGGAACAAGCAGTTTTCATTTCTTCTCTTCACATCTTGTATTATCATTTATATATTTATTCTTCCCAGGAGCAACCTCAAAGAGGAATAGTTATTAGCATGCTGTACCACAGAAGATATTTGCTAGTTTGCAGGTTTATGCAGAGGTTGTGAAGATCATGACACCAGACCAAAATACATTACTACGCACCAGTGTTTTCATGGTAAGGATGGAGGGGCTGACACACTACATTTATTGAGGCATTTGGCTCCATTGGGCTCCTGACACTCCTCTTCAGATCATTTTATCCAGCAAGATACTTTACTACCTTATGGTGTTCAACATATTCCAACTCTGCCAGTTATAAATGAGCTGTGTGCCTCTCAGAGTACCCTTTTCGGTTTCCAGGTAAAAATGGAACCAGTGCTATGAATATTTTAACTTTCTTCTTCTTTGCTGCCACATACCTTCTAACTCCAAACTCCAATAACTTCCTATACAAGAGCAAGAAACTATCCTACCTTTATCCTGTCATACAGACTTCTTAATATGGTACCAATACACTGCTGGGAAGCCATGCAGTTTGAATCCTCACCAATATGCCACAGGAACATAAAAAAAAATTCAATCTGCTTTCTGCTAATGATGATAATTCAGCTAAATCTCACAAATTAATTCTACAGTTGTTATTGACGTTCTTGCCTTTTTAGTTTGCATCTTTTGGTGTTACTATCAAACTTGGAATTTAAAAAAAAATTCTATCATTTAGGCTAGTGAAAGGTACTGTTACATTTACAAGCTGAAAACCTAAGCAATCTATTAAATAGGCATGCCTACTAGGAAACTGTTATTGCTTCAAATATTATCATTTATCCTATTACAACATTTGTTTTCAATTTCTGAAAACATGACTGACTCAGTCCCATGAGCTGAAACATGTTTAATGTCCTGTGATGCAATACAGCTGCAATTCACAAAAAGAATAATAAAGAGGCATAAGGGGGCCATTCCACATTAAAATCACTGTATAGATGTGTTAAAGGTTGGCTTTTGTGATTAATTTGTAGCTGTTTAAATGATGAACTTTACTGATACTTCAGTGATTTGGCAAAGGAAGGCAGTGTAATTGCCAGTATTCACAGATCATTTAATTGGAAGCAAAGACAGTAAAATATGGACCAAAAATAATTTAGGACATTTTTGACTCATATCAGGGGAAAAGTTTACTGAATATTACAGTTTCAGATTGAATGAAGCTTGCATTTATGTACTAAAAGTACATAAAATTGCTTGTCATATGGGAAAGATATAAAAATGCCTGGATTTTATCAAAGAACTTTGTATGATTAATTAGATTTCAATCCCACAGAAATTCAGTAGTAGTTCTGACAAGGGCAATATTTAGATTATTTTCTCTGTTTCTGACTAGGAAATTAGAACATGGTTGAAAATCACCCTTCTTTCCAGGAAGCACCAGAAAGGTAAATTTAAATTTCATTTTAGAAGAGATACAGCCTTCCAGTACCTGAAGGGGGCCTACAGAAAGGATGGAGAGGGACTTTTCACAATGATGTGTAGTGATAGGACAAGGCAGAATGGCTACAAACTAAAGAGGGCAGATTTAGATTAGATATTAGGAAGAAATTCTTCACCATGAGGGTGGTGAAACACCGGAACAGATTGCCCAGAGAAGCTGTGGATGCCCCCACCCTGGAAGTGTTCAAGGCCAGGTTGGAAGGAGCTCTGAGCAACCTGGTCTAGTGGAAGATGTCCCAGCTCATGGTAGCGGGGTTGGAACCAGATGATCTTTAAGGTCCCTTCCAACCCTTACCATTCTATGATTCTATGATTCTCTACCGGGCTGCTTGAAGAATTCTGGTTATAAGAGACCTTTGAGAATTGATCTGCAAGCGCACAATGACTTTCTTCTCTTCTCACTGTGGTTACGGTTGGATACTGACAATTAAAAATGGTATACAACACATTTTTAGGTGTAATGCTTCATCAAACAAAAGACTTTAGCCATTGTGTTTTCTTCCTCTCTGTGCTATGCATGGAGGCAACCATATTTGTCACTGAAGTCACGTAAAGCTTCTTAAAATGAACAAGCAAAATAAAAATCAGAAAACAGGAGAAGATTTCACTACAAGTAGATAAAGCTCAGTCTAGAGCTCCCACGAGTTTTCACAGATGGCTAGCAAAAGCATAGGAGGCTCACACATCAGAAGTCAGCCTTAGATCTTTCTTCCTTTACTGAGCTTTATGAAGAGTTTCCTTTCAGTCTGTACATTCTCAGAATTCTACCATTACCATAAATTCTTCAAATATAGCTGCCCCAGATTAAAGCCCTATTTTTTATAATATGCAATTGCAGAAGTGTAATAATGTTCAGGAAGTAAATCTGTTCTCCATATAATCCTGAGTTCCGCTCTGGAGAGATCAAGCACAAGAAGCTGTCTTACCAGATTGTATCATGAACACAAACAAACTCTCAAATATTAAAAAAAACAGAATCAAAACTCCAAGAAATTTCTCCAACAAATCCCATGTACAAGGAATAATAGTTTATTAAAATAATTCTGAAAGCTGAGTTTTCCATGCAGGACAAAACTGTGGCATTAGCAGTGTTCAATAAAACTAAACAAAGAAGTTTTAAGAGACACTTCTGACAAGGGCATTCCATTGCAGCAGCTCAAATCCTCTCACCAGACTTTAAATCCAGGTCTGTCATGAGCCAGAACTTTACAGAAATGCAGAAGGACTCCTATATAGCTTCAAAGCAATAAAGGAATGTAGTTGGAGAAGTGCATAATGTAAAGAGCAACTCCACTAACTGATCGCTCACAAGTATTAGAAATAATTTCTGTGTTAGCAGTGGAGGAAGATGTATCATGTTGCACTATGAAAGTAAAAGACATATAAGTAGTTCACTGAAGTAATGGAGTGAAGGAAAATAACATTTCAAACCACAAATAATCTAGCCACAAGTACCTTCTGAGCACACTTCTAAAATGTGACAGTCATTTACCTGAAGCCACAATTTTGCACTGCAATTAGATTTAGGATATTTCTGTAGAACTAATTGGAAAGATTTTGTGTGATATCTTTATTCACTCTTACACTCATTCATTCACTCAGCACCCTGTGAATGCACTATTTACTGAAGGATGCTGTAAATTTTCTCATGAACGCCATTCTGAAGCTATTTTGTGTGCCAAAGGGCTGCCCTTGCATTTGCCTCCACAACACACAGTGTAGCCCATCTCAAGAATGGCAGAGAAATCATAAAATTGAAGTAACATATCAAAGAGGATGACAATGTATTAAGGGGAGGTTAATCAAACTAGGTAACTCAGCCTGGAGCAGAGAAGACTCAAGAGAAAAAGAGATATGAAAGAAGGGCATAAAACCATGTGTTACGTGGAGGAGGTGAAAAGGAAATGACTATTTTTTGCTTGTAATAAAAGAAATAACATCATGAAACGAAATGATGAGACAGACAATTTAAAACAGACAGGAAGTAGTTTTTCATGTAGTACTTAGTTAAATTGTGAAACTCATTGTTGCAGAATACCATGGATGCCAAAAAGAAATTCACAAAGGAAAGGACAGATTAAGGGTTGTTAACCAACAAGTTACAGACAGAACTTTTCCTACAGAAATCCAGTTATTAAGACTTTGCTGGAATTTGGATACACACTCTAAGAAAATAACATTCCAGACATGGGAGAGAAGCTTAAGCGTGCTGTCTAAATTTGGTCTCATGGTCCCACATACTTAAGAAAACACAAGCATCCCACTCCCCCATCTGCCAATCAGATCATCTAGACCTCTTCCTTTCAAGTAACACTTCTGCCTTTGGAACTCCTGACACTTTTAGGAACTATGCCATTGAAAAGGGACAACACTATTTTGGATCCTTGCTTCTACTTCCTTAAAATGGACAGAATATCACAGAGTACTTCTGCCTGCTTCTTTCCTGAAATCATGAATCGTTGGTGAAAAAAAGACCTCATGTTGTTCTGCTTGTGACATAGAACATAGTAGAAATTACACAATACGACAACTGCAAAGGTCATCGACCCTATTTCATACAACTTCTTTTTCTTATCGTGGTTTCCCTTCAGAGTTGACTGTTGATTTTATATAGCAATACATCCCATAATCCTACTTTTCATAGAGGATCTTTATATTAACACCTCAGTGTAAATCACTACATAACCTGATTTCTTCAATTACTCAGATATATAAAGAAAAGAAATTACAATAAACTGTACTTCTCTGTACTGTTTTATCCGTGCACAAGGATTTACTGTGATTTTTTATTTCAAAATTAATCCAGTTCTCAGATACCTTCATTCTTATTTTCCTGCTTCTCTAAATACAATCTTACATATTCAGTGTACTGCATTCTGTGCTTAGCATCAAAGAGTAACTATCCTAAATATATCTTCTGTGAGATTTGTTGAGTTTCAGTGTATATTTTACATTCTTTGTACTCCACCATGCATTCACAAAGCATTCTTGTCATTATGCATTCCACTAAAGAAAGAAAGAAATATCTAAAATTTACTGAAATAAAGTTTAGTGAAATAGAATATAGAAAAAGAAAGTATTTTGAGGTTAATTTTAAAAACACATCTTACTGTGACTTGTTACATTCAATTAAAGTCAGATCGATGAATGAACAGCTATAGTAAATACTGAAAATGATACTTCTGGGTAATTTATGAGAGGAAGTACACTGTGATCCTTTCATCAATAAATACAAGTGAAGACTATAGCACAGCAAAGCAGTCAATGAGCAGAAATTATACTGTTCGTTGCTAACAACTACTCCTTGCTTTCTTTGCATTTCAACCTGTTTTGTGTTCTCAGGGTGGACCATTTTGAGGTGTTGTTTTGTACTTTTGCAAATTTCTGTGCTTTGATTACATTTTCACGTGGAACATGTAGAAGAGCTATTATTCTATCTGTGTGGGAAATAGGAAGATGAACTTACGCTATCTGAAAATGAATTAAAGAAGATGGGAAGAAATGTGTTCTGCAGTAGTGGATAACAGGATGACCTTGAAAGTACTCGCTGAACACTAAGGTGCTTCCTAGTTTCAGAGTCCTTCTGGACCCCTCCCTGATTCTTAGTGTTTATATACCTATTGTAGTCAAAAATTGTTTCTTTTTCTTAACACCAGCTGCACTCAGGATCCATGTTTTTAAAGGCAGAACACTACCAGTTGCCATTTGTTATGCTTGGGCTTTAGACTGACAGAACACGGACGAGGTCCCAGATTGTCATCAGGAGCCAGTATTTCAGCTGGTAAGTACAAAGTGAAAAAGAAGACATAGTACCAAGTCTCCTCAGTCCATGTTGGCTTTTTTTTCAGTACCAACCACAGCTCAAAGCCCTAAATGAACTGGGCTCTACCAGTCTATATTTTTTTTTTTTTCCCTACTTCGAAAACTTGGAAATAACCAGAAATTAGTCCTCCAGCTTGAAGGTGACCGGACTTTGGTAGCAGACCTACTGTTTTGGATCTCCATCTCACTATATCTCTTCCTTTTCCATGGAGAACTTGTGTATCTAGAGGATACTTTCAGAGAATGAGACAAATGTGATCTTGCCACGTTATATTTGGTTTAAACTGGAACAGCTGCAATACAGTAATAATGCATTGAGATGTTACACAGCAGAAAACAGAGAAGACTATGAGGCTTCTCTGATGAGCTCATACCAAGGCTCTTGCTAGGCCTCTGTTTTCTTAGCCCAAGAGGTGAAAAGAAAAAACACCCTTTTCAATATCTCTGACAATACTCCACTGACAGCTGAAGAGCTTGGTTACTGGTACTACTTCTGATGTTTCTTTCCCTTAACCTCAGTAGTCTTTATGCCAGCAGGAATACTCTGTAACATAGTAGAAAATCAGGTTGTGAGAGGTTAATACCAGTAAGCATTTCACATTCCTTAACCACAATTTGTCATTTAGAGGTCGGACACTAATTTATCTCTTTTTTTGCAGGATTTCGAACTTTGTGAGCAAATACTACGGAAAATTTATAATGAAAATCATGGGGGTTTGGTGCAGATGACTAAAAGTAGCTCTAAAATGAGCTTCAATAGTATTATGATAAGCTTTAAACAACTAGAAACTGTTTTTAAAATTCAAGTGACAAAAAAAAAATAGGCACCACAATGCAGGATTCACTTGGAACAGCAGTTGTTGACAAAATCTGAAAATAAGTGATGAGACCCTGAAGTAAGTCTATAAAAGTATGAAAAACGAAGAAAGATTAATATTCAGGGCAGAATACTGATTGGAAAGCCTCCACAAAAAGATAACAGGACTATTTTTAAAGCTGCATGTTACTTCTAGAGACATAGGGAGATAATTTAAAGAGGCTTTCATGCTGATTACTTTAGATAAAAATACAGCCTGTTCGAAGTTAGCCAAACATGCTGGGTAGCCAAGTTGATGCAATGTGTTCTAGTATACTGTGTGTCCATGGATGTTCTGGAATTTACTGTAGGTACAGCTGGGAAATCTCTGAGATATCCCTTTCCAGAATTCAGCCATTGGGTTATAAAAATATTTTCACATTTCCTGCAGATGGCTAGATTCTTTTCTTCACTCATAATTTTAATTCAGAATTCATTACGGACAGCTGCTGGCTCTGATAGAACCTAATTGCTCTTTTACTAGACTCAGCTGCAAGCAGTCAGATTTCCTTTTCCTTTATAGAGTATATTATATATAAACATGGGCGGGGAGAAAAATAACCAATTAACTAAATACATATGGATAAAATGACTCACTAAGAGCGCTGATCAAATAATGTATCAAACTACAGCTTAGGTCAAAGGAAATTACAGGCCTTGTAGGACATGATAATATATATATGGAAATAATTATCAGCACCAACATATTTGTAATTTGAGATAACACATGGAAAAGGCATTGCTTCTCTTAAAAAAATCTTACAGAAAATTATTACATTTTAATAAGGGGCAGGTTAATTCACTGAGTGAAAAGTCATCAGTCTCCAGGAGACCTGCTCATCCAAAACCATTTCTTGGCTGAATCCAAGTCAGGCCTCAGTACCCCCACTGGACAACTTAGCAAGAAAATGTGGCATAATTCTGGAACTATTTTTTCTGCCTTACCTCTTCTTAAAAAAAAAACCCAACAAAAAAAACCTAGGGAATAGTCACTGTTACAAAGGCTATAGAAAAAGGGTACATCACAAACAAGGGAGCAGAGACAGTCAGCAAAAAGACTAGGGATGTGAGGATTCCCTGGCATTTCCCTCCATATGACAAGTATTGAAGCAGGTTAGGATATTTTGCTGTCCTAGCTTGTTATGCTGGATGAACACAAGGGAAAGTTGTAGACACATAAAACATGAAACAGCATTAAAGAATATTCTTTTTTCTCCCTTTATACAAAGACGTTCAGTGAAATGAAGAGACATGTTTAAAGCAACAGTAAAAAGATATTTTCTAACACGATGTGTGAAACTACTTGTCAGAGAATATTCTTAGACAAGGAAAAAAGTCAAATACAAGACTGTTTAGTTTTGTTCTTTGAAATGTGTGTACAATCATGAACATAAACAGTATAGTATCCACCAGCTTCTTTAGGTAACTAAAGGAATAACAGATGAAAAGAACTGATATCCTCATGAAGTAGGGCTAAACTAGTCACTAACTGCTTGCTGCTGGGGAGCAAACTTTACTGAAATATTGTTGACACTGGAATTTTTTACTCTCCCCTGAAAGTTCTGACATTTGCCATTGTCAGAGACAGGATACTGGCCTAGACAGATCACTAATTCTATCTAGCAATACCACTCACTATGTTCCTTTTTGGATTTCTAACTCTATCAGAAACAAAATCTTGCCCTATACAGTCATAGCAGCTTTTTAGGATTTCAAAAGATAATCCAGTCCTGAGTCACAGCAGTGGGGGTATAATCCCCTGAACCACAGGCTAAGTGCCAACCAAAGATGGCTTTATACACATAGAACTGATTTAATCAAAAAGACCACAAGTAGGTTGTAATCGATGGCCTTGTTGGACTTGTCGAATGCAAGACAAAAGACAAACGGACTGAGGTGTCAAGAGCCGAAGAGCTAACAAAAGAAGTAAATAACTGGTGCTTATCTTATCAGACAAAAGTGAGGGGGGATAGCCCATCACTGTAAACTCAGTGATCTGTGGGGCGCCGCGGAGGCTGCGCAGCCAGAGATTGCTTCAGAGATTGCTTTGGAC